>Ga0163144_10013249_pt1 | contig 17227 bp, 13 predicted proteins | sample OliLak19BULKMAT1_FD_123175 | JGI IMG/M metagenome (GOLD analysis project Ga0163144, IMG submission 123175) | Freshwater microbial mat bacterial communities from Lake Vanda, McMurdo Dry Valleys, Antarctica - Oligotrophic Lake LV.19.BULKMAT1 | ecosystem: Environmental > Aquatic > Freshwater >... | reverse complement strand
TGTGGCGCTACCGCTTCCCACCGCACTCCATAGGGCGAGTCCCACCTTGGAGTGCGGTGGCAGAGCGCAGCGGCGACACCGCTTTGGATTCTTCCGGGAGTGGCAGCGGTCCGGAACGACGGTTCATCCAAAGCGGTGTGGCGCTATCGCTTCCCACCGCAGTCCAAAAGGGCCGGCGCATCACACCGGCACCGCAAGTCCTTCCGCTTCCGCGAGATGCTTCTGATTGTCGTCAAAGGCCATCGAGTGAAAATAGGAAACTCGTGCCGCTTTGAAAATGTCTAGGTTCAAGGCTGGAGAGCGAATCCCCGAGAGCATTCGGAAAGCAGCCTGGCGGGATGAATCCCGCGCTCCAGTTTCCTGATTCAGGCGAAATGAATTTCGCGCTCCAATTCTCACATCTCTAGCAACAACCGCGTTGGGTTTTCGAGGCAGTCCTTGATGCGGATGAGGAAGGTGACGGCTTCCTTGCCATCGACGAGGCGGTGGTCGTAGCTCATCGCGAGATACATCATCGGGCGGATGACGACCTGGCCATTGAGAGCGACCGGGCGCTGCTGGATGGTGTGCATGCCGAGGATGCCGCTTTGGGGCGGGTTGAGGATGGGCGTGCTGAGCAGCGAGCCGTAGGTGCCGCCGTTGGAAATGGTGAAGACACCGCCGTTGAGGTCGTCGATGGTGATCTTTCCATCCTTGGCCTTCTTGGCGTAGTCGAGGATGTCCTTCTCGATCCGGGCGAAGGACTTCTTGTCGGTGTCGCGGAGAACGGGAACCATGAGGCCCTTCTCGGTGCCGATGGCGACTCCGATGTCATAGAAATGGTTTTCAATGATGTCGGTGCCGTCGATGCGGCCGTTGACCGAGGGCACATCCTTGAGCGCCTGGGTGACGGCTTTCACGAAGAACGACATGAAGCCGAGCTTCACACCGTGCTTCTTCATGAACTCTTCCTGGACCGCCTTGCGGAGATCCATGACGGCGGACATGTCCACCTCGTTGAAGGTCGTTAGAATTGCGGCGGTCTGCTGGGCGTTGACGAGGTGCGTGGCGATCTTGCGGCGCAGCATCGACATCTTCCTGCGCGTGGTGCGGCCCTCGCTAACAGGCTCGGTCGAGGGGCGCTCGGCCGGAGTGACCGGGGTTGTGAAATCGGGTTTGGCTGCGGGGGGTGGCGCAGGCGCGGCGGCGGGAGTGGAAGCCGGAGTAGGAGTGGGAGCCGGAGAAGGAGTGGAAACCGGGGAAGGCTGGCGGTTGGAAACCGCTGCCACGTCGCTGGTATCGATGGTGGCGATGACCTTGCCGATGGAAACTTCCTCGCCTTCAGGGGTAAGGATTTTCAAGCGACCGGAAGCGGGAGCCTCAAGTTCGTTAGAGATCTTGTCGGTTTCAAGGGTGACGAGGATTTCGCCTTGGGTGACCTGCTCGCCGTCCTTCTTGTTCCATTTCGCCACATTGGCAGAAGTGATGGATTCACCGGCGGCGGGCACCTTGAGCTCGATGGTTGATCCGCCGGATGGGGCGGTAGCCGCTGCCGGGGCAGGTTGGGTTGCTGGAGCCGAAGCCGGCTTAGCCGTGGCAACAGGTTCGACCGGTGCCGCAGCCGCCGGTGCCGCACCGCCGGAGATGCGGGCGATCACAGTGCCGATGGAAACCTCCTCACCTTCGCCGACGAGGATCTCGAGCGTGCCATCTTCGGCGGCTTCGAGTTCATTGGAAACCTTGTCGGTCTCGAGGGTGACGAGGATGTCGCCCTTGGCGACGGCATCGCCGTTCTTCTTGTGCCAGCGGGCAACATTGGCGGAGGTGATGGATTCGCCGGCGGCGGGAACTTTGACGTCGAGTGACATGGATAAGGCGTGGTGAGAGTTGGAAAAATGATTTCAATGTTAGACCGCGAACGCATCGGCGAGGAGTTCCTTCTGCTCGCGGTAGTGCACGGCCTTGGAACCCGGTGCAGGGCTGGATGCGGTGCCGCGACCGGCGTAACGGATTTTCGAGCCGACGGCGCGTTCGAGGCGCGGAAAGATATAGGACCAGGCACCCATGTTGAGCGGTTCTTCCTGGCACCAGACGAAGTGGGTGGCGTTCGGGTATTGGCTGACGATGGCTCCGACCATCTCGCGGTGGAACGGATAGAGCTGCTCGATGCGGATGATCGCGGCATCCGCGATTCCGTCCTCCTCGCGCTTGGCCATGAGGTCGTAGTAAACCTTGCCACTGCAGAAAATGACGCGGCTAACAGTGGCGGGGTTTTCGAAAATTTTCGTATCCGGCAGGATTTCCTGGAAGCAGGTGCCTTCGAGGAAATCCGCCTCCTGAGAAACCGCCTCGGGACGACCGAGCAGGCTCTTGGGGGTCATCAGGATGAGGGGCTTGCGGAAGTCCCGGTGCTTCTGGCGGCGCAGCGCGTGGAAATATTGGGCCGGCGTCGTGAAGTTGCCGACAACCATGTTCTTCTCGGCGCATAGCTGGAGAAAGCGTTCAAGTCGTGCGCTGGAATGCTCCGGGCCCATGCCTTCGTAGCCGTGCGGAAGCAGCATGACGAGATCCGTCGGTGTCTGCCACTTGGATTCGGCGGAGGAGATGAACTGGTCGATGATCACCTGCGCGCCGTTTGCAAAATCCCCGAACTGGGCTTCCCACAAGGTGAGCATGCTCGGATAGGAAAGCGAGTAGCCGTAGTCGAACCCAAGCACCGCGAACTCTGATAGAAACGAGTTGTGCACGCAGAACTTCCCCTGCTTCTCATCGAGATTCTCCAGCGGGATGTAGCGATCGCGCGTCTCGTAGTCGTAAAAAACGGCGTGGCGTTGGGAAAATGTGCCTCGGCGGCAATCCTGACCTGATAGACGGACCGGAGTTCCTTCCATCAACAGCGAACCGAAGGCGAGCGCCTCGGCGAAGGCCCAGTCGAAGGGGCCGCCGTTGGCCAGCGCATCCACCCGGCGCGGCAGGAACCGCTTCTCCAGCGTGGGGTGCAGATTGAAACCCTCGGGAATGGTTGTGAGGACCTTGCCGATTTTCTGGATCATTTCCCGGCCCAAACCGGTCGGCACCGGGGCATGCGAATACGGTGGCTGGATGATCCCGGTCGATCCGCTGAACGCGGTGCGGTCACCGGCTTCCTGAAGCTCCAGCATTTTCTGATAGCCGGTCTCCAGCTTGTCCCAGATCGCCTGGTCGAGCGCAGCGACATCCGCTTGGGAAATGACGCCCTCGCTAACAAGTTGCTCGCGATAGATTTTCCCGAACGTCGGGCGATCGGCGATCTGCTTGGCGATGATCGGCTGGGTGAATGCCGCGAGGTCCGCCTCGTTGTGCCCCTGGCGGCGGTAGCAATACATGTCGATGACGATGTCACGACCGAATTTCTGGCGGAACTCCAAGGCGAACAAGGCGGTCCAGTAGAGTTCCATCGGGTCCTCGCCATTCACATGCAGGATCGGCGCATCGATCATTTTCGCAATGTCCGTGGCGTAATCAGAAGAACGCGCGTCGGCAGGCGAGGTGGTGAATCCGATCTGGTTGTTGATGATGAGATGGATCGTGCCGCCGGTGCGGTAACCCTTGAGCTGGGAGAGATTGAGAACCTCCGCGACGGAACCCTGACCGGCGAACGCCGCATCGCCGTGAAGCAAAATCGGCAGAACCTGCTGGCGGTCGATCTCGCCGCCCCCCTCCTCGCTCAACACCCGTTGGCGGGCGCGGGCCTTGCCCTCGACGATGGAGTTGACAGCTTCCAAGTGACTCGGATTTGCCGCGAGGCTGATGCGGACCTTGCCGTCGGCAAGCTCGCGGACGCTCTCGTAACCGAGGTGGTATTTCACATCGCCATCACCCGCGACGAGGCCGGACTCATAGTTCGGCATGAATTCGTAGAGCACGGTGGTGATCGCCTTTCTCACGAAATTCGCGAGAATGTTCATCCGACCGCGGTGGGACATACCCATTTCGATTTCCCTGACGCCGTGGGACGGACAGGCTTCCAGCAGGGCGTTGAGGATGATCATCGCGCCCTCGCCGCCTTCGTTGGAGAAACGCTTTTCGCCGAGGAAACGTTTGCCGAGGAAATTCTCGAACGCCTCGGCCTCGAGCACCCAGCAAAGGCTGTTCAGTTTTTTTTCCGGGGTGGCGATGGACCGCAGCGCATGCATTTCTATCCGTTCGCGCACCCAATGGCGGACGACCGTGTTATTGATGTGCATGAACTCGAATCCGATCTTGCCCGAATAGGTCGCCTCCAGCCCTTCGACCATTTCGCGGAGCTTCATCTTGTCGCCGTGGCGGAAGAACGAGTTCGACACCTCGTGATCGAGATCCGCCTCGGAAAGCCCGAATTGCTCGAAGCGCAAGCGGGGATTCCGCTCGGATTCCTCCAGCGGATTGATGTTCGCCTGCGTGTGGCCAAGCGTCCGGTAGTTATAGATCAGGCTCGTCACCCGGCCGTAAAATGCCATGTCGGCGTCGGGTATCGGCACGGCGGAAACGGTGGCGGCTGCGGGAGTTTCCTCCTTGCGCTTCAGTTGTGCGGATCCCAGTTCAAACCCTTCGAAAAAGGCGGCCCACGTCGAATCGACCGATTTCGGGTCCTCACACCACTGGGCATATTTTGCTTCCATCAAGTCTGCGTTCTGTCGCGCCGAAACCGAAGAGTTCATGTGAAAAGAGTAAGATGTCCGTGGGAACTCGCGAATTTCCCGCTTGGCCCGCCACGCACAGGGCTTCATTAAGGGGCAGGCCACGCCACGTCAACCGTACAAGCGTGAATTTCACCCATCTCCAGGGCACGTAGGAATCATGATCGAAGTCAATCAACTCACCAAACGGTATGCCCGCCACGAAGCGGTCCGGGGCATCTCGTTCTCCGTCAAACGAGGCGAAATCGTCGGGTTCCTCGGCCCGAACGGAGCAGGCAAGACGACCACCTTGCGAATGCTCACCGGCTACCTGCCGCCGACCTCCGGCACAGCCACCATTGCGGATTTCGACATCTTCCGGCAATCCATCGAGGCCCGTCGGAAAATCGGTTACATGCCGGAAAACGTCCCGCTTTACGAGGACATGCGGGTCCGCGAATACCTGAAATTCCGCGCCCAGCTCAAGGGACTCTCTAATAGTGATTCCCGCCGCCGCGTCGGCGACGTGATCGACACCTGCGGGCTGGAAGGGGTGCGCCGCAAGATGATCAAGACCCTCTCGAAGGGCTACCGCCAGCGCGTCGGCCTGGCTGATGCCCTCGTCCACGACCCCGAGTTGCTGATCCTCGACGAGCCGACCAACGGCCTCGACCCGAACCAAATCCGCCAGATCCGCGAACTCATCCGCCAGCTCGCGGTGACCCACACCGTGCTCGTTTCCACCCACATCCTTTCCGAGGTGGAAATGATCTGCAACCGCGTCATCATCATCGACGGTGGCGTCATCAAGGCCGCCGACACCCCCGCCAACCTCATCAACGAAATGCGCGCCGCCGGTCGCATCCAACTGGAAATCCAAGCTGACCCCGAAGTCGTCGCCGGTGCCATCAATCGCCTGGAAAAGGTCAAGAAAGTCACTCCCGAACCCATGGAGGACGGCTGGACCCGCTTCACCGTCTGGGTCGATTCCGGAATCGACTCGCGCGAGCCCATCGCCCACCTCGCCGCCCAATACGGCTGGCCACTCCGCTCGCTCTTCCGCCACGTCGCCACGCTGGAGGATGTGTTTGTGGAGCTGACGCGGAAGGACTGAGGGAATTTCAAGTAGCCAAACCGCATTCTAACACTTACCTTCGACCGCATCGCGGTCCAGGACGGTAGCCGTGGACTTCAGTCCACGGTTTGTCGGCACCGGATGCCCGTGTCGCGGAGCCACACCGGAACTTCATCCGTGGAACTGAAGCACACCGCAAAAGTTGGCGGGACGAAGAGGAAGAGTCGAAGGTCTGAAAGTCGAAAGTCGAAGAGAAGAGAAGAGAAGACGAGTCGGAGAAGGTTGCGGCTTCCTGAGGGAGCGCCGGTCCCTTTTTGGCGGATAGTAGGGACGGCGAGTCTTTTCTTCTCTTCGACCTTTGACTTTCGACTTTATGACCTTCGACTCTTCCTCTCTTCGCCTTTCGAGCCGAGGGCGGAGGTCGGCCCGGAAGAGTTAACCGCGAAGGCGCAAAGGGCGCAAAGGGGACGCGAAGCTGGGGTCGAAAGTTTAAGATTGGAGCGATGGTATGGCGGGTCTTCTCTACTCTTCGACCTTGGACTTTCGACTTTATGACCTTCGACTCTCCCCATTTTCCAAGCTCTTCATCTCCAAGCCAACGGCCTCCAACAAGCCAGCCTGGAATAAGGGGAACACCCGAATGACATCGGAAATCCCGGCGAGGCTGAGATGGGGGAGTTGCCAGAGGATTTCCTCGGAAACGTTTACAGTCAGGACTTTAGCATCAGTCTGACACAAACTGGCACACTGTGCCTCGAATGGAAAAAGTAGCCTCACTAGGGCTCGAACCTAGAATAACAGAATCAAAATCTGTGGTGTTACCATTACACTATGAGGCTGTTTGCGGCGGCCTTCCGGCCTGCGGCGGACGGAACCTAAACTGACCCTCTCGGGTTTGGCAACAGGGAAAATCAATCAAGAAGAGGAGATTTTCATGGCTCTGGATCTTGCCACAATCCGCTCCGATGAGCCTTGACGCCACGGAATCCGAGGCGAACTCCAAGCTCCGAGACGTAATTTCCTTTCTCCAAAGCCTGGGACAGGTGTTTTCTGAGTGCATCCATGAACATCGGCATCGCCCAAATCAATTCCGTGATCGGGGATTTCCCCGGCAATGTGAAACGCCTTCTCGCGGCCTACCGCGAATGTCTGGAGGCGGGAGCGGATCTGGTGGTGACTCCGGAGCTTTCGCTGGTCGGCTACCCGCCGCGCGATCTGGTTTTCAAATCGCAGTTTGTCCCGAAATGCCTGCAAGCCCTCGACCACCTCGCCGGGGAGGTCCGTGAAGCCCCGCTGCTGGTGGGTTACGTGGATCACAATCATCCGACGAAACCGGGCAAGCCATTCCGCAATGCGGCGGCCTGGCTGCAAAATGGTGGGATCCAGCACCGCATTTGGAAGACGCTGCTGCCGACCTACGACGTTTTTGACGAGCGCCGCTACTTCGAACCCGGTGATGCCAGCGAGCCGGTTCTCTGGAACGGGCACCGCATCGGGGTGACCATCTGCGAGGACATCTGGACCGAGGACTACCTCAAGCGCCCGTTCTATGATCGCGATCCGGTGGAGGAACTTACGGCCAAGGGAGCCGACCTGATCGTCAATCTCAGTGCCTCGCCCTTCCACCTCGGCAAGCCCTTGCTGCGCCGCGCGATGATCGCCGGCATCGGTCACAAGGCGAAAGTGCCGGTGGTCTATTGCAACGCGGTCGGAGCGAACGACCAGCTCATTTTCGACGGCCACTCGCTGGTCACCGCGGCAAACGGCCGCATCGTCACCCAGTTCCCCGGTTTCACCGAGACTTGCGGTGTCGTGGATCCGTTTTCCCGGGTGGATGAGGACGCTCCGCTCGAAGGCTGCGATTCCGGCCAGCTCTATCAGGCGCTGGTCCTCGGGGTCCGCGACTACGTGACGAAATGTGGATTCTCCAGCGTCTGCCTCGGGCTGAGCGGCGGCATCGATTCCGCGCTAACAGCCACCATCGCCGCCGACGCGCTGGGCCCGGAGAATGTCCGCGGACTCACGATGCCCAGCCCGTATTCCTCGCGGGGCAGCGTGGAGGATTCGTTCGCCTTGGCAGCGAACCTCGGCATCCGCTGCGACGAGGTTCCGATCCGGAATGCGTTTGAAGCGGTCAAGGCAACCATGCAGCCGCTCTTCGACGGCAAGCCCGAGGATGTTACCGAGGAAAACATGCAGGCACGTCTCCGGGGCATCATGCTCATGGCGCTTTCCAACAAGGAGAACCATCTCTTGCTAACAACCGGCAACAAGAGCGAGCTCGCGGTCGGCTACTGCACGATTTATGGAGACATGTGCGGCGGATTGGCGGTGATTTCCGACCTGCCGAAGATCAAGGTTTACGAAATCTGCCGATGGATCAACCGCGACCGCGAGATCATCCCGTGGAACACCATCAACAAGCCGCCGAGCGCCGAGCTGCGCCCCGACCAAAAGGATCAGGACACGCTCCCGCCTTATGAGATCCTCGACGGCATCCTCGAACTTTACGTGGAAAACCATCTGGGGGCCGACGAGATCATTTCCCGCGGCTATGATGAGGCGGTCGTGCGCTGGGTGCAGCGGCGCGTGGATTTGAATGAATGGAAGCGCCACCAGGCAGCGCCCGGCCTGCGGGTGACCTCCAAGGCATTCGGCATCGGACGGCGCATGCCCATCGTCCAGCAGTTCGTCGGCTAGATATGGAATCGACGGGTCGATATTTTCGGAAATCCGAATCAGTCCTTTCCGACCTTTGTGGGAGCCTGCATGGTCACCGCCGACATCACCTGCTTTTCCGATTTAAAACCCAGACGTTGTCATGACGCAAAACGAAGCCCACAAGATTCTCGGACTCGGTCCCACCGAAGATCCGCGGCCCAGTCTTGCGGAGTTCGAGAGCGCCCGTGATCGCATCGCCGAGATGGTGAAAAGCGCGCCAAATGAGATCCTGGCCGACCGCTATCAGAAGGGCCTGGAGGAGTTCGACGCAGCGCTAAATGTCATTCGCGTCGGGATTTCTCGGGGTGAGGCGGATGCTCAACGAGATGCCACCCCACCGCAAAAGGTCATTCCTCCACCCGCCCCGACCGTCGTGCTCGGCAGGGTGCCTGCCGCAACCGGGCTGAAACCTGAAGCCGAGGAGAAATCCCGTCGTCCCGGCCGGGCGGTGTATTACCTGGTCTGGGGGTTTGTCATCCTCGTGGGTGCGGCAGGAGGCGCGTGGCTGTTTGTGAAGAGCGAGCAGATCAAGGAGGAGCAAAAGATGATCCGGGTCGCTTTCCTTGAGCGCCAGGGATCGGTCTTCATTGAAAACCGGAGATGGCAGGACGCGTCCAACGCATTTTCCGAGATCGAGTCGATCTTGCCCGGTTCCGAAATTGCGATGCGTGGCAAGCGCAGCCTCGAAGCGGGAATGGCTGACGAGGAATCCCAGTTTCTCGGATATTGGAATGGCCAGGCGACCGCGGATCTCGAGGCCGGACGACTGGATGATGCCGACGCGGCCGCCCGCAAGGTGCTCGGACGATTTCCCAAGGACAAGGAAGCCGCCGCGCTTCTCGATGGAATCGCCGCCGCACGCCTTACCAAGGAGCACAACGCCGCCATCGCCTCAGCGCGCGATGCCCTCAACCAGCGGAATTACGACCTCGCGATCTCCGCCGCCCGCAAGATCCTCGCTGCCTCACCCGACGATCCCGATGCCCGGGCCGTCCTCGCCGACGCCACCGCAGTCATGGAAAAGGCTGCCGCCGACCGCGAAAAGGCTGCCGGACTTTACAAGATGGCCGCCGCCCGCGATCACGGAAAATTTGACCAGCAGGCGCTCGACTTGATCAGGGAAGCCAGCTCGCTCGCACCAAACGACGCGGAGACCGCATCCTTGTTAGAAAAACTATCAAGCTACATCCGGTCGATTCACGTGCCCGGTGATTTCGCCACTCCGGAGGAAGCTCTGGCGAATGCCCATGACCGCGACCGCATCGTTTTGGGTGCGGGCACTTGGAAAGGCCCATTGGTGGTCAATGCCGCCGTCCAACTTCAGGGAGCTGGCACCATTGACACCCGCGTCGAATGCCTGCCGGGAAATGGCAGCGCCATCACCATCGGTCCCGATGCCAAAGGTGCCCGCATCAGTGGCGTTTCCTTCCGTCACGAATCCTTCGCCTTGGGGACGGACCGCTTCTCCGCCGCCTTGGTGAGAGGCGGAAACGCAACTTTCGTCGATTGCGATTTCACCGACGCGAGCGGCCATGGACTTGCCGTGATCGAAGGCGGGCAGACCACCGTCAGCCGCTGCCGGTTTTCTAACAACGGCTGGAACGGAGTCGCTGCCATCGGCAAGGGCAGCACCCTCGAGGTCCGCGATTCCGAATCGACTGACAATTTCGAACATGGCATCGAATCCTGGGACGGCGCCGCTGTGATCATTGCCAACAGCCGCTGCGAGGGCAACAGCCGCAACGGCATCCACGCCGACAACGGTCCCGCATCCGCCACCATCGAGGGCAACCAGCTCATCGCCAACCGCGAGTTCGGCATGGTCCTTGACAGCGCGGGAGCAGGCAAAATCACCGGCAACACCGCCCGCGCCAACCTGCTAGGAGGCATCGTCATCCGCACCGCCGCCAGGACGCTTGGCGTGACCGCCAACGAGGCCACCCTCAACAACGGCCCCGGACTCATTCTCGAAACAGGCCTGGATCCGGCATCCTACGCCTCCAACACCGTCTCTCGGAATACCGGCCGGCAGATCCTCACCCATACCGACCTGTCCGCCGCGGAAAGCCCCGCCCCTGGCGACACTCCTCCGGCACCCGGGGAAACCATCCCTCGCGCCCGGATTGTCGAAGAACCCCGCTAACCACGCGCATTGCAGCTTCCTGAATACTCGCCTAAGCGCGCGCTCACGGCGAGACCGCGAGACGCTCGGTGGTCGTCGCCCGCTCGAAGATGAATCCATTCTCCTTGTAGGTCTTGAGGCGGAAATGGGTGGCGGTTGAAATGACGCCTTCGAGAGAACTCAGCTTTTCCGAAACGAAGCGGGCAACGTCGCGGAGGTCGCCGCCTTCGACGACGACCATCAAATCATAGCCACCGCTCGCGAGATAACAGGAAACCACCTGGTCAAAACGGGCGATGCGCATGGCTAGGCGGTCGAAGCCACCGCCCCGCTCGGGCGTCACCTTGACCTCGATGAATGCGGAAACCGATTCGTCGTCTCCCGTCGCTTCGGGATCGATCACGGCGTGGTAGCCGAGGATCGTGCCATCGGTTTCCCAAGCAGCGACGCGGACGGCGACCACGTCCTTGTCCAAGGAGAGGATGTCGGCAAGTTCCTGGTTGGAGATACGGGCCTTGCGGCGGAGAAGTTGGAGAAGCGGATCTGAGGACATGGAAAAAGTTTGCTAGGTTTCAGTTTGGAGGTTTTTGGAAATCCCCCCGGACACAGGGAGCTTCTGATATCTTTCCCGAAAACTGAACACCGAAAATTGAAAACTTCCGCAACGCAGTGGCCAGTTCGTCGTTCCGCATCCCTCCCGAAATCGTGCATTCTACCAGACACGAGTCGCACAATGCCGCATCCCCGGGCAACCGGAATTCATCAATCCCTTGAAAAACAAGGATCCCTGCACTTGGCCCCACTAATGCAAAGGAGGGCGGATGCTCAAAACTGTCTCCGCGATCCTCTCGGGACTGGCCTTCGCCCTCCCTCACCCCCTATCCGCCGCGACCTCCAAGGCGGAGCCCGCCACCGACTCGGCACAGGCCGCGACGGGCCTGACCCCGGCCGATGCGACCTGGGATTCGGAAAAGCGCCAGGCAGCCCTCCGCGTCCAACTTTTCCTCGATCAGGAAGGATTCGGCCCGGGGAAAATCGACGGACGCTGGGGTGGCTTCACCCGCAAGGCCGCGGATCGTTGGAATGAATCCGCCAAGGAACGGAAGATCGCCAAATCCATCTCCCCTGGAACTCCAGTCATCGTCAAGTGAACCAAAACCAAACCACCGCAAAACCATGAAACCAAACCTGATCGTCGTCCAGACGGCGCATTCCGAAATCGACACACAGATCGAGATGTTCCTCGAACATTTCTGCGAGTCGCATTATGTCTATCTGATCCGTCCCCACAGCGGGCTGCGGGATGATTCCCCCGCGGGAATCCGCTTCCTCAGCCAGTCCCTCGATCACCTACCGGACATCGCGAATGTGGATGCCGTCATCTCGGTGGGAGACCCGCAGGCCGCCGACCGATTGAAGGAAACCTATCCGGATTCGCGCAGCGCGCTTTGGGATCCGGAAGCCGAAGCGTATCTTCCGGACCTCTTTGTCAGCCTGCTGTCACCGACCCTCGTCCGCGGAGACTTTGGTCCGGCAGATGACCGGGATCTCGCCCGCGCGATCTGATCCCCACTTCACCTTCAACAATTTCCCCCGGACCACCCTGGCCCCACCCCCTCAGTCTCCCAAGCAAATGCCGACTGCCTTTGCGGCCATGACGAGCTCACTCTCCGGGTCAACGAGACGAAGCTGATGGACGGCTTCCTCGATTTCCACGGAACCCACGTGATAGGATTGGTAGCTGACCATCCGCCCGAAGGCTCCTTCTTCCGCTAGCTTCACCGCCTTTACCCCGAAGCGCATGCCGAGAATCCGGTCCAACGCCGTCGGGGATCCACCGCGCTGGAGATGACCCAGGACGCAGGCACGGGCATCCTTGCCTGTCAGTTTCTCGAGCCTCGACGCGACCCGCTCTCCGATGCCGCCCAAGCGGACTTCCCCGGGGCAGTTCGCGTCGATCATGACAATCTCGCCTTCCGGCATGCTCGCACCCTCGGCGACGACGACGAGCGTGCTGTGATGTCCTTGGGCGTCGCGGCGATTGATGAACTCGGCGACTTTTTCAAACGAAAAGGGAATTTCCGGCAGCAGCACGACATTGGCACCACCGGCGATCCCACCCCACAGCGCGATCCAGCCGGCGTGGCGCCCCATGACCTCGAGGACCATCACGCGTTTGTGACTCTCGCCCGTGGTGTGGAGGCGGTCCAAAGCATCGACCACGGTGGAAACCGCGCTGTCGAAGCCGAAGGTGAATGCGGTCGCGCTCAGGTCGTTGTCGATGGTTTTTGGCACTCCGATGATCGGCCATCCCTCGCGGAAAAGCTGCAATCCGGTGGTCAGCGAGCCATCCCCGCCGACGACGATCAACGCGCGGATCTCGAGATGATCCATCGTCTGTTTGGCCTTGGCCACGACATCCGCAGGGACTTCCGCAATGTCGCCCTTGCCAATTTTCGCCACAAAATGCCCCTTGTTGGTGGTGCCGAGGATGGTGCCGCCCAGTTTCAGGATCCCGATGGTGTCGCGTGGCTTGAGCACCATGTAGTCCCCCGGAGGGAGCAGCCCCTCGAAGCCATCACGGAAGCCGATGACCTCCCAACCGAGTTGGCTGGCCGCACCGACCACGCCGTGGATGACCGCATTGAGTCCGGGGCAATCGCCGCCGCTGTTGAGGATTCCGATTCGCATGATTTTTGGATAGATGGTTTACTGAGGGTTCGGCATGCTCAGGAATTCGCGTTCACGGTCCTGCACCGGGGCTCCGGATTCGAGCCATGGATCGTAAGCAGACCATCCTTGGTGGATCAGCCCGCGGGCACGGTTGAATCGATCCGGGTTGTTCAAGACCACCACGATCAAGCGACGCGGAGTCGCGCCTTTCGTGCCATCGGGTTTCACCCGGACAAGGGGTTCACGGTCCATGCAAATCGAGACGCACGGTCCGGCAGCAGCGGTCGTGCCGGCTTTCACACCGAGAATTCCAGGCTCGCCGACGAGTTCATTGGTATTTCTAACTTTGAAGCCTTTCTTGCCGGCGGCAGTCGTCAAGCTGACCTGACGATCCTTCTGCCGGACGATGAAATTGAAGGCATTGCGACGCATCGCGTAGGCGGACAAACGCGCGACGTCCGCCGCCGTCGAGTAGGCTTTGGCTCCGGGACGTTCCAGCCCGTGAGGATTTGCAAATCGCGTCTGCGTCATCCCCAGCGCTTTCGCCAGTTTGTTCATTTCCTCCACGAAGGTCACCACCGGATCGCCACCTTTCCCACGGCGGGTGAGGATTTCACGGCCGACATGATCGGCGATGCAAAGGGCCGCGATATTGTCTGAACCGAGCAATGCTGAGTAGAGCGCATCCCGCATGGTGAGCTGATCGCCGGGCTGGAGATTCATGGGATTCGGACCGCCGACCAAGGTGATCGTTTGCGGCGCGGTGATCAAAACGGTGCCAAGGTCGGTGCCGGTCGCTGTCGCCCAATCGACCGTGACCGCCCCGGTGGCGATCTTGGTGAGGCTGGCGACCGGGCGCTTGGCGGCGGCGTTGGACGCGACCAGGATTTTTCCCGAGTAGGCCTCCACCACCATCACGCTTTCGGATTCTTGGGCGGATACCATCGCTGGCAGGATGGCGGCCACCAGGGCCAGCGGTTTGAGGAATTGGAAATGCTTCATGGAGAGGTCGGGCGCAGAGTATCGCCCTGCTCCGCCAACTCAACCCCAAAGCCACGGCGGGAAACCGGATCTCACCATCCCGTCCGTTCGTCGCGCTTGACGAACTTGGCGGCATCCGGGCAATTCGGCGAGCGCATGCCGGGTCCATCCCATTCCATCGGCACACCTTCGCCGACGCGGAGGGCGATACATCCCAACAGGATGATTTCCGTGAGATAGCCGGAGATTTCGAAGTTCGAGTAGGCAGGTGTTCCGGACCGGATCATGTCGAACCATTCCTGCTGGTGCCCGGGTGACCGCGGGATGGTTTGCTCGACTGCCGCGACGGCCTCATGTTTTCTCGACTCCACGAAGGCTTTCTCGCCCTCAAGCTGGACGAAGAAGCTCGAGCCATAGTCATCCGGCGAGAAAATCTGACCCTTCTCTCCGATGACAAGGCAGCCGCTTTCTGGAAATTTCCCGCGCATCGCCGCAACGTTTTTCACAATGTCGGGATACGGCCGCAATGGCTTCTCTTCCGATCCCGGCGAGCCGTCATACCACCAGAATTTCAGCGGCGGCAATCCATCGCGTTCCGGAAATTCAAAACGTATTCTCGATGTCAGTGGATAGGTGTCCGGAAAAATCCGCGACGCCATCTCGCATTCGACCAATGTCGGGTAGCCCAATTTCAGGGCGCGGAATGGCATGTTCACCGTGTGGCACGCCATGTCGCCCAGAGCACCCGTGCCGAAATCCTTCCATCCGCGCCATTTGAACGGGTGATAGACGTTCTTCAGAAACGGGCGCTCTGCCGCTGGCCCGAGCCACAGGTTCCAATCCAAGCCATCCGGCACGGCATCCTCCCCGTCCGGCCGGGGCATCCCCTGCGGCCAGATCGGGCGGTTGGACCAAACGTGGAGTTCCAGCGGATTACCGATGAGCCCGGATTGGATGACCTCGACGGCGCGCCGCAAGCCATCCGCCGCGCTGCCCTGGTTTCCCATCTGGGTCGCAAGTTTCATCTCCGCCGCCACCCGTCGCAACTCCCTCGCCTCAAACACCGTTTGAGTCAGCGGCTTCTGACAATAGACGTGCTTGCCCATTTTCATGGCCGTCATCGCCGCGATCCCGTGCAGGTGGTCCGGCGTGGAAATGGTCACTGCATCGATGGAATTGCCCATTTCCTCCAACATCTTGCGGAAATCGATGAACTTTTTTGCGTCCGGATATTGAACTGACTTCTTGTCGAGCATCCCGGCATCCACATCACACAAGCCGACGATATTGCCCCCACACTTCGCAGCATCATCCACATCGCTGCCGCCCTTGCCACCGACTCCGATGCAGGCCACGTTGATCCGGCTGTTGAGGTCCTGGCCCCTCACAATGGCCGGAAACCCTAGCAGCGCGCCACTGGCGCCCAGACCGGTGGTTTGAAGAAATCGGCGGCGGCTGAATGGGACGTGGGTCATGGCGGTGATGGATGGGCTTGAGGAATTCCCGTTTTCCGCCGGATGGCGAAACAGGATCCCTCCCAATACGCCACCGGTTGGTCCCGTCTTCACAAAAATAATTCCAATCTCGAAATTCATTCCACAAGTAAATCCCTGACGAAGGCGGGTTCGGGTGGAGTGCTGAGACGGACGACGCGGATGAAATGACGGATTGAAGCGGAGGAATTGACCGGCCTGCAGTCACCGCTTAACAATTCCGGCATGGCGACTTTACTCGAAATCCAGCGGGAGGCGGATCTTTTAACTGAAGAGGAGCGCGCAGGACTTGCAGCTCATTTGCTTTCGTCAGTCTCGAAGACCTTCTTGGGTGCTGACGATGAGGAGGTGGATCGTCGCGATCACGAATTGGATTCGGGTCATGTTGCAGCGATTTCCCATGAGGAGTTCATCCGACAGGTCGGACGACCATGAGGTGGACCGTTTTGGCTTTCATCCCTTCCGGGATGATGGATGCGCGATTCTCCGAAACGCCGTGCTCCTCGTTTCTCCGAAACGTTGTGCGCTGCAATGCCGGGAACCATTGCACCTGCCGCCGAGAGCCTGTAGATAACCCGGCATGTGGGAAGCGATTCAATCCAGCGGGGTGATGCAGGGAGCCGGAACCGGCGCTGCGTGGTTTGTCACGATTTGCCTGCTGGTGGCCGGTGCGATCGGCTGCGTGCTTCCGATTTTGCCCGGGCACCTGATCATTCTGATCGCCGCCGTCGCCCATTGGCTGATGCTTGGTGAGAAGTCCGGGCTCCACTGGTGGTCGTTCGCGGTGCTGGTGCTGTTGCTGGCGATTTCCCAGACCTTTGAAATGATCAGCGGCGCGGCAGGATCCAGATGGTTCGGCGGAACCCGCTGGGGAGCGGTGGGGGCGATCATCGGCAGCCTTGTCGGCCTGTTTTTCCTGCCATTCGGACTTTTGTTAGGACCTCTGATCGGGTCGTTCGTGTGTGAAATCGCCTTCGCGCGGAAGCACCCGAGACCGGCGGCGATTTCCGGGGTCGGCTCGGTGGTCGGAACTTTGGCGGGGATGGGATTCAAGGTGGTCATCGGCCTGCTGATGATTGCGTGGTTTTTCCTGGATGTGTTTTTGATTGGAAAATAGCACCAACGGACTGGACGATGCTTTTCGGCCTGGCGCATTCAGGGGCGAATGATCGATATCGCGCCTTGATATCGCTCAAAAATCCAACATTAATGATCGATAGGAGGTTTCTCTATCGATCATGACATGGAACTGGCAACTACGATGAACTTGCCCGCGCGAGCCACAGTCTGGATGTGGATCGCTGGGTTTCGTATTTCTCAAACACCATCCTCCAGGCCCACGATCTCAGCCTCAGGAGCGTTGAGTTCCTAATCTCGAAAACCCGCTTCTTCGAGCGATTCAGGGGATCCCACAACCCACGTCAGGAAAAGGTTTTGCTCAGGATGTTCCGCGAGGGGCTGGGGGGATTCAAAGGCGGCTTGAGTTCGGCCAACTACCGCGTCATCGCGAAAACCACCACCGCCACCGCGACACGGGATCTCTCGG
>Ga0163144_10013247_pt1 | contig 17228 bp, 11 predicted proteins | sample OliLak19BULKMAT1_FD_123175 | JGI IMG/M metagenome (GOLD analysis project Ga0163144, IMG submission 123175) | Freshwater microbial mat bacterial communities from Lake Vanda, McMurdo Dry Valleys, Antarctica - Oligotrophic Lake LV.19.BULKMAT1 | ecosystem: Environmental > Aquatic > Freshwater >... | reverse complement strand
GCTGGTGCTCAGGCGGGTGGCAACGGGCGGGAACCTCCAGGACGTCAAGACCCTTGAGCCCTCCACCATGCCCGGCGCAATGCTGCTGCTCAATCCCGGCTGGCTCTACCGGTATTGAGAGAGGCCTGGCCACTGCACCGTGGCCTCATCACATCCGGGTCCGCTCGGCGCCTGTTGCTGAAGGGTTCACGCGGTGTGGGCCAGGTGTTCTGAAGGGTCCTGCCGGTTGGCCAACACTTCACTGGCAAGGTGGAACCTGCCGGCCGCCGCGTCATGCGACAGCAGCATCCCGTGCGGGATGTCAAAGAACATGGCGTGCAGGCTGAGGCGTCCCTCCGCTTCCGCGCGTCTGACGGTTTCATAGGTGCGCAGGTGGTCAAGCTGATGCAGCGCGCTCCATTGCGCCACCGCGTCCACGTCTGAGAGGCCCGGGGTCATGGCGCCCTGCTCCTTGTAGGCTTTCACGGCAGGCTCGGCGGCCTTGAGCCATTGCGTCACGTACTGGTCCAGGGTGTGGCCATGCAGCGCCGCCTTGATGCCACCGCACGCGCTGTGACCACACACCACCAGGGATTCAATGTTGAGGACTTCCACTGCGTAGGTCACCGCAGACACCACGCTGGTGGCCCCGCCCAGGGGGATCCCGTAGACCATGGGCGGCACCAGGTTGCCCACGTTCCGGACCACAAACAGCTCTCCAGGGTCCGTCCCCATGATGACGGAGGACTCCACGCGGCTGTCTGCGCAACCAATGAACATGGTCTTGGGCTTCTGTCCGTCCGCCAGGTCCTTGAACCGGCCGTGGTAGCGCGGGCGGAGTTCAGTTTCGTAGCGGACAACGCCTTCAATCAGAGTGCGGGTGGGCATGGGACCACGCTCATCCAAGCGCCGTGCCGGGCGCGTGGAACCGCGGGTGTCGGCGGTCCGCGCCGGGAATCCAGGGTGGCCGGCGTGCGGGTGTCGGGTTCTGCCAACAGCTTGTTGGTGGGGTGTCTGTCGGTCCGGGCGGACACGGTGCCAGCACTTTCCAGCGTGCGTGTGGCGGGTGCCAAAGGTTACAGAGGAGGAGCGTGCCCCGGAGCTCAACGCCTCTTTCCAAGATTCTGTGGCGGACCCACGCGTCACTGGTGCTGGTGACGGTGGTGGCGGTCAGCGTGCCCGTGCTGGGGCTGGTGCGGTTGACGTCCCTGCTGGGCGGTCTGACCCAGAAACATACCGGGCTGGATGCGGCGGAAGCAGTGCACCGGAGCGCCTGGGCCGTGGAGGTGGCCATGCGTCACGGTGAAGTGGCCTGCGCGGCGTCACCCGGCGTGCGTGAACCGGACGTACGCCGGTCTCTCATGAATGTGCGTGCGGCGCTTCAGTGGGCCATCACCGTCCATGAAGGCGCTGTGCCCACACCGCTGCTGGCGCTGGCGCACAAGTACGTGGACCTGGCGGGCCGGGCGCTGGACGGCGCCACGTGCACGCTGCTCAAGGAGCTGGATCCAGAACGGCTGATGCTGGATGAGCAGATGACGGACACGTGGATTGACCGCATGCGGGAGCTCCACGGTGGGCTGGCGTTTGGCGAGCGGCACGCCCGCGCGGTCAGCAATGCCACCGCCGCCACCGCCGGAGCGCTGGGCGTGCTTGCGGTGCTGCTGTCCACCCTGTTGGCCGGACGGATGGGACGCACGCTCAAGGAAGGCCTGGCGCACGCTTCCGCCGCCGCCACGCGCGTGGGCCGGGGGGACTTTGCGCCGGTGCAGGAACACCGGGGCGTCCAGGAGCTGACGGACCTGACCCACGCACTGGAACGCATGCGCCTTGCGCTGCTTGAGACGGACCGCATCAAGCAGCAGTTTTTGGCCAGCGTGTCCCATGAACTGCGCACGCCCCTGGCCGGGTTGCGCGAGGCGCTGGCGCTGCTGGCGGACGGCACCGCCGGTCCGTTGACGCCCCAGCAGGAGCGCGTCCTCATGCTTGCCCGCCGGGCCTGTGAGCGTGAAGTCCGCGTGGTAACCACGCTGCTGGACCTCAGCCGTCTTCAATCCGGTGAACCCCTGCGGCTGGCGCCAGATGCACGCGTGGATGACGCCATTCGTGCTGCGGAAGCGGGTGAACGTGACGCCGCCACGCAGCGCAATGTGGAGCTGCGGGTGGAGCACCAGGGAGACATGCCGCCGCTCACCCTGGACCTGGTGCTGGTGGAGCACGCGCTGGCCAACCTCATCCGCAACGCCGTGAGCGTGACGCCGCCTGGTGGCAGCGTGGTGGTGACCCGGGTGCACGGCGTGGAGCGGGAAGGTGGGCCCCGCGGGGTCAGCGTCCATGTGCGTGACGGCGGACCGGGGCTTCCGGAGGCATTGCGTGAAGACCCGTTCCGCCCGTTCCGGCCGGAGAAGGTGGGGCCGGACCGGCCTGCGGGTGTTGGGTTGGGCCTGGCGCTGGCCAGGGAGGTTGCGCTGGCCCACGGTGGCGCGCTCCGCGTGGCGCACACGGGTCCAGACGGAACGGAGTTTGTCATGCGCTTTCCCGAGGTCATTGCGGCCCGGGAGCGCCAGCAATCCACAGCAGAAGACACGGTCCCCAAGAGGGTTTCATGAGTCCCCCCAAGTCCCCGCCGCGTGTTCTCCTGGTGGATGATGACGTGGACATGGCGGAGTTGCTGGCCATGCGCCTGGTGTCCAAGGGTTACACCGTCACCCAGGAGCACAGCGTCAAAGGAGCGCTTCAGCGCGTGGGGCGGGAGCCCATGGATGTGATGCTGCTGGACCTGCGGCTGGCGGATGGGGACGGCATGCAGGTGCTGCAGCACACGCGGGACCGCGCGCCGCATGTGCCCGTCATCATGATCACCGCGCACGGCACCATTGACGCCGCGGTGGAGGCCACCAAGGCCGGCGCGTACGGGTTTGTCACCAAGCCGTTCCATGACCATGACCTGCTGCAACGTGTGGCGCATGCTGTGGAGAGCAGCACACTCCGCCGCGAGGTGGCGGGGCTCCGGCGCATGGTCGGCGCGGACTCGGCGGACGCGCCTCAGCTGGTGGGCATCAGTGATGCCATGGTGCGCGTTCGCGCGTTGGTGAGCCGGCTGGGACCCACGGATGCCACCGTGCTCATCATGGGAGAGAGCGGAACGGGCAAGGAGATGGTGGCCCGGTCCCTTCACGCGCACAGCGCACGTGCGTCCGGGCCGTTTGTGGCGGTCAACTGTGCGGCGCTGCCACCGGACCTGCTGGAGAGCACGCTGTTTGGACACGTCAAGGGGGCGTTCACGGGTGCCCTCTCAGACCGTGAAGGTCTCTTTGGCGCCGCGCACACCGGCACGCTGCTCCTGGATGAGGTGGGTGAGGCCAGTCCCGCCGTCCAGGCCAAGTTGCTGCGCGTGCTGCAGGAACGCTCGTACGTGCGCGTGGGCAGCACCCGCGAGCAGCGCACCGACGCCCGCATCCTGGCGGCCACCAACCGGGACCTGAAGGCGGAAGTGGCGGAGAAGCGGTTCCGGGAGGACCTGTTCTTCCGGCTCCACGTGGTGCCCATCCACATGGCCCCGTTGCGGGAGCGCCCCGAGGACATCCCGCTGCTGGCGGAGCTCTTCCTGGAGCGTGCGGCGGCGCGTCACCGTGTTCCGGTGCGGGGCCTCTCGCCGGAAGGCATGGCGGCGCTGTGTGAGCATCCGTTCCCGGGCAACGTGCGCGAGCTGGCCAACGCCGTGGAAGCGGCGGTGTTGCTCAGCGGGGATGGCCCGGTCCGTCCGGAGCATCTGCCCGTGTCCTCCGCGCAGGAACCCGGCGTGATGTCCGCCAGGGATGCTGCCGTGGCGGCGGCGGTCAGCGCCGCGGGGCTCAAGGACCCATCCCGTCCGCTCCCTACACTCAGGGATGCCCGGGATGCGTTTGAACGCGCCTACCTGGAAGCCGTCCTGCACCGCACCGGCGGGAATGTGACGCAGGCAGCGCGGGCTGCGGGACGCAACCGCACGGACCTCTATGACCTTCTGCGGCGCCACAACCTGTCTGCCACGGACTTCAAGCCTGGCGCCTGAACATGGCCACACCCAAATCCCTGTTTGAACGCGCCGACACCCCCTGTCTGTTGGAGCCGACACCGTCTACATTCCGTCCCGGCAATTGGGCCCAGGGGCGCCATGTTGAAGCGGTTTTATCCGGTGGCATTGGCGCTGCAGTGTGTTTGGCCATGACGCATCCAACCGCTGCTGCCGCTCCTGCTTCCCCGCCGGGTGAGCCCATGACCTTTGGGCCCCGCATGAAGATGCTGTTCACTTTCTGGGACGCGCGGTTTGAGGACATCACCCGGGAGACGTGGATGAAGACCACGTACCGGGACCTTTCCGCCGGGCTGATTGTGGCGCTCACGGCCATTCCCATGGCCATGGGGTTTGCCATGGCCATGGGGATGCGGCCGGAGCAGGGCATCATCGCTGGCGCGCTGGCGTGCATCATTGGGCGGACAGTTGGCGGCAGCAAATACCAGGTCTACGGGCCCACGGCGGCGTTCATCCCGCTCATTGCGGCGGTGATGTTCAAGTACGGGCCTGCCGCTGGCGGTGACTTTGCGGACGCGCACGGCATGGTGGTGGCGTCCAGTCTCATTGGCGGCGTGTTGCTGGTGCTCAGCGGCATGGCTGGGCTGGGTAGGCTGGGGAAGCTGGTTCCCAACAGCATTGTGGTGGGATTTACCGTGGGCATTGCGGTGACCATTGCCGTGGCCAACCTGGGCGAGGCGCTGGGCCTGGCCGTGCAACTCAAGGGTGGGCTCATCACCAAGCTGGTGACGCTGGGCGGACACATCTCTGAGATCAACGGCTTTGCGGTGATGTTGGCGCTCATCACGTTTGTGATGTCCCGCTACCTGTTGCGCATCAGCGTGTTCATTCCGGCGCCGCTGCTGGCGCTTGGCCTGTGCACCATCCTGGGTGCCACCGTGCTGGCGGACAAGGGCATCACCACCGTGCGCCAAGTGTACGGCAGCATCCCCACCAACTTCTTTGTCTTCACGCCGCCGCGCCTTCCTGTGGTCACCACCGGGGTGATTGTGGACATGCTGTATCTGGCCGTGGCCATTGTCTTTGTCTCCGCGGTGGAGAGTGTGCTGTGCAGCTCCATGGCGGACCGCCTGGCCAACAACAAGGGCACCAAGTTCAACGCCAACAAGGAACTTTGGGGCCAGGGTTGGGTCCAGATCATCACGCCCCTGGTCAATGGCTTTCCGTGCACCGGTGCGCTTGCCCGGACCGCCACGTCCATCAAGGCGGGCGCGGTCACGCCGCTGGCGGGTTACTTCAAGGGCGTGCTCAAGCTCATCATGGCGTACTTCCTGGCGCCGCAGCTGGAGCTGGTTCCCATGGCCTGCATTGGCGGCATCCTGCTCTGGGTGGCCACCAACATGGTGAAGCCGTCGGAGATCAGGGAAGTGGCTGAGACGGGCCGGTTCCACACGGGCATCATGGTGCTGACCGCGGTGATGGTGCCGGTGACGGACTTCCTCACGGGCGTCCTGGTGGCGCTTGTGGCCCACGCGGTGGGCATGAAGCTGGGCCTGGCGGGGAAGGCCGTGGAAGCAGGCGCTGGCCACCATGCGGCGGCACACACCGAGAAGCCGTTTGCCCCGGTGGCTGCGCCCGCCCAGGATCAGCGCCCCGCTGCCTGAGGTGGCCGGAACTGACCGCGCGCATTGGGAATGATGACGACGTCTGGCGTGTCAGTAGTGGCGCTCCAGGAGATACCACCCAAACGTCCGCAACATGACCTTTGCGGAGGTATTCTCAAGCAGCGGTTCAACGCGCTGCCACGCCGTCTCCACCAAATCACGCGCTTCCTGCTCACATGCGTCCAGCGCGCCGCAGGACGTCACCAGCTCAATGGCCTCCATGGTCCGCTGCATGTCCTCTGGGCGAGCCTCCAGAATCTCAACCAGGCGGGCACGCCGGTCCGGTGGCAGAAGGCCCAGCGCCTTGCAGACGGGTGTGGTGAGCTTGCCCTCGCGGATGTCTTCACCGCGCGTCTTGGTGTCACCCTTGAAGCCGCGGAGGTTCAGCACGTCGTCAACAATCTGGAATGCGGTGCCAAACTCCTCAAACAAACGCCCAAGCGCTTCGGTCTGCTGGGGTGTGCCGCGGGCAATGGCGGCAGCGGCGCGTGCCAGGTTGCCGGGAGGCACGCCACTCTTGAGGCGGTGCGTGGAGCGCACGGCGCGTTCAAGCGCGGACGAGTCACCCGTGGCCATCACGTGCGGCACCATGTGCCAATATCCCGCAATGTCCATGGCCTGCCCGGCGTGCGCAGCGCGCATGGACTCAAAGTAGTTGGTGTAGACGCGCAGTTGAACATCTGCGGGCAGGCCCGTGGACAGGAATGCAAGCTGGCTGAGGAAGTAAGCACTGCATCCCGCGTTGATGGCCAGTGGCACACCATGGGTGATGTGGCTGGCGGGGCCACCGCGGCGCAACAGTGAACCGTCCTGCACGTCATCAATGATGAGCGAGCCGGTGTGGAGCAGCTCAGGGAGCGCAAGCCACTGCGCATACTTCTGGGGGTCACCACCTACTGCTTCAAGCGCGGCCAGGAAGCCGTAGCTGCGCCACGCCTTGCCTCCGCGCGCCACCATCTCACGCAGCGGCGCAATGACACGCGCGTGGAAGTGGGCCACGTCCATTCCGTCCCACATATGCTCATGGCCCTCATCAGCCACCATCCGTCCAACGCGCGCGTCCAACGGGTCATGTGGCAGCAGCGCGTCCACCGCTTCCAGCGTCTGGCGGCTCACCGCATCAAAGAACTTCTTCTGCGTGTCCACGTTGTTGAAGCCGCTGCGCTCCACAAAGCCTTTGCCGCCCACGGCTCGTCCGGCCATCTCGCCGGTGATGTTCACGGGGCCTTCCCAGAACGCGGGCGCGGAGATGAGCGTCTGGAACTCCTGCGCATCCGTCACCGCCTCCAACGCCAACCGGACGCCGTGCGCGGGAATCTCCAGCGTGAAGTTGACGGGGTAGTCATTGAACGTGCGCATGCTGGTCCAGCGGCGGCCCTCCGTCAGCGTGAAGTCCTGGATGGAAGTGCTGTGTCCGTCCGGGCCCACCAGCACCAGCCAATGGCCTATGTGCTTGCCGTCCTGGTCAAGGTCATAAAGGTCATACGCGCTGAAATCATATCCGTTGTCCAACTGGATGCTGGCCCAGTTCCACGCCACCGAGCCGCGGCGGATGGCACTCCCAGCGTTGCTCCGGCTGCGGCCAAATTCATGGTCATACCAACCCTGACCCTGGGTGACGGGAAGTGATTCTCCGTCAACACGCGCGCTTCCGGTCACCGCACACCGCGGCATGAAATAATAGAACATGTCCTCCGCGGAGGACCCAAAGACCTGCCCGTTGTCACCGTGAAGCACAATGGGTTTTTCCGGGCGCAGCGTAAGGTCCACGCCGGTTTTTCCGTCCTCATGCGCAAGCTGAAGACGGTACGCGCCGTCCTCCTTCCACAACCTGCAACCGCCAAACTTAAGGTCATACTCTGCAGGATTGACAACGGGGTTCTGCTCAAAGAGCCGGTCCGGCCTTGGCACGGTGTTGCGCGCCAGCACTTCATCCCACGCGCGGCGGACGCGCGGGTCCTTGGGGCCTTCGCCATTTTTGATGCGTTCACGCGTGAACTCAGGTGCTTTGCGGTCCAGCACGCAGTCCGCAATGTAACGCCCCGTGGCAACGTCCACGAGCGCCCAGGTGACGGCGTGCGCGTGGATGTTCTCACCGGTGCGCGCATCCTGCGTGAGCACCATGCGGAAGAAGGACGCAAACACCGAGATGTCCCGGCCGCCGGCCTGAATATGCGTGTTGAGGTACCACCACTCCATCGTCGACGACGCGTGCGGGAGGTCGTGGATGGCAAGGTCAATGGGGCCGGGGCCCGGCCAGTCCGTAGGCCTGAGACTCATGGATTCTCCGCAAGAGTGTTGGGGGGCCCGTTCCCTACCGTAACAAGGGCAACGTGTCGTCATGGATTTGAGTAAACGGCGTGGACTGATCAGGCAGCACGCGTGGCGTAGAGGGTCCAGATGCCCGCAATGGCGTGGAGCGCCCAGTCTTCCCGCAACACGGTGACCCGGAAGCCCAACGCTTCAAGCCGCGTCTTCACGCGCTCTCGCCTGCCGTCCACGTCATGCAGCTCCACAACCAGTTGGCGGATGTGTGGCCAGTGTGCGTCCAGGATGCCTTGCAGAACGGCTTCCTCGGCGCCTTCCACGTCAATCTTGAGCAGGTTGATGTGGCTGATGCCCTCATCCGTGATCACCTGCGAGAGCGTTTGGACGGGGCAGCGGATGTGTTGGGTGCGCGCAGCCGCGCCACGTTCATGAGCGCGGCGGGCGCGATCCATGGCACCCGTCAGCAGCGAGCCCACCAGTGGCCAGCGGGTCATGCCGGACAGCAATGATTCAGCGCCGCCCGGGAGCAGTCCGCTCCGACGCAGATCCCCCAAAGCGGCACGTGCAAACTCACCGGGGTCTACGGCAGGCACGTAGCTTTGCTTCACCGCCTCAGGCTCCATGGTGGCTGCAAAGGTGGCTTGAGGGTCAAACTCAAAAACCGCCTCACCAGGCGCGGAGCCCAGCGCAATGTTGAACGTCCTGACGACGGAATCTCCGCGCCATTGCGCAACATTGGCCTCAAGCATTTCAAAGACCGCAGGAATGGGTTCAAAGCACCACATACGCAACACCTTGTGCCGCTGGAGCATGCGCGCCGCAAACACCCCCGCATTGGCGCCCGCGTCAATGATGACGTCACCATCATTCACATGGATGCCGTTGCGCTCATAGGTGCGCAACTCCGTGACCTCACGGTCAATGATGCGCGCTTCCACTTCTGAGGGCGCCGCAACCTGCATTCCGTCCGCAAGCGTGAACCGCTTCATGCCGCCTCTGCGCTTGCCGCGCTTTCAATGATGTCCACCGCAGCGCGCACACCACCCGCGGCCAGCAACGCAACGCGCAGCGCTGCAAGAGGCGCACGCAACGTCTCATCTTCAATCACACGTGTGACGGCCGCGTTCACCGCGTGTGGATCCAGCTTCTGCTTGTCCAGCATGACGCCCACGCCTGCGTCCACCAACCGCAGCGCCATCTCCTGCTGGTCTGCAAAGAGCGGTAATCCTACCACCGGCTTTTCCGACGCCACCGATTCATGTGCGGTGTTGATGCCACAATGGCTGAGTACGCCGCGCACGTTGGGATGTTGCATCACCCCAAGCGCGGACGGTGTGAACGGCACGATCCGAACGTTGGATGGCACGTCCAACGCTGCGGGCAGCGGATGGCGTGATGACCACAGAATGCGGAAGTGCCGGGAGCGGAGACCCTGGAGCAGTGGTGCAAGCAACTCCGGACCTGCGCGCGCCACTGTCCCCAGGCTTGCGTAGATGACGGGCGGCCCGGATTGCAGCCACGCGCTGGTCTCCTCATCAAGCGGCGGTGCTGCATCCGGAAGCATGGGCCCCACAAGATGGACCCACGGCGGAAGTGGCCTGGGATATTCCAGCGGGAAGGCGGTGTTCACCAGTGTTGGCCGGCCTGCCATGCGGGTGTGGATGTTCACCGGTGGAAGTCTCCGGAGCGCGCGCTGCGCATTGAGCTGGCGCCCCAGCGTTGCGCTTGCGCCGGCAATTCCAAGGGCCCGGACAACGGGCGCCAGTGTCCGGTCAATCCAACGCACATCATGACGTGAGCGTCCGGAGAAGAACGCGGGCAGATCATTCACCGGAGGGAGCACGGCAACGGAGAGCATACACAGCAGGTCCGCGTTGTTGAGCACCACCGGAATACGCGCAGACACGGCAGCATCCTGCGCGCCCACTGTTGCCAGGTCTGCAACAACAATGTCCGGTTTCACCGTCTCAAGGGCTTGGAGCATGCCGTCATAGGTGCGCGTCCAGCGTTGGGTGAGCCACCCCATGATGCGCGTGGATGAACGGATGAAAGAAGGCTCCCGCGTGACTTCCGCCTCCAACGCCTCCCACGAAATTCCGCCTTCTCCGTCAAGTGGCCCCAGCGAAACGGCGGGAATCTTCTCAGGACGTGCGGCCACCGAAGCCAGCGCCTCAGTGTGGGTTGCAACGGTGACGTCCCAACCGCGCGCGCGGAGCTCCGCGGCCTGCATGATGAGCGGATGCAGATGACCCTGGAGCGGAATGGCCACCAAGAGTGCGCTGCGTGTCATGCGGCCTCGGGCGCCTTCCAACCGGGGGACAGATGCGCGGCGCCCACCTTGGCAAAATCCTCCACCACGTCCGCGGCCCGCCCAACGCCACCGGCAAGGCGGAAGCTGGACTGGATGGCCGGGATGTTCTTGCGGAACGCGGGGTCTTCCATCACCCGCGTGACCGCATCACGCAGCGCATCCGGCGTGAAGTGGTGCTTGTCCAGTGCCACGCCAACGCGCGCATCCATCACGCGCAGACCCATGTCCTCCTGTGCCGCAAACATTGGAAATCCGACGACAGGGGTGCCGCACGCAAGCGATTCCTGCACGCTGTTGGTTCCACAATGTGAGACAAATGCGCGCACGTTGGGATGCTTGAGCACCCCCATCTGCGAGCTCACCCACGTGGTCACCCGGATGTTGGACGGCACGTTGGCGGGCAACCAGGGTTGTGACGGCGCACGCAGGACCCAGAGCGCCCGGAAGCGGTCACTTGCAAGGCCTTCAGCAATCTTCTGAACGTGTTCTTTGGACGGCGTGGCCACCGTTCCCATGTTCACAAAGACCACCGGCTTTCCGTCACGCAGCCATGAATCCTCAGTGGGGGACAACGGCTCATCTGGCGGAAGGATGGGGCCAACCATGTGCATCAGCGGCGGAAGCGCGCGTGCGTATTCAAGTCCAAATGCGGAATTGTTGATGATGGGCGTCCCTTGCAGACGCGTGTTGAAGTCAACAGGGGGAAGCGCACGCAGCGCGCGGCAACGGTTCTGGATGCGGCCAACAATGAGTGCGCCAACCCTGGCGGCCAGCCAGCGGCGCAGCGGGTACAACAGGCGGTCCAACGCATTCACGTCATGGATGGAGCGGCGCGAGAAGAGCAGCGGCACGGCGGGCTCGGCAGGAAGCAGGCCCGCGGGGAGCACGGTAAGCAGGTCCGCGTTGTTCACCACGCAGGGAATTCCCGCTTCACCCGCCACGTCCAGCCCCGCCGTGGTTGCCAGGTCCACCAGCATGACGTCAGGACGGTCTTTGGCCACGTGCGCGCGCAGTCCGTCAAACATGGGCGTCCACGTCTGCGCCATGCCGCTGAGCACCTTGAGCGTTCCGCGCGCCAGGTCGGGCTCGGCGGTGACCTCAGCAATGATGCGCTCTGCTTCGGCCAGCTCCATGCCGCCGTGGCCCAGGTTGCAGAACTCAACCCCAGGCACCCGCTCCACGTGCTGACGCCCTTCTTCTGACGTGGCAACCGTGACGCGCCACCCGCGCCGCGCAAGCTCCGCACCCAGGCGCAGCACCGGCCCCAGGTGCCCAAACAGCGGGATGGAAGCAACAAGCAGAGACGGCCGGCGGGCCGGCGTGGGGGAAGCGCTCATGCGGCTTTCTGTGACGCGGGGCGGGGGGCCTGGCACACGGGCGCGCTTCCTGACCGATGCGGTGGCGCTTGCGCAAGCAAGGAGTGCGGTCACTGCATGGGTTTGTTCACATCAAGCCGGACCACGTGCCATCAGCCGGCATCAAGGCGTGACGCAATCCGAGTACGACCCGCCGAGCGTCAAGTAGTAACACACGCCGCAACACTGATTCTGCGCGCGGTCATAGTTGAGATACGTGCACCCAATGTACCCGTCATTGTAGGTAGTCCCCCGGCACGCCCACAGGCACGCAGTGAGGTTCCCCTCTTTTGCGCACGCGTTGTTTCCAGTGCACGTCTCAACAACGCCATAGTCAGCTCCGCACGCGTCACGCTTGAGGACCTGGGTGCGGTCTTCGCTGCAGTAGAAGTCCAGCTCGGGCATGCACAGGCCAGTGTTACACTTCATTGGGTAGTTGCAGTCAAAGTCACTGCTGCACTGGCGTGTGCACCAGTTGACGTCCGGGTTGGTGGTGAAGTGCCGGCACGCCCCGCCTTCGCAGTCCGAGTCAGAGGCGCAACTTGAGCAGTCCTGGCCGTTGCCTGTCCCGCCGCCGGTTCCGGTGAGACAGCGGAGCGAACCGTTGGTGCACTGCGGCGTGGTGTCCTGGAAGCAGGCCTGCACATTGCCTCCGCAATTGGTGATGGTGGAACAGTCAATGCGGTCCGCCCAGCACGCTGGATGGTAGGCGGCGCTTGCTTCGCAATAGGTCGGGTACTCCTCGCCGCAGCAGCGGAAGACGCCGTCACTTCCACAGTGCGGCTCCGCCGTGCCCTTGCATGCACGCAGGCGGTCCGCGCACGGGGTGATGGAGCCGCAGTTGACTCCTGTTGCCCAGCATCCGGTTGCGCCCGGTGTTGCAGACTCGCAATACGTGGTGCGCTCACCACCGCAGCAGGAGAGCTGCCCTGAAGCAGAGCAATGTGGCGTGAGGCCCGGGCCACAAAACTGCGTGCGCCCGTTGCACTGGATGGACGTGCCACCTGTTGACGTGCACTCGGTTGGGGGCGCCTGGCACCAGCCGCCTGCGGTGTCACACCACCACCCGCCATAACAGTTGTTGGCGTCACATGACCCGGTGTTGCTGGTGCAACGGCACGCGGTTGTTGGCGTCTGGGGGCTGGCCAGCAAACCGCAGAACTCCGCGGTGGGCGCCGGGCCTGAGGTTGATGGCGCCGCGCTCGAGCTGGTTGTCATCATTGGGCACTGCGCAAGATCCGGAGGTTGACGGCAGCGGCGGTCCACCACGTCACACCACCAATTGTTGTAGCAATTGTTGGGGGCACAATCGGCGTTGTTGGCTGTGCAGGTGCATTCCGTAGCGTCCACGGACGGGGCCACCAGGTTCCCGCACCGCGTGGGCGCCGCAGAGGAAGGCGCACGGGAGGAGCTGCTGCGCAACGACGATGGAATGTCCCCCCGCGACGACGACCTCCCAGTGCTGGTGGCGGCCTCCTCCGCCGACGAGCTGGCTTCTGACGACGGCAGCCCTGAGGATGTGGAAGTGTCACCGCCGGGAGCGGCCTGGGCACACGCAAGCAACGTGGTGGTGACCAACAACAAGATCCCGGCGCGCATCCGCATGAGAGGCTCCGCTGAATTGGTTGTGGTTGGAGTTGAATCCGGCGTGCGGCCGGACGCAAGGCCGGGAAGCCGTGAAGAATGGGCCCCTCACTTGACGCGCAGCTCATAGAAAGCCGTCCCGGCCTCAGAGACCGACGACACCATGTACCCATTGGGATCAAGCAGCCACGAGCCGTGGTAGGTGTTGCCCGCCTCCTCACCAAAGCGCTGAGGCGCAATCAGCCACCTTCCCAGGTAGGCGTACGGGCTGTGCCGCACGGTGTCCGGCTCCAACCCCGCTGACGCCTGTGGCAGCACCACCGCCTTGATGTCCGGCGAATTGGCGATCTCCTCCTGATAGGATTCCTCGTTGTAGTCAGCGCAAATCAGCAGCGCGACCTTGATGCCATCAATGAAGGCGGTGGTGAGCTGCTTCCTGCCCGGAGTGAAACCGCTCAGGTTGTCCATGGGCACAAAGTTGCTTTTGCGGCGGTGCGCAACCACTTCGCCAGCGTCGTCAATGATCACCGCCGCGTCGTAGATTTTTCCATCGTCGGACTCTGTGAACCCAAACGCGATGTACACACCATGCTCGATGGCGAGCTGCTTCATCTGCGTGACCGTGGTGCCGTCCAGCGGCTCTGCAACCGTCCACTGGTAGAGCGGGTCAAAGGCCTTCCAGTACCAACCAAGCGATGTCTCACCGAAGGTCACCAGGCGCAGGTCCGGCTGGGACGCTGCGGCCGTTTTGACGGCGTTGATCATGGCCTGCCGGTTCACATCCGCGTTGAGGTTTGGCTGCATGCTCACCAACGCCACGGAGAGGCGGCCCGTGGCGCCGGTGGTGTCCCACGGCGTGGCTTCAGGTTGGGTGGGACCGCACGCAACCGACATGGTCATCAACAGGAGGCTGGCGACATGGACATTCTTCATGGGGCATTGCTCCGCTTGGGTCCGGCGCGTTGGGGGAGCATCCCCCGGCACCGGTCACCGTGCGCGGGGTCAGAGCAAGGTCCGCGCCGGGGAGGATGATGCGGAATTGCAGCGTTGCTGCGCGCTCTGCGGCACAGGCGGTGAGCGCCGCTGCGGACCTCACAGATTCCCGAGTGAACCAGCGGCCATACGCGCGTGCAGCCCGTCACGTGGTGAAGATGGGCCGGGCAACCAGGATGCAACACTTCAAACCGCGGCTGTCCGCACCAGGCGGACCTCAGTATTTAAGGATGTAGTTTGCGTGGACAGGGCGGCGCGCGGACGGGCTGCTGCGCCAATGGTGGGGCGGGTCAGACGCGGGCCGTGCGTTGCGCATCATGCTGTCCTGGAGGGTGCCTGTCAGCGGAGTGACAGACTGTAATAGCCAGGGAGTGGAAGACAAGCCGGGGTGACGCTTGCAACGCCGCCAGCCATGCTCTCCGCTTCACGTGTTAGTCTCACCCCGCTGTCCCAAATTCCCGACGAGGAACCCATGCCAACGCTTGCGCGCTTGTCTCTTCCCGCGTTCATCCTGCTGGCGCCGTCCTTGGCCCTGGCACTTGAGTCAACAGACGTCAGCATCCAGATGACAACGAGCCCACGCGCGATTGTGGACTCCAACAACGCGTGCATCGAGGGGCCGAATGCGATGTACGTGGGCATCGCGGTGACCAACGCTACGTCCTCCGTGCTGCCCAACCTGACTGCCACGCTTGACGGCCTGGTCAGCGGGTTCTTGCTTGCGGGTGGCCAGTCCGCCGCGCAACAGCTTGGACGTCCCTCCGCGGGTGAGACGCGCTACGCCTACTGGTACGTTGAATACCCGTGCACTGCAGCGTTCACGAGCCCGCCGACCTTCCACATCACCGACGGCAATCCTGGTGACGCAGTCTTCTCGTCGGTGCTGACGGTGGATGACATGATCTCAGCCAACGCGGGCGGCATTGTGGAGTCCATGTCCGTGGGCGCCGGGGCGGTGGTGGGGCAGCACATCACCCTTGACGTTGTCCATTCGTTTGGCGGCTTGTCAGCGGGTGACAACGTCATGTTCAACCCCGCCGGAAACCTCGATTTCAACGCCGGGTGTCTTCAGCTCTTTGACGTTGAGGTCATGGCGTCCGCGCTGGCCGCCGTTCCTGTTGGAGCGCGGCAGAGCATGTACTTCACCTCGCCTGTCAACGCGCCCGGTTCGGGCCAGACGGTCTCCGTCCGCTATCAATTCCGCTACCGGTGCGCGAATTTCAGCACAACAGCCCTGCCATTTGCAGCGACGGGAAACAGCTTTGTGGGCAGGTACACCGGCAACTACGGGACGTGTGAGGATGCAGGCGGGTGTGACCAGACCTTCCCCACGTCAGCCAATCCCCTCACCATCACCAAGACGGCCAGTGCATGCTCTCCGTCAGGCAGTGGGACCACGCTCATCACGGTCACCATCGCCAACAACGACAATTTCCCCTCACGCGTGGAGTCCATCAGTGACGTGATTCCCTCCGGCGCAACGTACATCACCCATCACGCCACCAGTGATGTCACCGCCACCAACTCTGCGTCGTCTCCCCTCGGTGGCTCGTCCGGGCCGGTCACCTGGCTTGCTGATCCTCCATCGCTGTATGAGGTGCCGGCGAGTGGCTCGATTCGTCTGGTATACGAAATTGCGGAGGCGACTCTGACGGCGGACCACGCCGCGACTGCGCGCATGGGTGACGTTTCTTTTGGGCCGGCCGTGGCGGGTTGTGCAGATACGGATGGTGACGGGCTCCTGGACACGGACGAGGTCCTCTTCGGCTCGGGCATCCGTGACGCGGACTCCGACGACGACGGTCTCCTTGACGGTGACGAGATGGATCCCACCGCCAATCCGGACACTGACACGTTCACCAACATTCTTGACCCTGATGCGGACGGTGACGGGCTGCCGGACGGGCTGGAGATGGGCCGTGATTGTGCCTCTCCCAGCAGCAACCCAGACGTGTGCCGTGCTGACGGAGACCTGGGCGGCACAACCACCAATCCCGTCATTGCGGACAGTGACAACGGCGGCGCTGCAGACGGCGCGGAGGACAAGAACGGCAACGGCGTGGTGGACCCCGGCGAGCGCGATCCCCGCGATCCCACCGACGACACCTACGCCTGTCTCCTTGATTCCCAGTGTGGCGAGCCGGCGAGCGCGCAAATCTGCGGCACGGGTATGTGTGTACCCGGCTGCCGCGGTGCCAACGGAAACGGATGCCCGGTGGACCAAGTCTGCACCTCAACGGACGGCACGCCCGGCGCGTGTGTCACGGTGGACGCAGGTGTTCCGTCCATGGATGCCGGTGTTCCTGATGCCACAGTTCCAGACGCTGCCGAGCCCGCCCCCGACGCGGCAGTGACGCCCGATGCCGCCGTGTCTGACGCCGCCGCGCCAGCCCCCGACGCTGCGATGACGCCGGACGCGGCCGCACCCGACGCCGCGGAGGCCGTGGTAGACGCCGGTCCTGTTGTGGTGGACGCGGGCCCCACTGCGGACGCTGCCCGGCCGGACGCTTCCACAACGGACGCCGCCGTGGGTGACGTGGATGCGGGTAGCCCGGATGCTGGCAACGACGATGGCAGCGCCGGGTGCGATTGTGATTCCGCTGGTGGCGGTGGCGCCGCGCTCCCAATGGCGTTGCTTGCGCTTGTGACCGCTTTCCGCCGCCGCCGTAGGTGAGGTTCTGTGGAATGGGTGTCGATGGCCACCCAGATTGGCCGGAATCTGACTCACGGTGCAGCCTGAATCCGTCGGCGTCGTCGGCTTGACGTTGGCTTTGAGAGCGGCCTTTTTCCAAAAGTGAAACCCGGGTGCGCAGGATTGTGGGCATCACCAGGCCTCCAGTTCCGCGCTCAGGATTGCGCGGAATTGCAGCATTGCAGCGCGCGCTGCGGCACAGGCGGTGAGCGCCGTTGCGGACCCCACAGAATCCCCAGTGAACCAACGGCCACACGCGCCTGCAGACCGCCCGCGGTCATCAACCTGGAGATCTTTCGCGTGCGGCTGGCTCGTCGTTGAGATGACCCAAACCGGTGTCCGCCCGGGCGGACACGGAGCCCTGCAG
>Ga0163144_10013246_pt1 | contig 17229 bp, 14 predicted proteins | sample OliLak19BULKMAT1_FD_123175 | JGI IMG/M metagenome (GOLD analysis project Ga0163144, IMG submission 123175) | Freshwater microbial mat bacterial communities from Lake Vanda, McMurdo Dry Valleys, Antarctica - Oligotrophic Lake LV.19.BULKMAT1 | ecosystem: Environmental > Aquatic > Freshwater >... | reverse complement strand
GGGTAATGCTCCTGGATTTAAGTTTTCCGATAATCCGGGATTTGAAGCTGATAGTAATGAAAATAGAATTCTCTTAACCCATATTTTATTTAATGAAGAGATTGCAACGAGCGCAAATCCTCCTGAGTTGATAAAAACAAAAGCTGCTTTTGAAGGAATCTATGGAGATATAGAATTTAGCTTAGTAGATAGCGGTGGTTCCCTGGGTAATAATTATAAAGTCATGCCAGGCTTAATGCAGCCTGCTGAAGCATACCAAATAATCATCATTCAAAAATTTAATTCACTCAGAGATATAATTGGAAGATATTGTAATTACGTTAATTCACAAGGCAACGGAACAACCGCCAGTCCTAAAGATTATCAAAGAATTTATGAAAAATTTCCAGGTGCTAGTGGCATAGGTAATGTCAGTAGCGATCTTTTAAAGACTGTCTCGACTCCTGGCTTTTCTATGACACCTGCGATTATTTCGGGCATGCGCTTTCTTTATGCTTCATTTTATTTAGGGCATGAAAAGGCGGTTCCTTCAGATGACACTCATATGTGGTGTGCTCCAGTAGAAAATACTGGGCAATTTGCAGTAAATATAAATGCTGATTTTAAGACTTTTCATCAAAATCTAAAGGGTGTCGGTGGCAAAACATTCTTTCAAGCTCTTTATCACATGTCTCGTCTTTTAGCTCTTGCAGAATGGCTAACGAGAGCTGCCGTTGCTGAACAAATTGTTGAATTTTTAAGTGTTGGAATTGACTCGGGTGGCAATATTGAAAATCTTGCCAAAGATCTTATTTATAGAACTGTTGGTTCGCGAGATATTAAGTTTGAAATTGAGAGAGTCAATGCTCAGTTACGTGAATACGTAATGGGGAATTTTGAAAGACAAGAAACTAGTAACAGTATTTCGGCACAAGCCGGAGCAAATTTAATACAGGATAATTCTAGCTCTCAAAAGTAAGAAGTTTTTTTGGTTTTGAAATGTTTTTATGAATTTATTTGCAGATTTATTTAATTTTATTCTAAGTGCCCAATCCGATGGCTTTTTAGATCCTGCTTTTGATTTTCAAAGTTGCGGTAGGGATTGTCCGGCTTCGGCATTTAATGCTGTAACCGCTGCTTTTAGTACTCTTGGATATTACGCTCAAGCTGAGTGGCTTTTTCTCATTCATAATGGCGGACTCGGGACTTGGGCTGTTGTTGCTTACATGTTTGCAGCGGTAGGCGTGATCATTAGTATGGCCATGGGGATGCCTCCTAGAATGTATCTCTGGCTTGCTGTAGGTCCAGCAGTTTTCTTTTGGTTAACGGATGCTAGAACTCCAGTTAAGGGAGTTGCCTGGAGAGTTGGAGTAAGTGCAGATGATGAAGAAATGTCGCCACGGCCGATGCAAGAAGTTTGGAAATTAGCCGAGGTTGGTCTTTTAAATGATAATTATATTATCAGAAATGGCATGAGGCCGAAGTCCGATGGACCTCCAGATAGTGGTAACGGTGTAGATGAGTGCTCGGAGGCCGCTTGTGTCTCAACATTCTTTGCGATGGTTGATCATTTAGTCAGTGACACTATTCAGCAATTAGTTTGGATCTTAGGTGTTTCGCGTGCAAATCCAGCATCTCCAGGAGAAAATTCAAATGTATTTTCAGATATTTCAGATGTAGATATTGATGACAGTTTAAGAATGTGGGATTTGACAACAAATCTTAAATGGGAATTCGTGCAAAGTATTACTAGTGCTCGAGTTGCTAATAATGATGTCAGACAATTGTTTTCGCAATTTATGGCCAGTGAATGTGGCACAAAATTCATGGATTCAATTGATAAAAAGGAGATGGCAGCAGCAACCTATTCTCGCGGCACAGATATTGATGGGCATGTGCTCTTATTAAAAGATAATTCTGGATTTATTGGACCTATAAGTCCTGGTGGATCTGGAGGAAGATTGTTTATGGGCAATTTTAGTTGCGGTGGCCCAACTCCAGGTACTATCGGTCCTTCCATTATATCAAATTCCTATGAAGGGCCGGCGTTTTCATTGATTAACACCCTTGAACCAGAATCAATTCCAACACCGAAAGCATTAAGAAAGATTGGTCTACAAAACAAAGATGGTGCTATTGGTGCAGAAAGCGGAATTTCTGAATATCGGGATCTGTTAATTCAAGAGTTAGATGCAAATCCAACAGAAGTTGCAGATATTCGTGAAACTATAAACTGCCGAACTTATCTGACAATGTTGATGCAAGGTCTTCGCTGGGAAGCTTCACAGATAACTTACCAACTCTTAAGATCTGCTCCACAGGGGATGTTGCCTGGAGCATATGCAGGACAGATGTTATATGGTTGGGATATTGAAGATACCGAAACCGGTTCAAAAATTGGTATTGGCGATGCCCCCAAGTTCCTTGAGAATCTTATTTTGATTCATCTATTTAGAAATGAATTACAGATTGCTCCTTCTCAAATTACTGAACAGAGACTGACCGGAGGACAAAAAACAGTTAAGAGTACTCAGGACTTTCAACGTGTAAATGGTCAGGTTTCCAAATACGGAGAGCTTTACACTTGGGCCTTAATGGTTCCATATTTTCAAGGAAAACTATTGTACTTTTTAGCAATTGCTTATCCATTTGCTGCAATTTTAGTGATTGTTCCCGGAATGCATACCGCCATGATGCAGTGGATTCAGTTTTGGGTCTGGGTCAAACTTTGGGATCTTGGATTTGCAATGGTTACCATCTTAGAGAGATCCGTTTGGGCCATGACCAGCAATACCTTAGCAAGTGGTCATATAAATGAATCAGTTTTTGCAATTAAAAAACTTAACCCAACTTGCATTGTGCCAGGATTTTTTGATCACGACATGGTTACCACTTACATCCCTACCGTTAGCATGCCTGTTTTAGAAGGCGATGCTATGGCTGCCCTGATCGATCGACTTTTAAAACTTTCAAATAATATAGATCTCGATATGTCGAATACATATTATGTTTATATAATGTCAGCTCTCTATTTTGCGATTCCTGCTGTAACTGGTCAACTGGTGCTTGGTGCTAAATCCGGCGCAGCCGGAATGATCAGCTCTGCTATTGGTCAGATTGCTTCTTCAGCTGGAAGTGCTGCGGGTCAAGCTGCTGCTGCAGATATTGGTGCTAAGATGAAGATGGCTCAGGCGGTGGGAAGACAGGAGGCGTTTGCATCAGCACTAAGAGGTGGATTAGCTGCAGCAGCGTTAGGTAAGCAGAATGAATCCGCTGCACGCAACATTGAATCCACTGCCGCAAGTACTAAGGGAAATCTTTTTGGGACACTAGGGCAAGCTGAGAATGCAGCCGCCAGTCTTAACAGATCCGGAATGGGATTAAATAAATCTGCAGCGACACTTGCCGGCTCATTAGCTGGTATGCTTCCAGATTTTGTCACAGGAAGCGCAGTCGGTGGCGGAGCTTTCTCTGCAATAGGTGCTAATACAGGTGGATTTTTAGTTGATGGGCATGCTCATACTCGAGCAATCGATTACAACAGAGCTGCAATGGGCCATACAAGAGGACAAATTGGAGCTACTCAAGATGGATTTAATAAGCAGGCTCAAGGAACCATTGCAAATTTAGAAGGTAATCGGGCTGAAGCGAAAGCTTCTTTTGCAGCCGAGCAAGCAGCTTGGGAGTCGGCTAATAATTATGCCCAAGGTAATTCAGAATTTGCTGCAGCGATTGGATTGGGAGCGGGATATCTTGATGCCGGTCAGAGACCAACCAATATGCAGGGCATGGCCATGGATGGAATGTTAGGTGCAGAGGCTAAGTCTGCAGGTAGCGATCTTACTTTTGATAATAACGGACAGCGATCCTCTGTCGGTGGAATATACGATTATAATAAAGGAGGTGTTGAAGGCTTGGGGGGAGCTGCAACTGCTCGCACACTTGCACCTGACATGTCATACAATCCAGGTGTCAATCCACACGATCCACAAGTACCTATGCCCGATACTATAGGTGGATTCACAAGTCAGATTAAAGATTTCAACGCTAAAAATACTGGATCTTTAAAAGATGAATAAAAATAAAAAGGTTTTTAGTTAATAATAAGAGTATAGAAATATGGTAGCTGTAGCTGATGATAAAAGAACTAACGAAGCTTCCAAATCGGAAAAAGGTGGAGGTAGCGTCTTTTTAGATCATCTTTTAAAAGAAGTGGCGCAACCGATAACTCAAAGAGATCCTTTTAAAATATTAGGTCTTGCTTATGATGTTACTGCTGACGATGTAAGACAAGCCGTTAAGAAGCACCTTATAGATTACAATCCGGCAAGACCAGATATGACAGAAAGATTTGGTTTTGAATCTTTAAACAAAGCATTTTTAGCATTGTTATGGGCACGAGATAAAGCAGTCTTGGAAGTAACAAATGGAAAAGCATCAGAGCGTGCAAGCAGCGCTCTAAATAATGCCGATCCCGCAGAAGCTACATTTTCTACTACAGGATTCAGAGCAGATCATATCAATAGTGCACTAAGTAATGGCAATGGAGCTAAACAGGGTCCGACTGGAGGATCTGGTGTTGGGGCATATGCAGGAGACGGTGCTCAGCATGGTGCAGGTCACGGAGCTGGGCATGCTGGTGGCGGTTATGGAGGTGGGCGTGGACCTGTACCGCCATCATATAATGGACCGGAAGCAAATGATCCCTTTAATAGAAATCATACGTGGAAGGACATAACAAGAAGTGACGCTTTCAGAGATCCTTTACAGGCCTTTGTTTTTGCATGTCGCCCTTCAGTATTACAAGGTTTACCAGATGCTTTAGCGAAAGCGCAGATGGCAAGATTATGTCATGTTGCCAGCAAGCAATTAGGGCATCGCATGAATGAGAGAGAGCTACATTATGCAATAGTAGGGCGTGATGATAAAAATTATATGGAAAGCGGCAATTCCTGGGACACAAGAGATATTAGGCTTGCAATTGCAGCAGGGCGTATTATGGATCAGGAAAAACTCGTTCAGATTACTGTTCGTGATGATATTCAAAAGAGAATGCGTGAGATGGGAGGTGCGTTCGGTAATGTGGGACTGAGTGGAATTGATGCTATATATAAAGGTATCGCGTTGGCTCGCGGTTCAATCGGAGCAGACGGATACTTTGATGTTCGACCGGACAATATAATGTCCCGAGGTGTTGTGCAAAAAATTATGGAATTCAATTCAAAGAATCTTGAGCCTGGGAAAAAAAAGGATTTTGGAAATGGAATAGAATTAACAGCGGAGGGTATTGATGCATTTCGAAATACGATAAGTTCAGTAGGTTATGAAGCTTTAGAAAAGGTGGATCATTATGAAATAGAGCAACTTTGGGGAGTAAGTGGAACGAGAGAAGACTGGAGTAAAACATCCATAGGATTAGCACATAAGCTTTTAGAAGAAATGGTTTACGATAATGGTTTAGTACAAGGAAAATTTCATCTCTTTTTAGGTATGTTGAAAAGTTTAGCTGAAGGAGCTTCAGGCTGGAGAGTGTAACTTACTCCAACCCCGTCCCCAACAATAACCATCTCTGCTGAGTCGGCTGTCCAGATCGACCGGTTGCTGGGCGAACCCAGGAGCGAGACTGAAATATAAAGTGAAAGTTTCCATCGTCAGCCAAGGCCCCAGGAGGCGGATTTTTATCTTCAACGGCTCGTTTGACGGCCTCAATGAGAACTTGATCAAACTTCTGGCTTCCTGAGCTTTCTCTAATAGAAACTTTTATTATTTTACCAGTTTTATCGAGTTGAGCATTCACGATTGACATGCCACTGATTCGCAAAATATCCTGTGCCGTTAAATAATCCCAGCCTGATTGTCTCATTTGTCCAAACACTCTTGTCGCAACTCTTCGTACAAAAACTGCAAACTGCGAAGCCTTTGTATTTAAAAGAGTAAGATCTCCATCAGGTAAATTAGGTAAATAATCCGGCATACCGTTGCTGCCGACAAAAGCTGCACCGGAGCCGGCCGCTCTAGAGAATTCTCTAGGAGTTTCTTGTGAGAGTTCTTGATTTTCTTTTGCCTCGGTTTTGGATATTTTGCTGTATTTTTCTAATAGGGATGGATCGCTAAGTTTTAAGCCAGACTTTGTTGGCATCTTCCCAATTTTTTTATTCTCTTTTTGCGGCTGGCTTTTCTTCTCTGCTAAAGTTTCTGGTTGAGGTGGTTTACTAATACTTTGCTTACTTGGACCGATTTCTGGAGCTCCCGGCATGCCGCGTCTAATGCTTTCTTTTTCTACAGTAGCATTAGTATCTGATAGATAGTTTGCGTCTTTGGAAAGGTCAGTGTTTGTAACCTCAGGTGGAGAAACTATTTGTACTGCAGGTTTCGGAGCTACTGGAGAAAGTAAGGTAATAGAAAGAGGCTCAAATTTGGAGTTGCTTAAAGATGGTAAATTAAAGGTATTTATGAATGTAATGTGTAAAAGAAGTGAAATAGCTAGTGCCAAGCTAAATATATTACCTATAGGACGAGATTCATTCATGAGGTTATTAGTCTTATCAGGAAAGTTCTTTGACGTTTAGCTTAATTTTAATCATACTTAAGGTATCACACCGAACTTTTCTTAGGGAAATACCATGTTGGGTCTTAGTCCGTTAGAGCTTGCCGTTATTGCTTTGTTGATTGTCCTTCTTTTTGGATCTAAACGATTGCCAGAACTCGGTAATGGTCTTGGTAAGGCAATAAGTAATTTTAGAAAGTCATACAAAGAAGGCACGGCCATTGATGTTACTCCAAAGCCAGAAGAGGATGATAAAAAAAATCCCTAGTCCTGATCTGCCTTTCTTAATTCTATAAGTTATCCCAATAAGTAATTTCCGAATACTTTTCTGTTGAAAACCTTCGGTTTACTTAAAACATTTAGTTGGGATAACTATTTATCATCCCTGCGAGGGATCGTAAGTCCAAAAAAAGATTTTCTTAGGAAAGTTCTTTTTGGACTTACGATAACAGCAGCAAGAACTAACAAGTTAAGACTAGCTTTTTGCACGGACGCTATAAATTCTAATTGAAAAGTAGGCGGCGTGATCCATTTCATCTCCAACAAGAGCCACAGTAAATTTTTCAGCTTTATTAGGTGCCACCGTGAGACGTTTTTGTCCTTTTGCGGATTGAAGTGATTCTATCATTTTGGGAGAAAGAGATTTTATTCTTGTATCAACTAGGGCGGCCCCTGATGTTGATAATGCTTTCTTAATTAATGTTCCTTCTCTATCAAAAGCTTGGGCTTCCAATTGGATTGAACCGAATCCTTGCTGACTTTTATTTTGAATCTCACCAGAGATAAGGGTCACTTCTTCTCCGTTATCAAGAGTGATCTTACTAAATTCAGTTTCCATTATATGAAGACCATCTGGAGACATTTTGGAGGCGGAAGGGACGATGGCTGAGATTACGCTACTAGCTATGCTTGGATTTTGTACAAAATAAAAGCTTACAAGACTGAGAGATAGTAAGAATATGAGGATTGGTGTGGAAATTGAAAGCAGATCTTGCCATTTACCTGAGGCTGTTTGCAAAGGCTGAGTTATCGCCTCCTTAAATGTTTCTTCAGGCTCTTTCTTCGCTGAGAATTTAATATGCCGTAAAATATCTATTGCTTTTAGTATACGTCTGCCATTTTGCTCTTTCGAGCCTGGGGGTTCCGTGAATAAGGCACTTTCCGGACTTGTTGTGAAAATTGGATTCTCATTTATGGCAGTTTCGTGTGGTGCTGACTGAGAAAATTGAGCAGAAACTACTTTTGGAATATTAAAGGATTTATTACCGTTATTTATTGAGGAGGCGGTCTTGTTTTCGCTAGAAATCGGTCTAGCAGCAAAGGCGGACATTGTTGATTGTGCGAAATTGCTGCTCTGAGATTGTTGTACATTATTAATAGTATTTGCATCTAGACTAAATACATTATCGCAACGAGAGCAGTGAAAATTTGGAGATGAATATTTTTGTAGTACTTCGTTTTTTACGCAGAACCTAGTTCCGCAACAAGGACAATCCACGATTGTTTTGCCAGTATAGTCAAAGCTTTTATTTGAAACGCTTAATGCAGTCATTGTTTACCAAATAAAAAAGGTTTTTAATCACTTTTTAACTTTAGATCCCATCTTTTAACTCTAAAGAAGGTAAAGCGATTTTTGAGCATATATTTCTTACTGCTCTTTATATTAAGTAATTTAAACTATTGGTATAATTTGCAACAGAGTAAAAATGACTTAAAGCAAAATTTTCTTATAAAAAGTCCGAAAGAAATTTCAACGGCATATAGATCTTTCTGGAGTTCAATTAAAGACTATAATTGAATTATTTAGCGATTCCTATCAGGTGGTGGTATGTCCCTTTAGATAAGCACGCAACGTAGAAATTCAAAATTAAAATCAACTTCAAGTGGAGTTTCTTTATGAGTGATACAATTTTCGAACAAGCCCGAAAACGTCTCGATGATACCCTTAAATATTACAAAGCTGATCCCGAGACGATTGCCAGACTAAGCAAACCAAAGGCAATTCATCAAGTTTCTGTCCCTGTAAGAATGGATAATGGAACTTTAAAAATTTTCGACGGATTTAGAGTTCAGTACAACGATGCCTTGGGACCAGCAAAGGGCGGTATTAGGTATCATCCAAATGTTAGTCTTGATGAAGTTAAAGCACTCTCTTTTTGGATGACTTTTAAATGTGCAGCAGCCGGACTTCCTTATGGCGGTGGGAAAGGCGGAATTATTGTTAATCCCAAAGAACTTTCATTGGCGGAACTTGAAAGGCTGAGTCGTTCATATATTGCTGCAATTGCTGATGTTATTGGGCCAGATCAGGATATTCCAGCTCCCGATGTTTACACAAACTCAATGATCATGGCTTGGATGGTTGATGAATATTCTAAGATTAAACGATCCTGGCAGCCAGCGATGATAACTGGGAAGCCGATTGCTTTGGGTGGATCTTTAGGAAGGGACGATGCAACTGCAAGGGGTGGTTTTTATTCATTGCAAAATCTGCGCACAAACCTTGGATTAAAGAGTGGGGAATTGACAGTAGCCATCCAGGGATTTGGAAATGCGGGGTATCATTTTGCACGTATTGCTAGTGAGGCTGGATATAAGATTGTTGCAGTTTCCGATTCGAGTGGAGGAATTCACAATCCAAGTGGACTCGATTCAGCAAAGACATTTCAATATAAAGAGCAAAGTGGCTCTCTGAAGGGCATGAAAGGTGCCGATGCGATTAGCAATGAGGATCTCTTAGCTTTGCAAGTTGATGTCTTGGTGCCAGCCGCCTTAGAAAATGTGATCACAAAAAAGAATGCCTCCAAGGTTAGAGCCAAGTGCATAGTTGAACTTGCTAATGGACCAATTGATAATGAAGGGGATGCAATTATCGATGAGAATTCAATTCCGGTTTTACCAGATATTTTGGCGAACGCTGGGGGCGTAACCGTTAGTTACTTTGAATGGGTACAAAATCGGATGGGATATTACTGGAGCGTTTCTGAAGTACAAGAAAAACTGAAAATTAGTATGGAAAAGTCCTCATCGACAGTATTTCAACTTTCAAAAGAGCATAAAACATCATTAAGAACAGCGGCTTACATATCAGCAGTTAAGCGCATTGATGAAGCAGTTCGGTGCCTTGGCACTGAAAAGCAATTCGTGAAGCAATTCGTGAAATAGACAAGGTAAAGAAGGTGCCAGCCACTTTTAAGGTAAAGAAGGTGCCAGCCACTTTTATATCTTTCTTAAGGTGTTTCTTAAGGTGCCAGCCACTTTAATATCCCACTTTTATATAGACCCACTTTATAGAGAACTTTATCGAGAGGTATTGAACCTCCCAGGTGGCTGGCACCAAGAAGACTTTCCAATAAGACTTTCTTTTTAAATCGATGTTCTATTTTATTCTACCTGTGCTAACCTGGTAGACAAGTTACCTAAGTTAAAGTAACTTAAACTAGCGATTTCAGATATCATTGTTTCTTTAAGTTTAGGGGGATTTTTCCTTCGAACTTTTATTTAAATGAGAGCTACGGATTGGAAGATTCTCAAACATCAAATACTTCAAGTCACATAGGCTTGCAGATTAGCTCCTTCTTCGATGTAAGTGTCGATAGTTTCGATGGTCCAATAGATCTTCTTCTACATCTTGTAAAAAGCCAGGAATTGTCAATCGAGCGAATTTCTCTAGCTCAAGTAACCGAGCAGTACCTTGGCTTTATTGAAAAGATGCAAAATCTAGACTTAGATATTGCTGCTGAATATCTAGTTGTAGCTGCCACCTTACTCTCAATTAAGGCAGCTGTGCTGCTGCATGATCCTTTAGAATTCGAAGCTGAATCTGAAGATAATATGCCAGACCCGCATCGAGAACTTCTAGAAAGACTTCGTGCTGCCCAGATTTTCAAAGAGGGAGCTTCGCAGCTCGGCAAAAGAGGTCTTTTGGGTGTTCATGTTTTCGATCGGGCCTCTTCTCTTGCAGAGTACGAAGATCCTGATGAAACGATTCGTGCCCATGATGCAACTCTTTTAGGTCAAGCATTTCAAAAATTATTAGAGCGCGTTGGGAAAGAAGGTTTCCTTCTTAAGATTTCAATTGATTCAGTTACTGTTGTAGAAAGAATGGTGGCAATTCTCGACACTCTCCGCAGCGCTGGTGCGCCAGTAAGTTTCTCTTCTGTCATCTCTGATATTTCAAATCGCATGTCCATTGTTAATGCCTTCGTGGCGATTTTGGAACTTTGTCGTCGACAGGCTATTCGCGTAGTTCAAAATGATGATTTTCAAGAGATTCATTTGGCCCTTGGCGGTACAAAATTAGATGAATCAGGACTATCGAGTGAATTTGATAAGAGTGATGTGCCAGTAGAAAATATAACAGTTAACGCATAAAGATAAGCAGTTTATGACCGAAGGGGTTATTCAAATTAACGAAGAAGGTACTGACATTAACCTTGAGAACTCACTAAAGAGCAGTGCAGAGAGTATCTCTGAGAGTCCAGCTGAGTCTCAACAAGATGCAATGAACTCTGATCAACCAGTACCACGCCCAGAGATAGATTCAGACGATCTTCCAAAATTATTTGAAGCTCTTTTATTTGTTGCCGGCTCTCCGCTCTCTCTTGAAAAGCTTTGTAACATCGCAAAAGTAGATCTCGAAGTTGCTAAACAAGCAATAACAGTTCTTAAAACTTCCCTTGAAGGCAGAGCTTCTCCAGTTGAACTGATTGAAGTTAACGGCGGTTTTCAATTTCGCACTAAAGAATTCTTTGCCCCTTTTATTCAAGAACTAAAACGAACACGTCCACGCAAATTAAGTCCTGCTGCCCTTGAAACTTTAGCTGTGATCGCTTACCGACAACCTGTTGTTAAGAGTGATATGGAAGCTATTCGTGGAGTTGATGTAACTCCAACACTAAAAACTCTACTTGATCGCAAAATGATCCGTATTGTTGGTTACCAAGCAACTGTTGGGCAACCAGCTCTTTATGGAACAACCGATCTTTTCTTAGAGATTTTTGGTTTAAGAGCTTTAACTGATCTACCAGCTTTAAAAGATCTTAAAGAGATCAATGAAGATCCAGGTGAAGGCGGATTTGATATTGATTCCGATGAGACTGATTCTGAAGGAAATGCCGAAAGTAGTAATGCCTCTGAAGAAATCCAACATGAGCTTAACGAGCCGATTGCTGCTAACGAGTAGTTTTTGCCTAATAAATTCTCTCTAATTTGACAAAGAACTGCATCTACAGCACCTTGTGACTACACTTTTGAGTTAAATAGTTATCCCAACTAAAGGCTTGAAGTTAACCGAAGGTTTTCAATAGAAAAGTATTCGGAAATTACTCATTGGGATAACTATATAAAGAGCGATATAAGACGTGACACAATCAGCCAGAAGCAAAAAAAAATTCAAAGACACACTAGTCCGTCTTCAAAAATACTTAGCTGAGTGTGGAGTTGCTTCTCGTAGAAAATCTGAAGAATTAATTCTTGATGGTAAAGTCGCTGTTAACGGCAAAATAGTTACTACTCTTGGAACTAAAGTTGACCCCAGTAAAGATATGGTTCGGGTCAGAAAAAAAATAATTAAGCCTGAAGAAAAGGGAATCATTCTTCTTAACAAACCTCGACATGTTGTTTCCACGATGGATGATCCAGAAGGCCGTCCAACAGTTGCCGATTTTCTTACAAGTAAACACCGCTCTTATTTTCCAGTTGGTCGTCTCGATTGGGATACAATGGGACTTATGATTCTTACTAATGATGGAGAGATGGCAGATCTTTTAATGCATCCTCGTAATGAATTTCAACGAATTTATGAAGCTAAAGTGGCTGGCATTATTTCTGATAAGACTTATGAAAAGTTAAAACAGGGTGTGTACATCGATGCTGATAAGATCACATGTAACGTGCGACAGCTGGAAGTTGGAAAAGATTATACCTGGCTAGAAATAATTGTGGCCGAAGGAAGAAATCACTTAGTCAGAAAATTGATGGAGAAAGTTCTTCATCCTGTACAGAAACTCAAACGCGTTGCTTATGGCCCTTTCAAAATTGGCAAACTCGAAGTTGGACATATAAGAAAGCTAACCTTAGGTGAGTACATTCGATACCGTTTTAAAGTTTTAAATCACAGGCCTGGAAAATTCGAATCCTATTAATGCAACTCCGATAAATCTAAATTGCTGCAAAATTGACATCCCAGCCCATCTCACCTATAAATACCGAGCGGGGTAGAGCAGTCTGGTAGCTCGTCGGGCTCATAACCCGGAGGCCGTTGGTTCAAATCCAACCCCCGCATCCAAAAGCCTTTTGTCTTCCCTAACATTCTAATTTAATTTAGCATTCTTGTTCTGAGTGTACTGAGCGGTATGCTCTTAACCTTTTTGCTCATAGGAAATCTATTATGTCCAATCTTCTTGCAGCTCTTGGAGTAACGGTACAAACCGCGGGAGCATTTAGTGACAAATGGCTACCTACCAAAGGAATAAAACTAATCTCAACCTCTCCAATTAATGATGAGAAAATTGGTGAGATTTCAGTTGCAACTGATATTGAATATGAGGAAGTCATTCGAGTTTCTCAAGAAACTTTTTTGAAATGGCGTTTAGTACCCGCACCTAAGCGTGGCGAAGTTGTTCGTCAGATCGGTGAAGCTTTACGTTCTAAAAAAGATCAACTTGGGGCACTCATTACTTGGGAAATGGGTAAGATTACTGCCGAAGGTCAAGGCGAAGTCCAAGAGGCGATTGATATTGCAGAGTTTGCTGTTGGTTTATCAAGACAATTGTATGGTTTGAGCATGCATTCCGAACGACCAGGTCACAGAATGTACGAACAGTGGCATCCGATGGGACCAGTGGGTGTAATTACTGCTTTTAATTTTCCAATGGCAGTTTGGGCCTGGAATGCCATGTTAGCTGCTATTTGTGGTGATACTGTAATCTGGAAACCTTCTGAACACACACCATTTTGCGCCATTGCTCTTCATCAAATTTGTGCTGAAGTTGCCAGTAAAAATGGCTTTCCGGGACTTTTTTCTCTTTTGATTGATTCAAAAGGTGAGATGGGAAAAAAATTAGCTGCGGATAAGAGAATTCCAATTATTTCTGCAACTGGCTCCTGTCGCATGGGCCGAGCTTTAGGCCAAGTTGTTGCTGACCGTTTCGGAAGATCTATTTTAGAGTTAGGTGGCAATAATGCGGTTCTTGTGATGAGAGACGCAGACTTAAATATTCTAATTCCGTCTCTTCTTTTTGGATCAGTTGGAACTGCCGGTCAACGCTGTACTACCACTCGACGAATCTTAGTAGAATCAGAGATCGAGAGTGAATTAACTAAAAAACTTATACATGCATATGCACAAGTTTCAATTGGAGATCCTCGGTTAATCGGAACTTTAATGGGACCTCTTATTAATAAGCAGGCTGTGGAAACTTATTGTGCAACCATTGAGCAGATTAAATCACACGGAGCAAAAATTCTTTGTGGAGGTAAGTTCAAATCTGGCATGGCATCCGCTAATTATGTCGAGCCAACCTTAGTATTAGCCGATAAATCCCTGCCACTTTTAAAAGAAGAAGTTTTTGCCCCAATTACTTATATAGTTCCAATCAAAGGTGGCATAGATGAGGTAATTCAAATTAACAATGATGTTCCACAGGGTCTAAGCTCGTCTATTTTTACGAGAGATGTTCAGAAAGCAGAGAGATTTCTTTCTGCTGCGGGAAGTGATTGTGGTATTGCTAATGTTAACATTGGGACCTCGGGAGCTGAAATAGGAGGAGCGTTCGGTGGTGAAAAAGAAACAGGTGGTGGTCGTGAGTCTGGTTCAGATTCTTGGAGACAGTATATGCGACGGCAGACCTGTACAATAAATTATAGTGATTCGTTACCATTGGCCCAGGGAATTAAATTTAATATTGGATAAGATGAAATGGAAAAAGTTTTAATTAAAAGTCATCTTGGGGTTTACCCAGTTTTAATTGAAGAAGGTCTGATTGATAATTTTTGGAATGCCCTAAAAGAGATTGGTTTTGATGATCAACAAAAAAACTTCATCATTGTCTGTGATCAAGATACTCGTTTTTTGGCCGATAAAATCGCCACTCAGCTTGAATTAGATCCACATAGAGTTGTTTCAGTCGTTCCAGGAGAAGCTACAAAAACTATCGATATAGCTCAGCAACTCTGGCAGAGATTTCTTCACTTTCAAGGTGGTAGATCCACTGTTGTTATTGCCATCGGTGGAGGAGTTGTAGGGGATTTGGCTGGTTTTGCAGCTGGAACATTTATGCGGGGTGTTCCTCTAATACATGTTCCGACAACCCTGACTGCCCAGGTTGATTCATCTATTGGTGGAAAGGTTGGAGTTAATATGCCTGTAGGTAAAAATCTTATTGGGCTTTTTTATCCCCCGGTTGGTGTGGTGATTGATCCATGTGCTTTATCTACGTTACCAGCAATTCAATTTAGAAGTGGTTTATCGGAGATAGTAAAGTTAGCACTTTTGTTTTCTCCTCAACTTTACCATAAAATTTTAGAACTAACTTCTCTGAAAGTTGGAAAGGAACTTAACAATATTATTTTAGAAGCTATCAATTTAAAGGGCCATATTGTTGGTGAAGACGAGTTTGAAAAAACTGATCGCCGACTTCTTTTAAATTTTGGGCACACTATTGGACATGCTATCGAATGCGGAGCCGACTTTCATGGAATTACACATGGCCAAGCAATTGCAATAGGGATGTTGGCTGAAATTAAACTTATCTCAACTCTTGATCGATGGAGAGGACCAGCCTTGGATTCATTACGATCCGATTTTGAAAAAATAGGAATTTTGGCCGCTATGCCTGCCCACTTTGATTCAAAGAGAGCATTATATTCTATTTCAAAGGACAAAAAGGGATCCTCTGGAACAATCAAGTTAGGCTTGCCGCGTTCAATAGGCGAAACTCAGGTCTTAGAGCTGCCGCAGGCTCAGGTGCTTGATTTATGTGAAAACCTAGGGCTTTTAACTTAAAAGAATTTAGGCTAAAATTTATATGAGTTTTTAATCTATCAAATTTTATGAATAGAAATTTCTTAATCACATTATTGCTTCTCTCAGTGTTCTGTTTTGGATGTGACAGAAGAGAGTTTGATTTTGCTGGAAAACCAGCTCCAAAGAATGCTCCTGAATATACTAATACTGCTGAGCAAAGCAGAAATCAATAAATAGAAGGCAGCTCAGCGCAGGTTCGCAAATCGGTTTGCATGATCACTTCAAGTCCAGCACCAAAAGAAAGTAAAGGAATTATTGATATCTTGCTACCAGAACTACCCTGGGTGGTTCAAGCCGTGCAGCGAGCACAACATAATAAAATTAATTTAGGATTTGCTGCGGTTCCAGTTATTACTCCCGAAGATCTAATTATCGATAAATGTTATTCCTTAAATAATTCTCCAGATAGATTCCAAGATTTAGATGACCTAAAAGAGATCTTTGAAAGTGTTAATGATCTCAATCTTGACTATTTGAGTGCAAATTTGAGTAAACTAAGCCTCGAAATCCCCGAACCTGTTCGAAGATTCGCTTCACCTAAGTTGCTATAAGTAATCAAATCTATTTACGAATTAACCGTCCCCTATTTTTTATTACTGGCAAAAGTCCCAATTATTGAATCATATGGGTGAAATAAGAACGGACTTATATGAAATACACATTCATGTAATGTAACTTCACTTCTTACATCAGTAGTATGTACATAACCAAACTCTCTTGAATCAGAAGATTTTGCTCTATTATCTCCAAGTACAAAATAAGCTTCGATTGGAACAGTTACCGGTCCAAAATTGGCTTCATCTTTTAAAATACATTTAGGTTGCTCTAGATGATTTCCATTTATATATAATTCTCCTTTTTGAAGTTCAACATTCTCACCGGGCAATCCAATAACTCTTTTAATATAACTATTTGTTTCATGACCAGAATCTTCACATCTAGAAAATCCATTTGGATTTAAGTGTGCAGGATTGCATATTGATAAAGTTATAATATCAAATCTATTAATATCTGAAGGAGTCACATTATAAATTATATCTGCATCATGAATGGAACTATTCATTGAATCGCCGATAATGCGTGTTAATGGAGCATTGCAAACATAGACACCAGCACCGATAAGTCCAAAAGTTGCCAAAGATAGGGACCGTTTATTCTCAGTTACAAAATTACGAAATTTACCAAATTTGCGGCAGGCAAGATCGATAGGTTGATCTGAAATTAAAGGATTAGAATTGCAGTCCGTAATAGGATCTTGGATCATCTCTATATTTTATAGGATAGAAAAACTTAGCAAAGAGGTATTATTTAAAATCAGGGAAGTACATAAAAAAGGCTCTCTCTTTGCAATTACTTGAAAGAGAGAGCCCGTATAAGCAGTAACCAGGTAACCTTCTCCCGTTGCTCTTCACGGTAAGCAACGAGGGTCAGTTATCTTTCGAGGTCGTCTTGCGAGGAACGATTCGAAAATTTGTTTATGAGTTATATGATCTGTTCATATAACCATCTTGGATCGAGGAACTTACCAGAGAGAGTGCCACCATCCGAAAACTTCACTAGCTATAAAAACTGGCTGGAATTTACTCCAGCCAGTTTGAAAGCCCATTATCTTAATAGAGATAATGCTAATGAAGGTTGTTGATTTGCCTGAGCAAGAATCGAAGAACCAGCCTGT
>Ga0163144_10013244_pt1 | contig 17233 bp, 13 predicted proteins | sample OliLak19BULKMAT1_FD_123175 | JGI IMG/M metagenome (GOLD analysis project Ga0163144, IMG submission 123175) | Freshwater microbial mat bacterial communities from Lake Vanda, McMurdo Dry Valleys, Antarctica - Oligotrophic Lake LV.19.BULKMAT1 | ecosystem: Environmental > Aquatic > Freshwater >... | reverse complement strand
TCCCCAACGACATGTAAACACCAAGCCCACCCACCAACAGTCCCAGAATCACCACCACAATCTGCCACGGCCTCGCACCTTGCATGAGCGGTCCTTCCCTGAACTTTCGACAGAGTCTGAGGATAAATCCCAGAGAAACCCGGGCTAAACTCCCTCACGAACCGCTGTTTTGTAAGCGACTGGCCGCAAAACTTCAAGTTTCCAGCCGTGCAATGCACATCTTACCCACCTCCATCGAACCACTCTCACCGACCCTTAGCGCAGCGTTCGGTCTTTGTACTCTACGGCCTGCCGCGCTGCCAACTCGCCGCTCCGCACCGCTCCCTCCATCGTCGCAGGCCACCCAGTGTCGGTGCAGTCGCCCGCCAGCAGCACGCCGGGGTTGGTGGGGCACCACACCGTCAGCCCCGCCCGCAACGCCTCACACGCCGGCGTCGCGGCAAAGGTCGCCCGCTTCTCCTTGATGACATTCGCCGCCAGCACCTCAATCCGTCCCGCCCCGGGGAAGCACGCGGCCAAATCCTCAGTCGCACGCGCCACAATTTGCTCCGGCGACCACTCGATGAACGCAGTCGCCGCGGAAATCACGGCGTGCACCGGCCAGCCCATCTCCCGCTCGCCGTTGTCGGCCTCGTGCGGCACCGGAAACACCCACTGCACCATCCGGTCGAGCAGCACGGCATGAGGCCATTCAAAGAGCGGCCGTGCCAGCCAAAGTTTGATGCCGATGATGGGGCTGTGCCGCACCGCCTTGAGCGCACCGATGCGCTGGTCGCACGCATCCAGCACCCGCCATGCCCGCTCCACCGGCAGGGCGCACACCACACCATCAGCCTCCACGACACCCTCGGAAGTTTCGATGGCCCCCGCCCGCACACCCTCCACGCTGGTTCGAAGCAGCACACGCCCGCCGCTCTCCCCGAGGATGTTCTCCACGCCGTCGTACAGCGTCTTGAGCGGAACCCGCGGCACCCCGATGCTCACCGCCCGCCGCCCCCCGAGCAGACCATCGCGGAACACCTTCATCGCGACTGGCGCTGCCACATCATGCACCGAAAGGTTGCACGCGCTCACAATCACGGGTTCCCAGAATCGTGCCACCGCCTCCGATGGTTGTTCGACAGACTCCAGCCACGCGCCAAAAGTTCGCCCCTTCCAAACCGCCGGATCCGTGAACCTCAGTGAGGCCACCCCGCGCCCGATCGCGAGTTTGCTCCCCCACGAAAGAAACCCGCTCCGCATGAACGAAGCGCCCAGGTGTAAAGGCTCCGGCAGCCACCCGGGTTTAAGAACGCTCACCCTCCCGCCCGGCTCGACCCAGTGTTGCGCTTCGCTCCACTCAAACTGTTCAAGCACACCCAGCCGCTGCATCAGCCCGATGTACCGGTCGCAGCACCCCATCGCCACATGCTGGCAATTGTCGATCAGGTCTCCCGTCGCCGGATCCGTGTGCGAGGTGGCCCGCCCCCCCAACTTCTGCCGAGATTCAATAAGCGTCACCCGCACGCCCGCATCCGCCAATTGCACCGCCGCGGCGATGCCCGCCAGCCCGCCCCCTGCAATGGCTACATGACGAACCCGGCTCATGCGTTCACCATCCAAGGCCGCATCGTGAGTGCCCGAGCCGCGATCAGCGCCTTGGCCCACTTGGGAGGCCGCGCCCGCCGTCCGCACACGGCCCGCTCCGGGTCGTTCTCAAGCACTTCCGCGATCCCCTGATAACTCGCCTTGAGGGCCCACGCCGCCGCTGCGCAATCCGGTGCAAGCAGCCGTTCATAGCGCCACGTCTGCACAAGTTCGGCACGGGCGTGACGCACCAGACCCCGAATGAGCGCTGCGCAAGCCCCCGAAGGCTCCCACGATGCAAGCATCGCGGCCGAAACCCCGTGCCGTTCCAACGCCGACCGCGGCACATAAACCCGCCCGACCTTCCAATCCGCCCCGATGTCGCGCGCAATATTGATCAACTGGAACGCCCTGCCGCGGGCGTCCGCGAGGTGCAGGGCCTCGCCCCACATCCCCGCCTCTCGCACGCCCCAAAGCGCGGTGCACGCCATGCCCACCACGCCGCCCACCCGATGCCGATAGGTCGCCAGAGCCGAGGAATGCGCAAAGCGAACCTCGCCCGGCAACGCAACCGCATCAGATTCAAGCCCATCCAGCATGTCGTCGAACCACACCCCACGCAACGGAAATGACGCTACCGCCGAAGCGAACGCGGGCCAGAACCTCTGCGCTGGTCTCCCGCGTTCAGAAGGTGTGACCGCCAAATCCGAAGCAGCCCGGCCGTCCCACCGCCCCGCGAAGATGCGCTCCGTCCGCACCCGCATCGCCGTCAACGCGGGGAGAGCCTCGTCGGCCGACAGGTCATCCGCGGCGTCGTCCGCGGCCCGCATCCACGCATACACCGCGAACAATCCCGCTCGGCGGTCCGCCGGCGTCAGGTTCATGCCTCGATAAAAACTGCGCGCCACCACCCGGGCGTGTTCTCGGCACCAATCTTCGGACGCTCCGACTTCGACGTCGCTCACACACCCGCTCCTCTATCGCGGCATCACGATCGGGCTCAACCGCCGTGCCTCAAACCGGTTCGTGGAAAGGTTCCACAGGATGGATTGTGCGCTGAACGGTGTGCCCTTGGAGAGGTCGAGCATCGAAACCGGGTTGGCCCCGCCGTCACCATTCGCCGTCACGATGTCGGTCGTGGCGTCGTAAGAAAGCACGCGCCCCGTGAGTTCGCGCCCACCAAAGCGCATCCACACCCGATCCGTAGCGACCGCTCGCGTCAATCGGCCAGAGCCGCCAGGCCAAGATGATCCGGAAGTATCCCGGGCCGAATCGTCGATCGCCAAGGACGCCTCCAGCGAGCGACATTCCAGCAGCACGCGTTCCCCGCCGTCCTGCCGGTCGTGCACCAGTTTCACGCCCCCCAGCATCCGCGCCAACCCGCTCGCCCGGTGCAGCGTCATGGAATCGGTCCACGAGAACAACGAGTTGCCGCGGGCATCCGTCATCGAGTCCGACAGCCCGCCCGCGGGCCTTCCCGAAGCCGCTCCGGCGGGCGCTTGAGCGGTGTCACGGTCACGACGATCGACGGCAAGCAACTTGCCGCCACCGGGCACTCGCAATTCTCCCGCGTTGTTGTCCGCTTCGATCATCCCCGATTCCAGGTACAGCAACTGTCGCAACGTCCGCCCGTTCGATTCAGCGCTGTACGTCCTGCTTTCGATCTTGGCAGGGCCGGAGATTCCGCCCGTGGCCCGCACCAGCGCGACCCGCCGGTCGCCGGACTCCGGAAGCAGCGATTGGCCGTCGCCCACACTGGGGCCGCCCTCTGAAAGCGCAATCTCCAGCCGCGATGAATCCATCGTGTCCCGTTTGGTTTCCACCGCGCCAATGTGCGTGCTCGAGATCACGCGGGTAGCGCCCTCGCACACCAGCATGCCGGTCGCATCATCAAAGTTCATCGTCCCATCCCACTGGGCCGAACTCTCGGTGCGCGTGGCACCCTCGGTTGTTTCGTGGACAAACACCCCCGCGCCCGGCAGGTTCAGCGTGCGACCGATCCCGTCCATGCAGATGATCGGGCCGGCGATCAGCGAGGTGGCCTTGCTGATGGCCGCGCCCTCGCCGCTCAGTTCAATCCGCTCAGCAATGGGCCACGCCACCAGCGAATCGGCCCGGGCCGAAACCCCGTCGGCGTTCTGAAAGAAGACCGGCCCCGAAGCAAACACCCGCGTCGCCGCGACGGCCCCGTCGATGCGATCAAGCGAGACGTCCAACCCCGATGCCCACAGCGCAGATTCGGTTTCCGCGGCCACCACGTTGCCCCGCGCCATAATCCCCACAGGGATCGACGACGCCGACCCAAGGTCCTGTGGCGCAAAGCGGACGTCGATCGTGTTCGCCGACAATTGACCGCCCTGACCATCGCTGCCCCAGGCGCGGCCAGCCAGAAACAGCCGCGCCAGCCGCCCCTTGTCACCCACCGGTTCAAACACCGCCTGCACCCGCGCAGCATTGAACTCACTCTCGGAATCAGCAGCCCGCACCGTGCCGCTCAAAAAGGCCTCGGCAAGGCGCGATGTCATCCGTCCGTCCTCCACCGCGAACACAAAATCCGCAGACTCAGACCACGTCACCGAGCGCTCCGACAATCCGGCTCCACCACCTTTATCCGCCAAAGAACCAGCACCAGTCACGTGGGCCCGACCGTTCAAAAGGCTGAGTTCAATCCGCTGGGCCGCGGCAGTGCCGCTCCCCGGAGCCGTAAGCAGCACACCCATCGGCTCGGCCGAACCAAACCCCACATCGCGCCGGGTGACGCCATATTCCGCAAGTTTCGCCGTGACGGAAGCCCCGGTGTTGCCATCCGAGGCCGAAACGCCCCCTTCTTCCGCAGACGTAATACGCACAAACGAATCGTTGATCGAAAGTTCCACCGGTGCAGCACTCAAGGGCCGCAGTTCGAGCGGGCCATCAAACGTGAGACGAACCGGCTTGTCACTATCGGGGTCGCTTGGGGGGTGAGCGTCAAGGTCCGCGTCCGCCGCCGCGGGCTGGTCATCGAGGCCATCGAGGGGCGCTGCGTCGACCACGGGCGCTGCGTTGGGCACCATCTCCGGCTGCATCATCGCAATCGGCACCCACATCGATGCCCGACCGATGGGAGGCGATGCCGCTGGCTTCGACTTCTTGCCAGACTGCGTTGACCGCACCCACGCCGAGAGCGAATCGCCACGGATGAAGCGACTCCCCTGCACAATCGCGACATCCCCTGCGCACGTCGCCAGGTAGTGCGTGGAGCGACCGGGTGCAGTGGGGGGTGTTGGGGCCGGTGTCAAAGTGGCGGGTGAACTCGCCGCCGCCGATGGGCCGCCGGGAACGGCCCCAGCCACAGCCGCGGCCGCCGGGACACCCACGCCCACAGCCAGCCGCTCCCCGCCATCGTCCCCGCCCTTGGGCATCACCTCGATGTAGTCGGTCACATCGATCTTCAAATACTCGATCCGCTCCGAAACTTCATTCAGCAGCAGGGTCAGCCCCCGGCCGCGGAACGACCCGTCCACTCCGTCAATCGCCAGTTCCCCCGGCGTGGTCACTTGGCCAAGCGTGCCGTCGAAGATCAGCGTGTCGGTGCGGGCCTCATAGATGGCGGTGTCCTTGTCAGGGTCCGGCCGTTCGCCCGAAGCGGTCTTGTTAAACAGCCGGATGACGACGTTCCCCTCCAGCAGCGCCTCTTCGGGTCGGCCATCGGGCGATTCCTCGGGGATGTACGCCCGCCCCTTGTCCGCCTCGATCAACAACGCCCGGCCGTCACGAAGAAAGTTCCACGCCCGCGGCCGCACCAGCAAATACCGCTTGTCCGGCAGCAATTCCGAGCGGTCCGCCGACAACTCGCCGGAAATCCGCGACGGATCGTTGCGGTCGGCGATCTGCATGAACGGGCCGGTGTTGCTGCCGAGCCGCGAGACCACGCTGCGACCGCCCGCCGACGGCAGAGCCTTGATGTCCGGCACCACTCCACTCGGCGCAAGCGAATCGGTCGCCGTCGTTGCCGGGGGTGCCCGCCAAATGAAGTAACCAACCGCGCCAGCCCCCAGCAGCGCGACCCCGGCCGCGGCCACAAGTCCGGCCCGCGCTCCGCCCCAGCGGCCATTCACGAAAAGTGTTAAATCTCGGCGTCTCAAGTTCGTTCAATCCCGTTCCATCAATCCTGAACCAATTTCATCGCGACAAGGTCCTGCACATCCAGAATGCCGACCGGCTTGTTAAAAGCATCCACCACGGGTATCTCGTCCTGCCGATGTTCCCGAATCATCCGCACCGCGTCCCGCACCAAGGCCGTTTCCGGAAGCGTCCGGGGCGAGCGCGTCATCACCTCGCGAATGGGGAGTTCAAGCCGCGCTGGATCCTGCAAAACCAGCCGCCGCAGATCCCCATCGGTGAAGATCCCCGAAAGCGAACCCGACGATGGATCGACCAGCAACATCGCGCCCGGCCGGCGTGCTGTTTCCGCCGCCTTTCGCAACGCATCCCCCACCGAGAGCGTGTCCGAAATGCCCGGAAGGTTCTTCCCCACCTCGTAACGCAGAATCTCCCGCACGGGCCGCAAAAGCGTGCCGAGTGCGCCACCCGGGTGCCTCCGCGCAAAGTCCGCATCCGTAAACTCACGCCGGTTTGCAGTGGCGAGCGCCAACGCATCGCCCACGGCCATCGTCAACGTTGTGGAACTCGTCGGCGCTACAAAGTGCGGGGCCCCCGCCTCGGCAATCAGCCCCAGCCGAATCGTGACCGTCGCCAGCCTCTCCAAACCCGTCGGACCGTCGGGGTTCCCGTTGCAGATCCCGATGATCGGCAGTCCGTCCTGCTTCAAAATCGCACACAGGTCAACCACTTCGTCGGTCTCACCCGAATACGAAATCGCAATGACCGCATCATTCGCCCGAAACCGTCCAAGATCGCCGTGGGCCGCTTCCGTCGGATGAACCGTGTGCGAAGGAATCCCGAGCGACGACATCGTCGCCGCGATCTTGGCTCCCACCAGCCCCGATTTGCCCAATCCGGTCACCAGCACCGTTCCGCCGCCCGCAGCGCACGCCGTCAGCAGTGCCACCGCCCGCGAAATCTCATCCCCCAGGCGAAGGCTCAGGGCCGACAACGCCTCCGCCTCCGCCCGCAGCACGCCGCGGCAGAAATCCACTTCGCTCATCGTTCCGGTCCGGTCATTCATTCGGCACAAGAATACACTGCCCACCGTGCTGACCGACGACTACCGCGTGCGGCTCGAAGCCTTCGAAGGGCCGCTGGATCTCCTGCTCTACCTCATCCGCAAGGACGAGGTCGATGTGCACGACATCCCCGTGGCCAAAATCGCCGGGCAATACATCGGTTTCCTCAAGGGCATCGAGCGAATCGATATCGATGTGGCCGGCGAGTTCCTGCTCATGGCCGCCACCCTCATGGAACTCAAAAGCCGCATCCTTTCAACCAAAACCGCTGCCGAGGGTGAAGACTCAACCCCGGAGCGAATGGCCCAGGATCCGCGGGCCGAATTGGTCCGCCAACTCCTCGCCTACAAAAAGTACCGCGACGCCGCGACCACGCTCGAAGTCCGTGAAGACGACTGGCGCCGCCGCTTCGGTGCGGCTAAAAGCGGAGTCGATGATGCCGCGCTCGCCGCCGCGATCGAGGCGGCACCCGAGATCGAACTCGAAGATCTCGACCTCCTCGACCTGGTCGAAGCCTTCCAGAGAGTCGCCGAGACCGTCAATTTCGAACGGCTGGGCGAACACCAGGTTCAGTACGACGACACCCCCATCGAACTGCACGCCGAAGACATCGTCGACCGCCTGAAATCCCACGCCGCCGACCTAACCGCCGACCCAACTGCCGGGTTGGCCGCAGCACCCGACCCCGCCGCCCGCGACCTCGAGTTTGTAAGCCTCTTCACCGGCCGCAAGCGCAGCGAAATGGTGGGGTTGTTCCTGGCCCTCCTCGAACTCTGCCGCCGCCGCGCCGTCGCCTTCCGCCACGATGCTTCCGGCGCAATACGGATCCGCCTCAGGAGCGATGAAGAAACCGCCCTCGATGCCCAGCAGCGCTCCGATCAGGAAGCCCGCGAGGTCCCCCAAGAATCGGAACCGGTGGATCGCGTCCGCAGGCCGCGAAAACCCAAGCCCAATGTGGACCCAACCGCAGACGAGCCCGCGGCCCCCGCGGAAACATAACCCCGGGCAGCACAATCACACCACAAACGGCCGATCCTCGTGCAGGCACTCCGCAAGCGCGCGATACGTCGAATGAATCGCATCGCGAGATGGAGCCGGGCCGATCGCCCGCGTGATCCGCGAGGCGAGCGTGCCCTTCCCAAGTATCACCTCAAGCGCACCGCCGCACCGGGCCGAAAGCGCGGGTTTCACGCGTTCCGCGAGACTTTTCCAGATCTCGCCCGCCGTGCGAGATTCACCACGAACACGGCCCAGGCCGGCCATCAAGTGATCGTCGTTCACCACCGCCGATTCACCGTCCCGGATCACACGCAGTAACACCGCATGCAACGCCTCGACGGGCGCGGCCCGTGCACGCCCCAGATCACCGATCCGCCCTTCCACCAGTGCCCGCAACACCTCGCTCACCAGCGTGGAGATGGCGACGTCCGCCGCCGGGCATTCCTGAACGTCCAGAACACGGATCTCGATGCTCCCCCGACCGAAGCGGGCGATCGCCCCGCGTGAGTTCGCGAACTCATCCCGCAGCAAACCCTCCGGATCGTGCGGCGCAAACGCCGAATAGATCTTCTGAAAAATCTCCCGGTCGTAATCGCCCTTCGTGAACACCGCCTCGGGAATCACCAGCCCCGCCGCTTCGGGGATCTTCCGGCTGTTCGTCCGGTACACCTCCAGCCGGTTATCCCGCACGCCGTTCAGAACGCCGTCCATGATCGGTGTCGAAGCCGAAAGCGCGGGCATGATCGGCAAAAGCAGGCGGATCGCCGCGTGCAAACGCCCAAACTCGCTCTCCGGTGTGTCATCCGTCGCGAATGGCAGGTTCAAATGGCAAGATTGCAGATTCGCCCAGCCGTGGCCGCGGCAATCAAAGATCCGGTTGAAGGTCTCATACACCGGGCTGTAGTCGTGCGGCCACAGCCTCATTTCACGCAGCGGGTCCATCGTCGGGTGCATCCCGGACGGCAGAAGCACGGCGTCGTGCGCCGCCAGCAGCCGGTTCGCCGTTTGCACATGCTCTGCAAACACCCCTTCAAGTCCAAGCAAGGTCTTGGCGGGCGAGGCGGTCTTGAACTCAATGACGTGGGCCGTCAATTCGTTCGACCACGAAACGTTCGGAAAGTCCACCGTACTCGGCCATTCCGGGTTCGATTCCGTGTCGGGAACGGCGTCGGGCAACCCCGCGGCCGCCTTCAAAAGCAGGTCGGCGATGGGCCGCACCGCCAGCGTGGCCCGGTCAACAATCATGTACTCGAGTTCAACCCCGAACCGCTCGAAGAGGTGAAAAGGCATAGGGCCAACAGGGTAAGGCCGCGCTTCGGGCCGGGGATTGTGATAGTGTGTACGGTTCGGGGAAACCGAACCAGCCTGAATCGGAAGAAATGACTATGCCAACGCGATACATCGTGCACGGGACAGATCAGGTAACAGGCCAGACCTCGCGCAAGGTCATCGAGGCCGAAACAGCCGCCGACGCCGAGGCCATCGCGGCCCGCATCGGGCTCGCGGTCACGGGTTCAGAGATCGACGCCGACGGTTTGGCTGGCGGGGTTGGAGCGGGGGTTGGCGCCGCCACAAGTGGCGTCCGCGCCGGCCCACGGTCCGCCGCCAGTGTCCCCGTGCCCGGCCCCGTCATCGATCAATCCGCCGAACTCGAGGAATGGCGCGGAACACCCAGCCTTTGGAACAACTTCTGGTGGTATGTCTCGTGCATCCTCGTCATCACCATCCCCGTCGCCATTTTCTACCACCTCAAAATCAAATTCACCAAGTACATCCTCACCAACCAGCGGCTCCGCATCGAGACGGGCATCATCTCGCGCGACATCGAGGAGATCGAACTCTACCGCATCCAGGACACCGCCGTCGAACAGAACATGCTCGACCGCAGCCTCGGCATCGGAATCATCACCATCGTTTCCAGCGATGAACGATCGCCCAGCCTCACGCTCCCCAAGATCGCCCGCCCCCGAGAACTCCGCGAAAAGATCCGCGTGCTCTCGGAAGCCCGCCGCCGCTGGCGCAAAGTCACCGAGATCGAACTCCAGCAATGATCCGGCCACGCGCGAAAGATTCGCTTTGAACCCCGATTCCGACATCCGATTCCACCACGGCCGACTGCGGATCGGTGGGCTCGATGCCGCGGCCTTGGCAGCCACGGTCGGCACACCGGCCTACGTCTACTCGGCCGCCGACATCCGCGCGCGATACCGCGAGATCGAAACAGTCTTTGCACCCCTCAACCCGCTCATCTGCTACGCCCTAAAAGCGAGCGGCAATATCCACCTCTGCCGGATGCTCGGCGGGCTGGGTGCCGGCATGGACGTCGTCTCCGGCGGCGAGTTGGAGCGGGCCTGGCTCGCCGATGTCCCGATGCAGCGGATCACGTTCGCGGGCGTCGGCAAGACCGAGCACGAGATCGCCGCGGCACTCGACGGCCGTCACAGCCCCCTCAAGAATGTCGGCGGCTTGGGAACACGCAACCCCATCGGCCGCGGCACGGTCGGGCGCTTCAACATCGAATCCTCCGGTGAGGCCGAACGCATCGAGCGGATCGCCGCCGACCTGGGCGTCGTCGCCAGCGGCTCGGTCCGCATCAACCCGGATGTCGATGCCTTCACGCACGCCTACACCACCACCGGCAAGCACGAGAACAAGTTCGGTATCGATATCCCTTCCGCCGAAGCCCTCTTCGAACGATTCAAACACTCGACAAGTCTCCGGCTTCAAGGCCTGCACGTCCATTTGGGTTCGCCCATCGCCACACCCCGACCCTTCGTCGAAGGCATCACCGAGGTTCTCAAGGTGCGCGAACGGTTGGAGCGCAGTGGCCACGCGATCCGTGAGATCAATATCGGCGGCGGGTTCGGCATCGATTACGGCCGCGGCAAGCCCTCAACGCTCGCCGAGTTCGCCGTAGCGATCGTGCCCCTCTTGCGCCCCCTAGCCGACGCCGGCGTACGGATCCTCTTGGAGCCGGGCCGCCCGATCGTGGGCAATGCCGGCATGCTGCTGACCCGCGTCCAATACGTAAAACACGGGCCAACCAAACGATTTGTCGTGTGCGACTCGGGGGTGCATCACCTCATCCGGCCCGCGCTCTACGGGGCGTATCACTTCATCTGGCCGGTCGAGTGCGGCGATGCGTTCGTGCCCACCGGCCTCGGCGACCAGCCGCACGAAGGCCTCGTCAAGTGTGATGTCGTCGGGCCCGTCTGCGAGAGTTCCGACTTCCTCGCGAAAGACCGCCAAATGCCCGAAGTCCCGCCCGGGGCCGTGCTCGCCGTCTTCTCGGCCGGGGCCTACGGAATGTCGATGGCCAGCACCTACAACGACCACCCCAAGCCCATCGAGGTCATGGTCGATGGCGATTCAGCCACCATCATCCGGCCCCGCCAGACCATCGGCGAACTCATCGCCAGTGAACTTGGGGAGCCAAGGCGTGTGTGAACTGCCAGGCAAGGCGCCGCCCAACCGTGGGCTGTCGTGGTTGCTCATCGCGGCCCTGCTCGTTGGCTGCGCCGGCCCGAACCCATCGCGGAGCGAACGTCAGCCCGAGCGAAATCAAATGAACGTGCTGGACCAAATGCTCCTCGCCTTGCCGGAGGCCCACGCACCGATCATCGCCGACGCCGAGCAATTCCGCCCGCAAATCCTCTTGACCGAAATCGTCAACACCGATGGCCGACCCACGTTGCGCCGTCACCGCTTCAGAGTCGATGCCGAGTACTTCTTCCCCGCCAGCAGCATCAAACTCATGCCGGCGGTGGCCGCGATGGAACTGGTTTCCATGGGCGGCACGCTCGCCGGTGCAATCGAAGCGCCGCTCCGCTTCGATGCGATTCTTGACGGGGCGCGAGCGGTGGTGCAGGACGCGGTCGAACACAACCCCAGCAACTCACCAACTGGCCTCATCACGATCGCCCATGACGTTTGGACCTTGTGCATCGTTTCCGACAATGAGGCTTACAACCGGCTGTTTGAACTCGTCGGCCGGAATGAACTCTCAGCCCGGCTCGCCGAGTGGGGCCTGACGCAGACCCGCGTGGTCCATCGTCTGAGCCGCCGCGTCCCGCCTCCCTTCCAGGGTGCCAGCCCGCGAATCGAGATCGGCGGCGAGCCCCCGGTCGTCCTCGCCGCGAGAAACGGTGACGGCCCGATGCCGGAAGTACGCATCACGCGTCCGCTGGTCGGAGAGGCTGTGATGCGGGGCAACGCCAGGGTCGAAGGGCCGTTGGACTTTTCCAACCACAACGCAACGTCCCTCAGCGACCTCCAGAACCTCCTGATCGCCGTGACTCGCCCGGATATCCGCGATCCCGCTGTGCCCGTGGTAAACCTCGACGACGAGCGACGGACCGACCTGCTGCGAGCCATGACGGCGTACCCGCGCGAATCCACCAATCCCGTCTATGACCCCGCCAACTACCCCGATGAGTATGTCAAGTTCCTGCTTCCGGGGGTCGCACGCGTGATCCCGAAAGAGCGAGTCCGAATCGTGAACAAGGTGGGCCTCGCGTACGGCTTCCTCACCGAAAACGCCTACATCGAAGACGTCGCAACCGGTCGAGGGTTCTTTCTTGCCGCAACCGTCTATGTCAACTCCGACCGCGTCCTGAACGACGATGCGTATGACTACGACACCGTCGGGCTGCCTTTCCTTGAGGCCCTCGGCGAGGCCGCCGCCCGCCTGTTACTCGGCGATCCATCATCCCGCCAAGACCGATGACCCATGCAGCGCGGCGATCGCCCCGAGATAACGATCATCCGGCGTCACCTTCCGACGGGCCATCGCCGCCTTGGCCACTTCCAGAAACTTGTCGAGCCGGTACGACCGCGTCCCCGCATCGGTCACCCACGCAAACGGTGCCGTGGTCCCCGCGACCGGTGCCGCCGCGGCGAACATCCCGCCCGTGTGCAGCACGCTCCCCGTCATGATCCGCGTGCAAATCGCGGTCTTCACGTGGTCGCCGATGATCGCGCCAAGGAACTGTTCACCGGTCCGCTCGTTGCGGCCCTCCGGCGTTGCCCTGGCGATGACCTCGCCGTAGGTGTTAAGTAGGTTGCTGTTGGTCGTCCCCGCGCCCAAGTTCACCCACTCGCCCACCCACGAATCGCCGAGATACCCGTCGTGTGCCTTGTTGCTGAAGCCCTGAAAAAGAGTCCCGCCCACCTCGCCATTCACCTTGCACCACGGTCCGATGGCCGTCTGCGGACGGATGGTCGCCCGCTCCAGCACCGTCGAGTGCGGACCGACATAACACGGGCCGATCAGGATCGCGCCGGGGCGAACGGTCGCCCACTCGTCCACCACGATCGGCCCCGCCTCCGTATCCAAGATCACCGATGGATAGACCGTCGCCGAGCGTGCCAGACGAAGGCCCTTGTCACCGATGAGAACCACGCCAACTGGTGGAGCGGAAGGAAGCACGGATTCAAGGATGGATGCGAGGTCGTGCGCCACGCACCGGTCGCGCAGCGTGCGCACGTGCCACGGCTTGGAGATCAACGAACCCTCGGGCGTCTTGTGGACGCCAAGCCCGCCGAGGTCTCCCCCCATGATTCCCGCCGCCCGTCCAGCCGTGGTGCGGGCCACGATGAGGTGCCCCGTGCCGGCCTCCACCACAGCATCGCCCGCCGACATCGTGTCGATCCCGATCGGTGAAAGCGGGCAGCGTCCGTTCACAAGAACGATGTCGGCCCCGTCCTCAATGCCATCCAATGACGTCCGCACATCCGCGAACATCCTTCGCCAGCGTTCGAGCGTGCTGAACGCTCCGGTGCGAACGTCGTGGGCCGCACGCAAGTCGGTCAGCGGGGCCACCCTCACACCGTCATTGACCAGCACAATCGGCAGCGGCATTGCTCAGGGTTCCTTTCCAGACGGTCGCCGTCAGCCGCGGCGGCCGAACTTGTTCTGAGGACCGGTCGCGAACCCCATGAACGGGGCCAACGGCATCAGCACCAGGGCGAGCAGCGCGGCCACAAGGGCCGTGTAAAGCGAACTGCCAAGCCCCTCCATCAACACCCGGGAGGGTTCGACAGCGGTGTTGTTCGAGATGGCGTGTCGCAACGCAAACAACCCCGCCAGCGCTGCGAACCACACGAGTGACACCAACCCTGCAAGGAACCCCAGAGTCAAAGGGTTGCGGCGGATCATCAGCCCGCGAAGCGTGAGCACGAGCCACACGCCCACCACCGCCGCGATAATGCGAGGGCCCACGATGGTGAGAGCGGGGCCGCCCCCCAAGCCGGGAACCTGAAAGACCAGATCGAGCGCAAGCCCGATGATCAGGGCCGACCACAACGCCGCGGGCGCGGGGGCATACATCGCGATGAACGTGACAAAGGCGATCACGAAACTCGGGGCAATGCCCGTCTTGCCCAGCGCGAACGCATCGCGCAGGCCGGCGTCGAGCCCGATGAATACCCACGCCACGATCGCCACGGCGATGGGGTTCACGTTCCGCCCCCCATCGGTGCGGGCACTTCGGTGCCACGCTCGCTGATGCGCAGCAGCACCGATTGCACCCGGGCCATGTCGGGGATGGTCGGACGAACCGTGATGATCTTGCGGAGCGGCTGGTTGGGGGCGGGCTCGATGCGTTCGATGGTGCCGATGATCAGCATCTGGGCGGCCCGGGGCCAGCGGTCCGGGTCACGCAACCGAACAGGCTGGCCAACCTCCGGCTCGATGGGTTTGTCCGACATCGAGACCCGGCGGTCTTCCACCGGCCCTCGCAGCGTTCCATCGCCCTCGGGTTGCAACCGGCACGGCAACCCATCGGCCGTGCCATCAGGCATCACCACCCCAAGAATCTGCTCATCGGCTTCCGTGATGATTTCCACCGTCGAGGTCAGTGCATCCGTCGAAACGACCCGGCCGATCAGTTGCAACCCGGTGCCCGCGGCGATGTCGCCGACCGCCACACCCAGGCGTGAGCCCGCCCGAACCACCATCAATCCAGGGGAAAGGTCGCTGCCCGAAGCGACCACCGGAGCCACGATCTGGCGCGTCCGCTCGGTGCCATCAATGACCGACAGGGTGCGGAGTTCATCCAGCAGGCCGCGCAGCCGTCGGTTCTCTTCCGACTCACGCAGGTAAAGCGTGCGGAACTGTTCTCGCTCCTCCTCAATAGCCGCGATCCCGTCGGGCGAGGCGATCAGGCCCGTGGGCTTCAGCCAACGGCTGACCTTCGCCATGGGCTGTGAGATCGGGGCCACGATGGTGCGGGCCAGGCCGCCAAACCATGAAAGCCAGCCGGTGATCCCGGCCGGAAGCAGGAAGAGCAGCGCCGCTGTGAACAGGGCGAGGTAGAAGGCGCGACCTGGCGAGGCTTGGGAGGTCATCGGCTTGTGACATCAGACGAAAGGCAAGGCGAAGACGGAGGTTCAGAACGCCGCGGCTTGGCGTCAGCCGTCAAGATCGTTCTCGAGTGTGCTCTTCCACTCTTCAAGGTGGTCAAGATACTTGCAGGTGCCGCGAGCCACGCACGTGAGCGGGTCGTCCGCCAGAACGGTGGGCAGCCCGGTGGCCTTCTGGACCACGTTCGTAAGCCCCCGCAGCAGCGAGCCGCCGCCGGCCATCGTGATGCCGTTATCCACCAGGTCGGCCGCCAACTCGGGTTCCGCCTTCTCGAGCGTCTGCGTGATGGCGTCGGTGATGTTCTGCACGGGCTCTTGCAACGCGTGCCGGATTTCCTCGCTGGTGATCGAAGTCTTGCGGGGCAGCCCGGAGATCATGTCGCGCCCGCGCACTTCCATCGTCGTCTCGGGCCCGAGTTGAAAGGCCGAACCGATCTCGATCTTGATTCGCTCGGCGGTCTGTTCGCCGATCATCATGTTGTACGTGCGCTTCATGTGGTTGATGATGGCCTCGTCCATGTCGTCGCCCGCCGTGCGGATCGACTGGCACGTCGCGATGTCCGCGAGCGACATGATCGCCACCTCGGTGGTTCCGCCACCGATATCCACAATCATCGACGCCGTGGCCTCCGCAAACGGAAGCCCCGCCCCAATGGCGGCGGCGATCGGCTCCTCGATCAGGAACGTCCGACGGGCACCGGCCCGCTCGCACGAATCAAAGACGGCCCGCTTCTCGACGGCCGTGATGCCCGACGGCACAGACACTACGACCCGCGGCCCGAAGATCTTGCTCCGGCCGTTCACCTTCCGGATGAAGTAACTGAGCATCGCCTCGGTGATCTCAAAGTCCGAGATCACACCGTCCTTCAGCGGACGGATCGCAGTGATGGAGCCGGGCGTCTTGCCCAGCATCTCCTTCGCCACCCAACCCACCGCCTCCCCGTTCTTAAGAACTTGGTTCGTCCCCTTGCGCACGGCCACCACGCTGGGCTCGTTCAGGACGATCCCCTGGCCCCGCACCGACACCAGCGTGTTACAGGTGCCGAGGTCGATGCCCATGTCCACACTGAAGAGCCCGAGAACGCGGTCGAGTAGCAATGTTGCCCTTTCGTGATCCAAACCCGGAAGCCCATCGGCCCCCAGACCAACGCCCAACGCATCATGCACACCGGCCCCATCACCGCCCACCAAAGGGCCACGGCATGCCATTCAAAAGCCCCGCCGCGGGTTCGCGCCAGGACGCATAGGTTATCGGCGATAGGAGACGATTGCCATTGAAGGGGAAGGAACGGTGGATGGTGTGTCGGAAACGGGGGCGGTTTCTCGCCACGCCCGGCCACCAGTTGGCATCGGGCTATTGGGCGGGGGTGCGGTGCAAAACGAAAAACCCCCTCCGAAGGTCGTCCGGAGGGGGCGAGTCATTCAAACGTAGCGGGTTTGAGGCCCGCCCTCAAGACTTCTCGGTGCCCCGCTTTCGCGGAAGAGGCCGGGAGTCCCGAGGAACCGCTTTTACTTAGCGGCGACGGCGACCGGTGACCAAGCCACCGAGGCCCAGGAGAGCGAGCGAGGCCGGAGCCGGGACCGTGAGGGTCGCGGTGTTGGTGGCCATAACGTTCGCGCGGATGGCGGTGAACGGCGAAGCCGTAGTCACCCAGTCAGCGCCACGGCCTTGGGTCTCGTCTGCCGCAACGAAGCGACGCACGCCAGCGGCGGGAACGTCGAACGTCAGGACGCGGTTGGCCTGGTTCGTGGAGGTGTCGAACGCGAAGGTGAAGAGGACGATGTCCGTCAGGCCGAGCGTGGGGGCCAAGGTGTTGTTGGAGGTGTTGATGCCGCGGCTGCCGTCGATGTTGTTCGAACCCGAACCAGCGCCGATGGCGTTGGTCACGGAGAACGCAGCGAAGCGAAGGCTGTTGGGGGTCACGTGAGCAGCGAGGGCGTCGGAGGTGCCGATGGTGGCAGCGCCGAACGTGCGGCCGAAGGTCGCCGTCTGGCCGAGGGCAACGCGGTCACGCGGCACGATCGGCAGGGCCGAATCGAGCGACGAATCCCAGTTGCTGACCGTGGGCTGGCAACGAACGCCGTTCAGGAACAGCGGCACGGGGCCATCGTTCTGAACGTAGGACACCAACACGCGGGCG
>Ga0163144_10013243_pt1 | contig 17234 bp, 14 predicted proteins | sample OliLak19BULKMAT1_FD_123175 | JGI IMG/M metagenome (GOLD analysis project Ga0163144, IMG submission 123175) | Freshwater microbial mat bacterial communities from Lake Vanda, McMurdo Dry Valleys, Antarctica - Oligotrophic Lake LV.19.BULKMAT1 | ecosystem: Environmental > Aquatic > Freshwater >... | reverse complement strand
GGAGTGGGTATTGCGGCCGCAGGATCTGATTCTTCGTTTTCCGCTTGTGCTGGAGGATCATCGTTGAGATCGTCAAGCCAGGCCAACGTCTGAGGATTGCAAGCCGGGGTTTCGTCCATCAGGATTGCCGTGCGGATTTCAGGTACGTCCCGCAGTAGAGTGCGGACTTCGCCTCGAATGGCCTGAGACACTCCATTGTAGTCGTCACCCAAACCGACGCATGCTTCAGTCGTCATGCGGTGCAAATCCAGCCAGGCTCGGCTTGCTGGAAGAACAAGGCTTGCTTCGGTCAAGTCGAGAAGTTCTTTCCATTTCGAAGCGAGCAGGTAAATACGAAGCTGACGGCGAATTTCCGTGGGTGGTGCCTCAAGCTCACGCATCTCACCCTTGGCGGCTGCCGCCCGTAATTCCCCAAAACGAAGCCCGCGCATCATCAGATAGGATCCGGGGTTGGTGGGGTCCATCTGGCGCAATTGAGCCGCAGCGTGAACCAGGCCCTCGACGAGGGCTTTTCGACTCGCTGGTTCGGTACCGCTGAATGCGGCGATGTTGATTCCTGAGCCCTGGGGTACCAGAGCGGCGGCTTCGCCCGTTGCCGATTCTTCACCTGGGGCAACTGCTTCGGCAGCCTCTTCAATTGGGTCAGGCTCATTCTCGCGTTTCTTATCCAGAAGATTCTTTGCGACCTGCTTAACCTCTTCGTTGGCTTGCACAAAGCGCGAAAAGGATGGAGCGAATTCTCCAAACTTTTCGTCACAGATACTGCTAAGGGATTTCGTGTCGGATAGTATCTGGATCAGGGAAGCTTGCAGCGCAACATAGAAGGCCTTTGGTGTCTGATCGAAAGACTCGTCAAACAACTCTGGAGCCAGCTTTCCTTCGTCCAGTTTGGTCTTTCTTGTCTCAATCGCCTTTTCGCTTGCAGAACCCTGTTCGTAACCAACATCGCGTGATTCCTTGAATTTGTGGTAAGAATAACCGTCCTTGGTTAGTTTGAGCTCCTGTAGGAGGCGGATAAGTTGATTGGAAAGCCAATCGAGAGGAGTGGCTCGAAACTCTGCGTCGCCATCTTCGAGTTCTGGATAGAGGTGATCCCAAAACTTTTCGACGAGGCCATGCACCAGGGAGAGTCCTTCCAGGACTCCGTCAAAACCACGTTGGCGAACAGCCGCTTCAGTAAGCCAGACGGCGAGTTGCAGGTCTTTTGAGCGGGTGGCGAGAACTTCTTCGCAAAGCTTACTAGTCAGCAGCCAATCAGCGACTTTGCGTTCGCGCTTCCAGTCTCCCTGTTCAATGTCGTCTTCTTCTCGCCGTGCTTCCTTGATCTTGTCGTAGACAGGATCATAACGCAGGTCTGCACCGCCGGGGTTGTCACCCGGCACCGGGTTTAGGATGTCTTCACGAAAGGGCATTCTTTAGGAGTTTAAGCTAATTGAAGCGGACTGCTCATCGTCCCGACGATTATTGTCGGAGTCGACCTCGGGCTGATCAAATTCAATTGTACGGACTTCAAGAAAAGGAACCTCTTCACCATCGACGATCAGAAGTTTTTGACCCAAAGGATAGCTGCCGCCCTCGTCTTCTACCCAAAGGGTTTGACGTCCGAGCCACACTGATTCATCTGGATAAGTAAACGAAAACGGGTAGATAGCGGGAAGCAGAACTTCTCCCATGTCATCACCCTTAAAGTTCTTGCTGGTGTTTATGAAAGCTGGAGTCCAAAGTGTGTCCCGAAGTCTCTTCGGAGCTTCGATACGTACAGAAGCGATGTGCTCGAAGGGGACCCACATGTATGCGCCGGCACCAAAAAGTTCCAGCCTTGCTCCAAGATCCTTGTCGGCATCTCGAATTTCAGAGAAGGGCTTGCCGTTGAGTTTGCCGGATAGTTGTGATTTGGCCTCCGTTTTGGGGAAGGTCCGATTTTTGTACATGGCATGCCGTTCGCGTTCGGCATGAATGGCTGAGAAGTACAGGATCGCCCCCAGCTTTGCCTGGTCATTGGAGTCGGCCAAGAGATTTAGATGTTTCTCGGCACGGTCCAACTCGCCGGCAAAACAGAGAGCTTCAAACAGGGATGTGCGGGCAGCCAAATCCGTTGGGGAATTGCGCAAATGTCCGGCAAGCGCTTCGAGCGCTTGCCGGACATGCCCTGCTTCGATCAATTGTTGGGCAGGATGAGCCATGTTGTTAGACTTTGACGTTCTTCCTGATGTCCCAGCCTCCGCCGATAGCGCCTTCGAGACCCTTCCCGTCGGCCTTCTCGGGGTAGTATTCAAACCTTATTTTTGAGTAAGCGATTGAAAGGGACTCGCCAGGATTTTCTCCGCTTCCGTGGAGCTGAAGCGAGACGAAAAATGCCTGTTCCAGAATCAATTTGATGTAAGTCTGATTGGTTGAGTTGATCTGCTTCATGTAGCCAAACTCGATTTTCTTGATCGCAGTCGCCTCGCCGATGAATTCCATGATTTTTGGTGAATTGGCGTCGCACGACTTCGTAATGTTGAGTTCTCCCCAGTGGGCCTTGCCCGCCTGGGATTCGCCAGAGGCCTTAGAAGCGCCCTGAGCGTTGTGAACTCCCCAACTGAAGCTATCGACTTCAATTGCGTCAGGCACCGGGAGGAATTTCCCCTTGATGCCGTCAATCTTAATCCAAATATTACCGTTTCCCATGTTGTTTAGTGAATCTCCTTCTATCTATGTAAGCGTCGGTTTTTGGTGTCTTGGTTCATTTTTCGAGAAAAGTTTATTTCGCTTGTGCTGGCAGTTCAGCCACCAGGCGCAGAGACACGGACAATTCATCGAGTTGGAAATGTGGGCGCAGGAAAGCGACAGCGCGATATGCACCTGGCTTGCCGGGAACATCAACTACGTCAATACGAGCTTCGCGAAGAGGGCACTTGGCTTTCATCGCCGGGCTCGCTGTATCGTCTGGGGTCACATATTGAGTGATCCATTTGTTGAGGAAGTTCTCTGCATCGGTACGTGACATGAAGCTGCCGATTTTGTCGCGCATCATCGATTTCAGATAGTGTGCGTAGCGGCTGACAGCCATGATGTATGGTAGCTGTGTCGAGAGGCGGGAGTTTGCATTTGCCTTTTCGTCGTCGTAGAGTTTGGGCTTCTGCGAACTCTGGACGCTGAAGAAGGCTGCATAGTCGGTGCCCTTGCAATGGCAGAGCGGAATGAAGCCGAGGTCCGCGAGCTCTTTTTCACGGCGGTCGGTGATTGGAGTCTCAGTCGGGCACTTCATGACGGCCTCGCCGTCGTCGGTCTGGAAGTTATGGACAGGCAGGCCTTCTACAAGACCACCACCCTCAACACCACGAACCGAGACGCACATGCCGTAATTCATGAAGCTATCTGCGAGGCGTGTGCCCAGCGAATAGGCTGCATTCGACCAAACGTATTTGGAGTGATCGCTGCCATCGACGGATTCCTCATAATTGAACTCGTCAACCGGTTTTGTTTCGCGACCATAAGGGAGACGGCCAAGAGTTCTCGGAAGGCAAAGCCCCACATAGCGGGAATCTTCACTCTGGCGGAAGCCTTTCCATTTGGCGTACTCTGTGGAGTCGAATACCTTGGCAAGATCACGGGGTGCATCGATCTGCGTCCAACTGTCGAGGTTGACCAGGCTGGGGGCTGCGGCGGCAAAGAACGGAGCGTGAGCCGCTGCGGCAACCTGAGAGATCTTCTCGAGCAGTTCGACGTCTTCCGGGTGCTTGCCGAATTCGAAGTCCCCAATCAGAGCGCCGTAGGGAGCTCCACCGAAGACACCATACTCTTCTTCGTAAACCTTTTTGAACAGGGCGCTTTGGTCAAATTCAGGAGCGCGCTGCATATCGCGAAGCAGGTCCTTCTTGTTCGCGTTGAGCACGCGAATCTTGAGGTTTGCGCTGGTGTTTGAATTGAAGACCATGTGACGGAGACCGCGCCAGGAGCCTTCCAGCTTCTGGTATTCGGCATGGTGGAGGATCTCGTTCAACTGAATCGAAAGGAGGTGATCAATCTGTGCAATGCGCTGATTGATCATGGTTTCGACGTCGCGAGCCACATTCATGTGGCCTTCAAGAAACTGACCAACGAATTCCTTGACCAGATTCTTGCCGCGTTCTCGAGCTGGGGTATCAGTTCCGAAACGCCCCTGTTCGACAATACTGTCGAGCAGGTTGAGTTCCTGAGCCTGTGCCGCCGCTGCCTGGTTTGCTGCTTGTTTTTCGGCCATGATTCCTACTCCTTGTCCTTATCAATTTCGGTTTTGATCTTGTCGAGAGCTTCGGTGTTGGATACAGCATTTAACAAGGATTCCTCAAGCTTGTCATTTCCCTGAAGGCTGCCACGCAGATCTGACAAACGCGTGCGCAAATCGAGCAGTTCCTTGAGCGGAGCAACCTGCTTGACGATATTACCTGGTTCGAAATCATCCATGCTCTTAAAGTTTAGGTCGACTCGAAGCTGCCCGGCGTTGGAGTCTTCGCTCAGCTTGTTCTCAACGGTGAGGAAGAGATGAGGCTTCATCGATTCCAGAACCTTGTCAAAATTGTCGGGAGTGATCTCGACAAACTTGCGCTCCTTCAGTTTGGGCAATGGTTCTGTTGGATGACCGGTAAAGTCACCTAAAACTCCCATCACGAATGGAAGTTCTTTCAGTTCGATTGCGTCACCAACCTGCACGTCATATGTGATCTGCACGCGCGGTGGGCGAATTTTATCCAGTTTATGTTGGGTACTGTCACGTCCCATAAGGTATCCTCCTTGAAGATTGATCCGAATTCTTAGCTTTCAAAATGAGAGCCGACTCGGATACTGTAATAGAAAATGAAGGCCGTGTGAATAGGTAAAGCGAGAATATCGCAATCTAATTTAGAATTAGAGAGAGTATAGGGGGAAGTGACAATTCGATGAAGCAACTGCAACCAGTGATTTGGTCGAAAGGCACCTTCTTGCAGCCCCAGCACCTGCAGACACAGGACCGATATCTTGAGAGCCTTTTGCACTTCCGTCAGGGAGCGCTTCGATTTGCTCCCTATGGCCTTCAGCGATTGGTATTCAGTAAGCAGGCTTTGGCCGCAGGTCAGCTTCAGATTGAAGCAGCTAGCGGTCTGCTCGCCGATGGATTGGCATTTGATATTCCGGGTTGCGATAGTGCGCCAGAAGCCAAAGCACTGGCGACCTGGTTTGAACCGGTCGACGGCATCGTTCCGCCGTCTCTCGACCTCTACCTTGCTGTGCCCACCTATCGCTATGGCGGGGCCAACGTGGGCCGCCCTCAACTGCAGAAGGATGGGCGTTACCTGGTAGAGACGCTTTTGGTGAACGACGAAAACAGCGGATTGGCCCAGAAGCCGGTTCAGGTGGCGCGAAAGAATTTCCGGATTCTTACGGAATATGAATTGGGCGAAGGGATGACCAGCATTAAGCTGGCGCGGGTTCGTAAAGATGAAGCCGGGCAATTTCAACTGGATCAATCCTTCGTTCCTCCTCTTTTGGATATAGCGTCAAATGAACACATAATGGGTCTCGCAAGACGCACAGTTGAGCTTTTAGCTGCAAAAAGTTCTAATTTGGCGGGCATGAGGCGCCAAAAGAACCTTACGCTGGCCGATTTTACGTCTGGAGACATCGCCAATTTCTGGTTGCTGTACACAATCAACTCGAGTTTGCCGGTGATCCGGCACGCATTTGAGTCCAGACACGGGCATCCTGAAGACTTCTATGCCGAGCTGACGGCTTTAGCTGGGGCACTCACGACATTCTCCAATGAGATCGAACCAGCGGATTTGCCGATCTACCAGCACGACGATCTAGGGCCTTGTTACCGCGACCTCTGTGGCAAGATTTTTAAGCTGCTTGAATCGACAGTTCCTACAAATTTTGTTTCCATTCCTTTGAAGTTGATGCAGCAGAGCATTTACGGTGCCTCGCTCGACGACGAGAAATTACTTCGGAATACAAGATTTTATTTGGCGGTGAGTGCCGATGTGGGCGAAGGGGAACTGATTCAGCGGACCCCGCTTCTTGGAAAACTCTGTTCTGCGACCCATATCGAACATCTGGTTCGCAACGCTTTGCCGGGGGTAGCTCTGACTCATTTGCCGGTGCCACCGAACTCGATTCCGGTGAAGCTCAATTTTCAGTACTTTGCCCTGAATCAGGTGGGCGGTGCCTGGGAGGCGGTAACGCGTAGTCGCAACATTGCATTCTATGCGCCAAGTGAATTGGCCCTGACCAAGGCTGAGGTCATTGTCGTCTTCCCCGGATAATGCGTTTCTTTTGTCTTATTTCCGCATTCCTGATACTGTCGGCGCAGCCGGCGACTGGCCTGTTATTGTACGAGCAAACACGAGAAGGAGTGGAGAGGAACCTGACACAAGGACTCTCTCGCCTGGACTTGGTAATCCTACCTGCGGGGGAAGCAAGACCAAATGTTTACGGTGAATTTGCAATGGGCTACGGCGGCCAATTGCACGAAGACGTGTCACTTCCGAATCCGGCATTCTTTCAACACCTTGATTGGGTGATCAAGAAGGCAGAAAGCAAGAAGATTCAGGTGCGGATATTGGTTGTCGACACCGATTCAAAGCTGCTTGGCAGAAATGCGGCCGAGAAGTGGTTTGATTTTGGGCGGTATCTGGGAAGGCGTTATATGAAGGCCAAAAACCTCGTTTGGCTTCGTTTGGTTGATCCCAGTGCCGGATCGCAGCTTTCGTTAGAAGAAGGGATCCGGCACTTTGATTCGGTGCACCGCTTCGAGTTGTTCAAGCAGCCCTAGGCAGCCGTTCGAGGTTCTCGCGAGCCGTTTTCAGGTCAAAGTATTTAGCGCGCCTGCGCCAGGCAAAATTCTTTTGATGCTTCGCCTGGCGATGAGCGTCTGCTATTTCGCGCTGTGTTTGTTCAATGGCTTCGTTTGTTCCTGAGGCGTTTTCAAGCAATTTCAGGTTGCGTTCGTGCGCCATTGCCTTCGCGCGGAATCTTCGATAGTGCCATAACCCAACGACAACCTCGTTGCAAAGAGAATCCTCTTCGGGTGTTGCTGGTGCCAGTCTTTCGTGCACCTTCTGATGGAGTTTGGTGAACTTTAGAACATGATGATCTGACACCGGGGTCTTACTAGGCGGCAGGAGCAAATTCATGGAGATCCTCCAAACTGGAATTCATACCCGTCTCGCGCAAGCGGCGCAATGATTTTCTGAGATTCGAAAGCTGTTTCTTTTGCTGCTCGACTTCATGTTGAAACCGGCGAATGGAGTCGATGATGATGAGCATGGTGGGCGACTCAGGTGCCATGGCATTTTTTTTGTCGTAGAGCCTGGTTCGCACTTTTTCGTACCGCTTACGCAGCCAGGCAGCGATGATCATCCGCTCGAAAATTTCATCTTCGGCTTCGTTTTGTGGCTGATGCTCGAGCCTTAACTGATTGGCTAGATCTTCGAGTTCCTGGCGGTTCTCCATCGGATAGAGGATCGATTCGGGGATTGAATAGTTAGACATGGTCTTCTCCTGAGAAATTGGCTTTGTTCTGTACGGCATCGGCGGCCGCCTCAATTGCGGGTTGCGTTTGAACTTGCAATGCCGCGGAATAGTCACGACTGGATCTTTTGAAGGTTTGAAGCTTTTCGAGCAGCTTCTTGACGTTTTGTTTGAATGCCGCCTGTTTTTCGAGCGGCATCTCATCGATTTTTCTTGAAGGAATGGATCGGGCGAAGTTGACCAGGTATTCGCAGCGTCTTTGCTGGTAGAGTGTTCTGGCGAGTTTTGCAGCGATAGCCTCGGTGATTGGGTTGGAGGGGTTGAAGCGTCTCGCGACCTCTTCCTCGATGAGGAGAAGTTCTGGGTTGGTGGGCATTGCATTGGAATCCTCAAATGAAATTGGGTGGTTGGCGAAGCATTCTGTCGCCTCGCCTTCCGCCCGCCCTAAAGTATGCAAAGCCTCAAGTTCGTCTTAATGTTTTGAAATGCATCAAATGTTGGAAACAAAGGAAATAGAGTTTCAAAAAAGTTGTGAATGACATTGTTCTTAATGTTGGAATGACTGCCAAATCAGAGTTAGGCGCATGCCAAGCTTGGTATTCTATGGTTTCCTCTATGACAAGACCTCTTGCCGATCTGGGACCGTTGTCCGATACTGTAACCAACGATATTCGCGTAGAAGTGCTCTCTCGGTACTCCCTGGAGAACTCGAGACCGCAACAGGGTACCTGGGTTTTTGAATACACGATTCGCATCACCAACCGCAGCGCTCACTCTGTGCAACTCCTCAGCCGCCACTGGATAATTACTGATGCCGTCGAAGCGGTGAAAGAAGTAAAGGGCCCTGGAGTGGTTGGTAAACAGCCTGCGCTGGAGCCCGGTTCCTCATTTCAATACTCATCCTGGTGCAAGCTGGAGACCCCGACGGGGCGCATGCATGGAACCTATCGCATGCTTGGTGCCAGTGGCGCCGAGTTCGATATCGATGTTGCACCGTTTGCGCTAAAAGCACCCTACACGATTCACTAGCCGCTCAGCGCTTTGGCCACACCATCAGAAAGTAAGTTGCCCCAAGTAAAGCTGAAGAAAAGACAATTCCAAATATCGTTGACTTGATAAGTGGACCATTTGAAGGGCGCGAGCCAGGGCCCAATTTCAGAGAGTGGAAGGTCTTGCTGAGTCCTCCGCCGATGTCGATTGCATTTTGTTGAGCAAGATAAGTACCGTTGATGCTGACTTCGGTTCCGTGCGGGACACAGAGTTCTTCCAGCCGGAAACCGCGGAAGGGATCCAATCCGCTCAGGTTGTCTCCCGCTTGAGATTCCAATTTGTCTACAAAGAGGGTCTTGCAGTCTGGCATCGCATAGTGTGTCTGGACATCGCCGTCTGCGTCGCTAAATGCCCCCCAACTTTCGCGCATCATCTTGATCGGATTCGCCGTTAGCAGCTCAAAGTTTTTATGCCGCACGAATTCCATGGCCGCTGGAAAGGCTGAATGAGGCAAGAGAATGCGCGGGCTTAATTCGGTCAAGAATGGTAAGCCTGCGAGCGTGTAGGATTGCCCTTCGAAATCGATTACGCAGGGAGTTCTCATGATGCCAAAGCAAAGGCGGGAATCGCTTGGGTTGCCATCGGATTCGTTGAACTTGACGGAGTACTGCACCATCACCGCCTCTTGTCTCGAGAACGGAGCAATCATCGGCTTGCTCTTAGCGCGGATCTTGCCGGTGATGCCGATCATCGTCCCATCCCGCCAATCAGACCGAGGCAGATTGAAGGATCGCTTCTGTTGCCAGGCCTGCACGATCCCCCAGAGGTTCAGATAAGTCAGCATGGAGAGCCCGCCATATACGAACGGAATCCAATACTGATCCTGGATTTCAGTATTGCCAATCAGGTAAAAGCAGGCCATGCATCCGAGAGCAAAAGCGATGAGACTGAGGAGGCAACCCCGTGGCATGGCTTATGCCTCGTCCGTATTGGCGAGCGGCGGTACCGTCGTGTCCGGCCGGAGTGGTGGCTTGCGCTTGTGCCATTCCGTTGTCTGCTCAAAAGCATGGGCGAGTGCGAGTACCTTGCCTTCAGAAAAGCGCGGACCAACAATCATCAGCCCAATAGGCAAGCCTGCGGCGCTGAAGCCGCAGGGCAGGGAGAGGGCAGGGATGCCGAAGGCGTTGAAGTCGCCTGGATTTTCGAGTTCGGGATTGCGAGGCTTGTCGCTGCCTTCGCGTTTGATTGCGATGTCGACCGTGCGCGGAGTACGGCGGCGAGTTGGCAGTACGACCAGGTCTACATTCTGTGAGGTGAAGGCGTCGTCAATCGTTCGGCGTAACATCTGGAGCTTCCAGATGGCCTGGATGTAGTCGGCAGCTTTGGCATCCTTGCCTGCCTGCAAGCTTCGACGGATAGGGATTTGGTAGAGGCCACTGGACTTGCTGAAGTACTCTTCGTGATATGCGTAGGCTTCACCCCCGCCGCCTCTGGTGCCGCGTGCGCTAGGCAATCGAACATCTTTCACGGATGTTGTCATTCCGGCGATTGCGTTTATAGCGGCTTCTACCGACTTGGCCACGTCTTCGTCGAGCATGTCGAAATAAGGAGCCCGCGGCACTCCGATGCGCAGAGGTTTCACCGGTTGACGCATCTGGGCGACATAGTCTTCGCGCGGGTGCTCCACGCTGGCAATGTCCAGACGATCGTAGCCAGTGAGCAGGTTCAGCATCACGGCTGCATCTTCAACCGTTTTGGTCATAGGGCCGCAATGATCGAGCGAGAGCACCAGAGGGATGATGCCACGGATCGATACCAAGCCGTAGGTGGGTTTGAAGCCGACGATGGAACAGTAGCTGGCTGGCGTCCGGATGCTGCCACCGGTATCGGTGCCGAGTGCGCCGAAGCAGAGGTCGGCAGAGACTGCTGCGGCACTGCCACCGGAGGAGCCGCCTGGGTGGCGAGTGAGATTCCAGGGATTGCGGACCGGGCCAAAGTAGCTGGTGACAGAGGTGCCACCAAAGGCGAACTCATGCAGATTGAGCTTGCCGAGCAGGATGGCGCCGGCTGCTTTGAGGCGTCTGGCAACTTCGGCGTCTTCTTCAGGGACGCGGTCGTCGAAGACTGCGCTGGCGGCAGTGGTGCGGATGCCTGCGGTGTCGATGTTGTCTTTGAGTGCGATCGGGATGCCGTGCAGCGGGCCACGAGACTTGCCGGCACGCAGTTCGGCGTCTGCTTCACGCGCCTGCTTGAGGGCGGCTTCCTTCAAGACTGTGATGAATGCGTTCAGTTTGGGCTGGTAGATCTCAATGCGGGAAAGACAGGCTTCGGTGAGTGCAACCGAGGTGGTCTGCTTAGATTGCAAACGGGCTGCGGCTTGGGTCAGACTCAATTGGGCAAGATCAGTGAGGGATTGAGCGCTAGCGCTGAAAGTAGCGGTGCCTATGGCAAGTGAGAAGTTTCTGCGGCTCAGCATCTCAAGAGTTTAGCCGAGAGCTATTGACTTCAATCGCTTAGGTTGATAAAACCTTAAGCCATGCGCTTCATACTCACCTGTCTCACTGCACTCATGTTGACTGCAGGATTTGGTTTCGCACAATCCGGTACAGCCGAACTCAATGGCTCTGTTACCGATTCCTCGGGGGCGGCCATCTCTCTCGCCACCGTAACTATTTCTAACCCGGCTACTGGCTTCTCTCGCGTTTTGAAGACGAACGATGGGGGGCTATATTCTGCGCCTGCCTTGAACCCCGGCGCTTACTCGATCAAGGTGGAAATGCAGGGCTTCCAGTCGCAGTCGCGTACGGGTGTGGAATTGCAGGTAGGCCAGACACCTTCGATCAATGTGGTGTTGACTGTTGGTAATGTCGCCGAAGTGATCGAAGTTACCGGTGGTGCGCCGGTGCTTGAGACGGAATCGACCTCGGTAGGTACGGTTATCGAGAACAAACGCATTATCGAATTGCCGTTGAATGGCCGCAACTATCTTCAGCTTGCTTCGTTGATTCCCGGTGCTACTACAAACGGCCCGGCTTCGTCGCAAGGCCAGCAACGCATGGGTGGCGCTCGCAACAGCTTTGCGCTGAATGTCGCCGGCCAGCGTGTTCACTTCAATCACTATGCTCTGGACGGCATGGAAAATACCGACCCTAATTTTAATACTTACCTGTTCCTTCCGTCGATCGATGCCTTGCAGGAATTCAAGGTGGAGTCGGGCGTGTTTGGTGCAGAGTATGGCCGTGGCATCGCTCAGGTGAATGTCACTACGAAGTCTGGTACGAATCAGCTTCATGGCGTCGCTTTCGAGTTTCTGCGTAACTCCTACTTTGACGCTCGTAACTTCTTCGCACGTATCAATCCGCCATTCAAGCGCAACCAGTTTGGCGGCACGATTTCAGGCCCGGTGGTGATTCCGAAAATCTTCAATGGCAAAGACAAGCTCTTCTTCATGTTCAACTACGAAGGACTGCGGGAGCGCCGATCGCTGACCCAAACCGGCACTCTACCGGATGCCCGCTTTCGCTCTGGCAACTTTGGTTTTCTCAACCGCGCCGCCGGCATTCGCGATCCTTTAAACCCGGGGACTGTTTTCCCCAACGCTACCATTCCGGAAAGCCGGATCTCGCCCACCTCACGCAAAGTTTTGAATGACTTTTACCCGCTGCCCAATCAGGCTGGTGGTGGAGCACTTGGAATCGCGAACAACTATTTGAACGATGAAGGCCGCCAGACCGATGGTAATCAATTCACGGCCCGGGCCGACTGGACTGGCACCGCGAACCAAACCTATTTCTTCCGTTTCAGCCAAACGCAGGAACCCCAGTACATCCCTTCCGCCATTTTTGACCAGGGTAACAATGTCAAGATTCTTGGGCAGCAGGGAGTAATCGGACACACGCAGGTGATTGGTTCGAACAAAGTGAACGAGTTCAAATTTGGCATGAACTACTTCAACTCCCAGAACACCCAGCAGAGGGCCTCCGTACGCAATGTGGTGGGTGAACTTGGGCTGCAAGGCGTCTCGCAAGACCCGCTCTTCTGGGGCATCCCGGTCTTCCAGATTGCAGGATTTGGAGCCGTTGGCGAGTGCAACGATTGCCCCTTCCTCAACTGGAACACGACCTTCCAGTGGACTGACAACTTCTCCTGGACCAAGGGCAAGCACAGCATGAAGATTGGTGGCGAGTACCGCCGTCTTCGCTACAACCAGATTGGCGCCGTTGTGCCGCGCGGACGCTTCTCATGGAATGGCCAATATACGGGCGAACCGATGGCTGACATGCTCCTGGGTGTGATGTCCACTACCGAGGGCCAAGTTGGCGCCCCGATCGCAAACTTCCGCAACAATTATATGTCCCTTTTCTTCCAGGATGCCTGGAAGGTAAGCCAGAAGCTGACGCTGAATATCGGCATGCGCTGGGAATACGAATCGCCGTTCATGGACAAGCATGACGCGATCGTAAACGTCGATTTCAAGTGGGACAATTCGGTGGAGCCGACGTTTGTGCGTGCCGGTACTGGTGACTTGAATCAGGGCAATCCTGCCTTCCCTGCGCCTCCCACCTGGAGGCTGGTACGCGATGGACGCTTTGGCCGCGGCGCTGGCGTGCCTGACCGCAATGACTTGGGGCCGCGCATTGGCCTTGCCTATCAATTGAATTCGAAAACGGTGCTGCGCTCTGGCTTCGGTATCTATTATGTGCGTGACATCGGTAATGCTGTATTCGACATCGTACGGAACATTCCCTTCACCATTCGCCAGGCGGAAACAGCGGATACGAGGACTCCAAATCTTACCTGGAACCGCCTGTTTACGCAGGCCGGGGCACCGAGCTTTCTGCTGATCAATCAGTATGGCGAGCGCACTTCTTATGTTGCGCAGTGGCAGATGGCCATTCAGCGGCAGCTCACCAAAGACATGTCGCTGGAAGTCACTTATATGGGCTCAGCCGGTATCAAGCTGCGCCGTTTATCCAGCTACAATTTGCCGGTGCCCCGCCCGGGCAATCCGAACGATAACCGTCCCTTCCCCAAGTTCAATGGAGCATTCCAGAACATGTATGCCGCAGCACACTCGAACTACCATTCGTTGCAGGCTCGCTTGCAGCATCGCTTCTCGCACGGCTTTACGCTATTGAGCTCATATGCTTATTCCAAGTCGATTGACAATGGCTCTGGCGTGCGCACTACCGATGGTGATCCGCTCACCCCGATGGACCCGAATAACGCACTGTGGCGCGATCGTGGCTTGTCTGCTTTTGACTTCCGCCATCGCTTGACCAACTCCTTCTTGTTTGAACTGCCCTTCGGCAGGGGTCGCAAGTTTGGAATTACCAACTCTGCCGCAAATGCAGTGCTTGGCGGTTGGCAGGTGGGTGGAATTCTTACCTTCCAGAGTGGCTTCCCCTTCAGCGCATTCTGCGGACCTGGCAATATTCAAAATGGCGCTGGTGGTTGGTGCGCCCCGGATGCGATTGCCGGCCAGAATGGCAACGACGGCCCGAAGACAGTTGCGCAGTATTTCAATACTGACGCCTTCGTCACTCGCCTCGGACAGAATCCCGCTGCGATCACTGACTTCCGCTTCGGTACTAACGGCCGCAATACCTTAATTGGGCCTGGCATTGTTGGCCTTGATGCTTCGATCAACAAAGCGTTTGCCTGGGCCGAAGGCCGCCACAAGGTAGACCTTCGGGGTGAGTTTTTCAACTTACCCAACAACGCAAACTTCTCTCAACCCGGATCTTCCCTGCGCACTCCAACCTACGGCGTGATCAGCAGCACGCGTATTGATTCGCGTCAGATCCAGGTTGCTTTGCGCTACAGCTTCTAGGCTGAAACCGATGCAGCGAGCTTCCAGTCTGCTTCTTTGAGCGGCTGGAGCTCGATGCGCCGGACGAAGATCTCGGCTAGTTCACTTTGCACCTGGATTTTGCCCTGGGTGTGTGAAAGGTCGAAGGCTCCGCTGACCAGTTTGCCGTTCAGCAGGTTGACCATACGATCTCCTGCGGCAATTACTTCGTGGCGGTTCCATTGGCCTACGGGCTTCTCTACTTCTGTCTTCGAGCGGAAGCCGAATTCGTCTTTCCACTCGCGGGAGCGGCCATACCAGTCGATGCGACCGCTGGTGCGAGTCATGATGGTGCCCTTAGGATCGTAATACATCTCTTTGCCTTCCATCTTGCAGAGACATGAGGCAGACATCGGAGTTGTTTTGGCAACTACGAGGATGTCGCCTGAGCCGCCTTCAATGATCTGCGATTCGATACTCTCGAGCCAAATGCCGCTGTAGCCGCCATCGGGGCCGTGGCCGTGGATCAGAATGCCGCTATCGCGAGCTTTCTTCTCGCGCTCATTCCAGGCCTTTTGGCCCCAGCGCCACTCTACAACCAGGCGGTAGTCGCGATACATCTCATTGGTTGTGATGCCGCCCCACTCCTGTCCTGAGATCCGAAGAATACCGTTGGCAATCGTGAAGACCTTGTTTGGATCTTCCAGCTTGCTCTCTCTTGTGTAGTGGTAAAAGTTGGTGAGGTCTCGACCGTTGAAGAGGATGATTGGCGACTTGGGTGTGATGGCTGGGTTGTCCGGGCCGATGTTGCCGTAGTCCCAGGCGGCCGTAAAGGCGGCACCATTGGCGCGCCTGCTGACGGGTGCTGGTGAGAGTGTTGAAATCAGGCGGATCGATTCACGCACCATTCGTGGGCCCGCATCGGGGACGAGGTTGGTGTAACTGCTGAGGCGTTGTTCGTAGCCTCCACCGTGCTCCCCGAATGCATCTAGTGTCGGGACATAACCAACGCAGCCGTTGGCGAGTGAGACGGGATTTGTGAAGGCGAACTTGCTTGCCTTGCGGATCTCAAGGCCTAGTTCTACGAACATCTCGCCTGGGGCTGAGATGTAAACGGCGGGCCCGATGGCGATCGCTTGGAGCTCAATGGGTACGGAGCGGTTCTTGCTGAGTTGCGCATCGAGTAGAACCATCTCTTTGGCAAAGACCCATTCGGCTGTGCCCTGGTTGATCGAAGTATTGGCGATGGTTGCCCTGGCTTTTGAGACCCGTTCCTGGCCTGGGATGCGGCGTCCTTCCACATACTCTTTGACTGCCGTCGTAATGGGTTGTGGCGGGCCAGGGTTCATCGAGAGAAGAACCTTGACCGCCTCTGCTCCAACACGGCCACCGACCAGACGCGCATAGTCGACACCGCTTGGCGTCTCTGTTGTGTCGAGGTTGTCAACTTGCGTCACGTCACCGGAGAAGCCTTGCAGGAAAACCACCACCACTCCTTCACCAAAAGCTCCTCGAATCGTGCGTTCCATGAAATAGATCCAGTTGGCGGAGATGCCGCGTGGGCTGGTGGTGGCGTGGCAGGAATAGTTCACCACGCAGCCGGTTAGCTGCTTCGATTCATTGAAGACTCCAAGCACGGTGACGGTGCCATCGACGGGGCCAGCCGGCTTTACGATGTCGGGGTTGCCGGGACGTGGGTGCGTTACGGCCAAGCCGTTCTTCATCAGGAAACGGCGATTGAAGATGGCGGCATCTTCTTTGCCTGCGCCAAAGCCCCAGAGCGAGGTGCGAGCGTTGCGCCGTGCGGCATTGATCGCGTTCACTGTCTGGTCTTCGACCAGCTTCAGGTAGGCGGCATCAGCAGCGGAGCTTTGATTGTAGGCAAGATCTTGAATTTCTTTTGAGGCGTGATCGTATTCGCCCGGCTGCACCATTCCGACGGGGCCGGACGAATGGGAATGCGATGCGCCGAGCATCAGATCGATACCAGGAACACGCACGCGGATTTTCTCGACCAGATGACGCGGGATCATCAGTGCGTCGAGGCCGACGAGGCAAACCTGCTTGCCCGCCGACTCGAAGTAGGCGGCTCGCACTTTGCATGGGTCGTGCAGGGTCTTGTGAAACTGTTTGCGGTAATTGCCCGGAATCTCACTGCCAATGGCGGGCGTGATATCGGATTCAGCGAAGCCTGCTCTGCTTGCCTGTTGGGCCTGCACGAGGAATGGGATTCCGGCGGCAATGGGGATAAACGATCTTCTGTTCAAGCTTTGCTTCCTTTCCATCCTGCTGCAATCAAGACTCTGGCTTGTTCACGCATCTTCGCGTAGGCCGGGTCTGTTGCGACGTTGCGAAATTCTCGCGGGTCTTTGCGCGAGTCGTAGAGTTCTTCTTCGATTTTGCCAGCAGGTGAACGCCACTCCATGTAGTGATAATTGGGAGTGCGAATTCCATTGCCGCGCGTTTGTGCGGTCTGGAAATGAGTGAAGGCACCCTTCTTCCAGCGACGTTTGGGACGGTTCAGGATCGGGGCGAAGCTCTGGCCTTCGAGATGCGCAGGCGCTGGCAGGCCCGCGAGTTCTGACAGTGTGGGATAGAGATCTACCAACTCCACCAGTGCGCTGCTTGTTTTGCCGCGCACCCTGGTTCGAGGGTCGCAGACGATCAGAGGCACACGAGCGGATTCCTCAAGCAGGCTGCGCTTTTGCCAGCGTGTGTGTTCTCCCAGATGCCAGCCGTGATCACCGGTGAATACGATGATCGTGTTGTCGCGCATCTTCATCGCATCGAGCGCCGCAATCACTCGTCCCAGTTGGTCATCCATAAACGAGGTGCTGGCGTAGTAGCCGCGCAAGGCTTCGCGCTGCCTGGCTTCGTCCATGTCCATGTGGTTCCAGAGGTCGGGGCGGATCTCGCGGAACATTGGCGACAAGTCGTTTTCATCGCCCGGAGGATTGACGACCGGATTGCACTTCTCAAGTGG
>Ga0163144_10013242_pt1 | contig 17235 bp, 13 predicted proteins | sample OliLak19BULKMAT1_FD_123175 | JGI IMG/M metagenome (GOLD analysis project Ga0163144, IMG submission 123175) | Freshwater microbial mat bacterial communities from Lake Vanda, McMurdo Dry Valleys, Antarctica - Oligotrophic Lake LV.19.BULKMAT1 | ecosystem: Environmental > Aquatic > Freshwater >... | reverse complement strand
GTGATGATCGAAGCTCTGGCGAGCCTTGAGGGGCGAATCAATCGTCTGTCATGACGCTTCCGCCCGGAGTAACAGGTCTGGAAACTCGGTCCGCAGCGGCTTTGGAGGCGTTGTAGGCAGAAGCGAGTCGGACCGCTCCCAGCCGGACTTGCGATCCACGTTGCTCGGTCGCGCGGGGTACGCTTGGGATTCCTGCTGCGGGGCTGTGTGCAGTGGCACGCGGCGGGCTCAACGGAGAACTGGCATGAAGAACAGCGCGACAGGGATGGCGGCTTTGGGGTTGGCGATGGCGGTTGGCGGGGCGGGTTTCATGATGGGTGGGTGTGAGACGGCGCCGAGGACGGAGGGAGATCGGTTGTCGCTGTCGGCGGATGTGGATGCGACGCTGGTGCGGTTTGAGCAGGCGGACCCGTCGCTGCGGCCGCTGCTGAACGCGGCGGTTGGGTATGCGGTGTTTCCGGATGTGGGCAAGGCGGGGTTTATTGTGGGCGGGGGCTATGGGAAGGGTGAATTCTTTGAGGGTGGGGTGCGGACGGGCTACTGCGATATCTCGCAGGGGTCGATCGGGTTCCAGGTCGGCGCGCAGTCGTATGCGGAGGTGGTGTTGTTCCTGAAGAAGTCCGAGGTTGCCGCGTTTAAGAGCGGCAACTACGAGTTTGCGGCCAACTGGTCGGCGGTGGCGCTGGCGGCGGGTGCAGCCTCGAAGGCGGATTATGCCAAGGGGGTGATTGTGCTGGTTGAGCCGCGGGGGGGGCTGATGGCGGAGGCATCGGTGGGGGGGCAGAAGTTTTCGTACAGGGCGCGGTGAGGGGGAGGCGTTAATTTTTATAATTCTGCGAGCATCACATGATCGAATCGACACAGATGATGAAGCGTGAGTACGACGCCATCCATGACGGCTTTGCAATACTCGCCGCGGCGCGCGCGGTGCGGCGGGTAGTGGAGGCGGACAAGGCGGCGGGGAAGAAGAGCCGGACGGCGAAGAAGCGAAAGGCGGTGAAGCGGAGCGTCAAGCCAGTCGCGAAGAAAAAACCCGCTGCAACCAAGCGCGGCAAGAAATAAGGCGCGGCCAGAAATGAGGCGCGGCACCAAATGAGTCATTTCGGAGCCGGGACCCGTGATCCGGCGTGCTCAGACGCGGCGTGACGCCGTGCGCATGCAGGTGAGGAGGGCGGCGGCGAAGACCGTTCCCTTTCGTCAGCGTTACCGATCGCCAGCGGCGGGGCCGGGCTTGGTGACGACGAAGGGGCGAGCGGGTATGTAGTCGATGGGGTATTCGGGGCGGGGGCGGTACATGCCTTTGATCCAGGCGATGGCCTGCTGGTAGCGTTTATCGTCGGTCTTGCGGAAGATTGGTCGCCACTGGTCACCGGTGGCATCGGCCTTGAAGACGACGGGGTGGCGGACGGCGGTTTGATCGCGCGGGAGGGCCAACTGCAGGAGGACGGAGTTTTCGGGAACGGCGTAGTCGATCAGCGGTTTGCCGTCGGCGGTGCGGAAGCGGTCGAGGATGAGGAAGTTGGTGTAGAGGGCGGCGTCGCTGGAGGTTTTGCGGTTGGTGAGGACGAGGCGGCCGGCATCGGTGCCGCCGTGACAGGCGTTGGTGGCGCAGGTGTTGGCGAGCCAGCTTCGCTGCACGTCATCGCGGAAGATGCGGAGGGCTTCGGGCGGGTCGAGGACTTTGATGCGGGGGTAGAACTCGCGGGCCTTGAGACGGAAGAGGATGTCGAGCTGCTCGGGGGCGGACTTGCGGTAGAGGGCGTCGCGGCCTTCTTTGCTGGAGGGCACGAGGGGGTGGCCGGCGTACTGCTCGATGACTTTGGTGATGACTTCGCGGGGGATATCGAGGCGCGGGGGCTTGGCGAGGTCGATCTCAAAGACCTTGAGGAGGTTGATTTGGTCCTGGGTGAGGAGCGGGAAGGGTTCGAAGGGCTGCGGGCCGGTGGAGGGCGCGGGGGCCGGGGCGGCGGCGCGGTTGGCGGCGGCACCGGGCGCGGCGGCCTTGGCGACGGATTCCTGGAGGATGACCTGGCGGAGGATGCGCTCGGCAGCGCGGCGGGCGAGGACATCGTCGGGCATGCGCATGGCGAGCTGCGCGGCCTCGCTGCGGGCGAACTCGGTCTGCTCGCGGGCGAGGAGCCAGTCCATCATGCGGGAGAGTTGTTCGATGTCGTCATCGGCGATGGCGGCGCGGAGTTCGCGGTAGCGGTCGGCGATGGGGGGGAGGACTTCGCAGCGGTCAACGGCATCGCCTTCAAAGCGGGTATCGATGCCAGCGATGCGGAGGACGTATTGGCGTTCGTCACGCAGGACGAGGAAGCCTTGGTATTGCGAGCCGTCCTTCATCAGCAGGAGGGCTTCGGGCGCGTCGGACTTGGGCTTGACGGCTTTGGGAGCGGCGGCGGTGGGCGGGTTGGTGGGCGTCGCTGCGGGCGGGGTGGTTGCGGGGGCGGTGGTGGGAGCAAGTGGCGGCTGGGCGGCTGGTAGCTGGGCGGCGGGTGCGGCGGGCGGGACGGGGTCGTCGGCGCGGGCGCTGAGGGTGAGGAGTCCGGCGCAGAGGAGAGCCAAAGCGGGCGCAGAGCACCGGGTTATGAGGAAGTGGGCGAACATTGCGGGTGATTATTGGAGCGGCGGGTGATTGTTGGAGCGGTGCACGGGCCGCGGCGGGAGCTATTCGATTGTGAAGGGCAGATAGGTGCGACTATTCGGTCTGGCTGCAAAAACGGCGCGCGACATCAGGGCGGGGAAGCCCGGAATACGGTGGATGTTTGGTTGTGGAGTCGGTGGCGCAGGTGCGGGTCTGATGTGCCGGACAGTTTAACTTTGGCCGTTCTGGGCGGAATCGAGGACGTGCTCGGCAACGAAGATGGGGACGTTGCCGGCGACGCCGATGGCGATGGCGTCACTGGGGCGGGAGTCGATATTGACCAGTTTGCCATCTTTATTGCGGACGTTGAGCTGGGCGTAGAAGGTGTGCTCGGAGAGGTCGTTGATGGTGATGGATTCGAGGGTGCCGCCGAGGGCGGCGATGGTGTTGGCAAGGAGGTCGTGGGTTTGCGGGCGCTTAATCTGGATGCCTTTGAGGCGGCGCTCGATGGCTTGGGCCTCGGGAAGGCCAATGACTATGGGAAAGGCGCGTCCGCCTTCGACCTGTGAGAAGGTGGGCTTGCCCTGGTCATCATCAGAGGGCGCGACTTCGCGCAGCTCGATGAGCTGGTAGTCTTGGAGTTCCTTGATCAGGATGCGAGCCAGTTCCATTCGCACGGCCATCGGGTTCGTCGCCTCCTGCTGGAGTGTGTGCGAGCCGACTGACGAAAGCAAATGAAGATTTTCGGAATCGGGCGAAGGCCTTGAACGCCGGATCAGCGGACTTTGACAAGGGCGATGGCGGCGAGGACGAGGAGGATGCTGATGATCCAGAAGCGGGCGACGACTTGCTGCTCGGTCCAGCCGCCGAGGTGGAGGTGGTGGTGGTAGGGGGCGCAGCGGAAGATGCGTTTGCCCTTGCTGAGTTTGAAATAGCCTACCTGCAGGGTGACGGAGCCGATCTCGATGAGGAAGACGGCGCTCATGATGAGGAGAAGGAGTTCCTGGCGGATGACGATCGAGATGAAGCCGAGGAGCCCGCCCAGGGCGAGCGAGCCGGTGTCGCCCATGAAGACCTGAGCGGGAGAGCAGTTGAACCAGAGGAAGCCCAAGCACGCGCCGGCGGTGGCGCCGGCCATGACGGCGAGTTCATCGGCGTTGGGGACGTGGGGGACGAGAAGGTACTGGGCGTAGTTCTCGCGGCCGGCGATGAGGGCGAAGATGACGAGGCCGAGGGAGACGGCCGTTGAGATGCCGGCGGCGAGGCCGTCCATGCCGTCGGTGATGTTCACGGCGTTGCTCATACCGGTGACCATGAGGACGGCGACGAGGACGAAGAGGCCCATGGGCAGGTACCACAGGCTGGGGTTGATGACGCGGTCTTCGGGGATGTAGGTTCTCTGGAAGGGAAGGTTGAGGACGTGTGCGAGGGTGTTCCGCTGGCCTTCGACCTCACCGAAGTTATACACGAAGTAGCCCACGAGCAGGCCGAGGCCGAGTTGGAAGACGAGTTTCTCCCAGGCGTAAAGGCCCTGACGGCTGCCGCTTTGACGCGAGGCGGCGGTGAGTTTGAGCCAGTCGTCGATGCCGCCGAGGACGGCGAGCCAGAGCATAACGATGAGGGCGAGGATGACGTACTTGCTGGCGATGTCGGCGAGCAGGACGGTGCTGATGAGAATGGAGCCGATGATGAGGATTCCGCCCATGGTGGGCGTGCTGGCCTTGGAGGTGGCATGGGCGGCGAGGGCGGAACTGTCGGAGAGGCCGGCATCGCCGATTTTTTTGGCGCGGAGCCATTTGATGACGGGCTTGCCGGCGACGAGCACGATGGCGAAGGAGAGCACAGCGGCGGCGAAGACACGGAACTGCACCTCGCCGAAGATGCGCACGTAGGGAAAGAGGCCGTGAGTCTCGAACCAGTTGCGGAGAATGTCAAAGAGGAAGTAGGGCATGATGGGGGCGGGCGACCTTGAGGAGCGCGAGAGCGGTCGTCAGCGCGGGAAGGATTTCTTGGAGGCGGTGGTGGTGGTGATGGAGGGAGCGGGTTTCGTCGCGGAAGGTGCGCGGGCGGCTGAGAGAGCTTTAACGATGCGTTCGAGGCCCATGCCACGGGAGCCTTTGAGGAGGACGGCATCGCCGGGTTTGAGGAGGGCGGCGATGCGGGCATCGCGTCCGTCGGTGAGGTTTTCAAAGGTGGAGAGGCGCGAGGCATCCCAGTCGAGAGCGAGGGTTTCAGCCGCGAGGGCGGCGAGAGGGCCGACAGTGATGAGGGCGTCGATGCAGCCGAGTTCGAGGATGACGCGGCCAAACTCGCGGTGGGACTCGGCGGCCGAGTCGCCCTGCTCGAGATTGTCGCCGAGGATAACGACGCGGCGATCGGCCCCGGCGTGAACGGCGGCGAAGGTGCGGAGGGCGGCGAGGGTGGAATCGGGGTTGGCGTTGTAGGCGTCGTTGATGAGGCGGATGCCCTTGATGGTGGTCTGGGCGAGGCGCATTTCGGGCGGGCGGGCGGCGGCGAGGCCGGCGGCGATTTCGTCTTCGGTCATGCCCATGCGGCGGCCGACGGCGAGGGCGGCCATGGCGTTGAGGGCGTTGTGCTCGCCGACGGTGGGGACGGTGAACGTCCAGCGCGAGTTGACGACGAAGCGGATGGAATCGGCGATGGGGGCGGCACCCGAGGCTTCGCGCTCGGCGGCGGCGATGGCGGTGGGGGAGGCGAAGTGTTCGAAGGCCGTGAGGCGGAGGCCGGCGCCTTGGCGGTGGCCGAAGGTGAGAACGCTGGCGGAAAATTTGACGAAAGCGTCAAGGAGCGGTGCATCGGCGGTGAGGATGGCGGTGCCGCCGGGAGGCGGGCGAAGGAAGCGGAGGATGGAAGCTTCTTCGCGGGCGACACCTTCGAGCGAGCCGAAGCCGGCGAGGTGCTCGCGACCGATGGAGGTGATGACGGCGATATCGGGGAGGACGACCTCGCCGAGGGTCGCGATCTCACCGGGTGCGTTGCTGCCGACTTCGCAGATGAGGAACTGGTCGCCGGGTTTAGCCGAGAGAATGGTGAGGGGAACGCCGATGTCGTTGTTGAAGCTTTTGGCGGAGGCGGTGCCGCGGAACTTGGTGGAGAGGACGGAGGCGATGAGGGCGGTGGTGGTGGTTTTGCCGTTGGAGCCGCAGACGGCGATGACCTTGGTGGACTTGAGGGACTCGCGGTAGGCGGCGGCGAGACGCGAGAGGGCTTTGCGGGTGTCGGCGACCTTGACGATGCTGATGCGGCGGCCGAGTTCGGCCCAGGTGGTTGGGGGCTGGCCAGAGAGCGTGGGTGGCGATTCGCGATCGACGATGAGCATAGAAGCGCCGCGCTCGATGGCGCCGGCGATGAAGTCGTGACCGTCGAAGCGATCGCCATGGATGGCGATGAAGACCTGACCGGGCATGAGGGTGCGCGAGTCGATGCTGACGCCCAGCATGGGTGCGCCGCCGAAGGCGGCGGCGCCGCTGGTGACCTCGGGGCGGGTGACGAAGATGCCGCCAGAGGCGCTCTTGATGGAATCGGGAGTCCAGAAGTTCAAGACGGGCCCTTTGCGTGGAGTGCGCCCGAGCGCGAGATGATGCGTGCGGCGGCGGGCCTGGCGGGGAGTTCAAAGCCCAGAAGTTTGGCGGGGCCGGTGGGGAGTGGGGGGGTAGCGATGTCGCGATCGGCGAGGGCGCTTTGGGCGACGAGGCGATCGTCGAAGTCGCGCTGGATGGTTTGGCCGGGGCGGTCAGGATCGGGGAGGATCTGGTAGTCTTCATGACCTTTGCCGGCGATGATGAGGAGGTCGCCGTCCGTCATTTGGGCGATGGCGTGGCGGATGGCGAGGTCACGGTCGGGCTGCACGAAGACTTTGGAGCGATCGGCGGCGGGGACGCCGGCGAGGATGGCATCGATGATGGCGACTTGGCGTTCGGTGCGGGGGTTGTCGCTGGTGATGGTGATGCGGTCGGCCATGGTCGCGGCGATGCGGCCCATCTTGGGGCGCTTGGTGGCGTCGCGATCACCGCCGCAGCCGAAGACGGCGTGCAGGCGAGCGGGCGGGGCGGAGGTGCCTTGGGCACCCTCAATGAGGACGTCTCGGCCCACGGCGAGGACGCGGGCGAGGGCATCGTCGGTGTGGGCGTAGTCGACGTAGACGGCGATGGGGCTGTGGGCGGCAGTGACTGGTTGCAGGCGGCCGGGGGGCGCGACGGCGCGGGCGAGGCCGGTGTGAAGATCTTCAAGCGAGACACCGGCAACGAACGCAGCGGTGGTGGCCTGAAGGGCGTTCATGGCGTTGTAGGTGCCGATGAGGGGAAGCAGGACATCGAACTCGCCCCACGGGCCGCGGAGTGAGAGTGACATGCCCGAGGCGCTGATGCGGGTGATGGTGGCGGAGGCGTCGGCGGGCAACTGGGGCGCGCCAGCGCGGAACACGCGGCAGCGGAGGACTTGGGCGGGGCAGTTGAGGAGCATGCGCGGGGCGGCGGGGTCGTCGGCGTTGACGATGGCGGTGGCATCGGGGGCGAGGCGCTCAAAGAGCATGGCCTTGGCGGCGGCGTAGTGCTCCATGGTGCCGTGATAATCGAGGTGGTCGTGGGTGAGGTTGGTGAAGACGGCAACTTTGAACGCGAGGCCGCCGGTACGGTGCTGGTGGAGGGCGTGGCTGCTGGTTTCCATGACGGCAGCGATGCAGCCGGACTCGACCATGATGGCAAAGGTGCGCGAGAGCTCCATGGCGGGTGGCGTGGTGAGCATGGCGGCGGCGATTTCGCGGCCGTCGTCGATGCAGACGGTACCGATGAGGCCGGTGCGGCGGGCGGCGCGGTTGAGGAGTTGGTGGGCGAGGTAGGCGGTGGTGGTTTTGCCGTTGGTGCCGGTGATGCCGATGAGCGTGAGTTGCGAAGAGGCGTTGCCGTAAAAGCGCTCGGCGAGTTGGGCGGAGACGAGGGCGAGGTTGTCGGTGGTGAGCGCGACGGCGCTGGTGGCGGCAGTGTCGGCGGCGGGTGACTCGCTCAAGATGGCGGAGGCGCCGGCTTTGAGGGCGGCGGCGATGAAGAGGCGGCCGTCGGACTTTTCGCCGCGGCGGGCGACGAAGAGCGAGCCGGGGAGGACGGTGCGGGAGTCTTCGGTGATGTCGGTGATGCGGACTGAGGCGGGATCTGGCGCGCTTGAGCGGAGGGGCGTGGGAGCGACCTGGATAGGCAGGTTCGAGATGAGTTCGCTGAGCCGCATGCGCGTTGACTCCGCTGGCGGGCACCATCCCGGGCGGGGTGGACGGGTGTGGGGTGGGCGGTGCCGGGATGAACTGCCCGGCCGCGCGCAGGTCGCCCCGCATGATCAATGTACACCGAGCCGCCGAAATAGGCCGCGAGCCAGCGGAGATTATCGAGTGGGCGGGGGTTTTGGGCACACTTTTGCGCGAAGCGGGGCTTGAGTTACCTACCTTCACGCGTTGTGAGCGGCTCATTGTCATCTATTGAGGTTTCGCCGGTTTCGGCTGGCGCACCGGGTGAATCCCCGATTGTTGGGATTGACCTTGGCACGACGTATTCGCTCGTGGCGGTGGCGAACTGGCCACCGGGGGCGACGGCGGATGTGGCGGCGCCGCGGATTCTGCCCGATGAGCAAGGGCGGGCATTGTGCCCGAGTGTGGTGAGGTTTGTTTCTGGTGGTGGGACGGTGGTGGGCTATGAGGCGAAGGACGGCGCGGCGGCGTTCCCGCGCGAGACGGTGTCGAGCGCCAAGCGGTTGATGGGTCGGCGGGGAGCGGAGGCGGTGGGCGACAAGGGGTTTTTGCCGTATGAGGTGGTGGACGCGTCGGGTGAGGATTCGGGCGGGGGGGCCGGGAGTGGCGGCTCGGCCGGGGGATCGGCACGGATCAAGTTGCCGGATGGGCGGCTGATTTCGCCGCAGGAAGTGGCGGCTCATGTGCTGGCGCGATTGAAGGCGCAGGCGACGCGGGTGCTGGGGGTGCCGGTGACGCGGGCGGTGGTAACGGTGCCGGCGTACTTCGATGATGCGCAGCGGCAGGCGACGCGGGATGCGGGCCGGCTGGCGGGGCTGGATGTGGTGCGGATCGTGGCCGAGCCGACGGCGGCGGCGCTGGCGTATGGGCTGGGGCTGGGTGCAGGCCTGGGCGCGAAAGAGGCGGCGCGGCATGTGGTGGTGTATGACTTTGGCGGGGGCACGTTTGATGTGTCGATTCTGCGACTGACCGATGGCGCATCGGTGGGGAAGCCGGGTGATGCGGACTTCTTTGAAGTGCTGGCGACGGCGGGGGACACGCATCTGGGGGGCGACGATGTTGATCGGGTGATGGCGGAGGCGCTGGCGGAGTCGGTGCGGATGGCCGATCCGGGGCGCGAGCATGACCCGGGGCTGCGGCGGGTGCTGGCGGAGGCAGCGGAGGGGACGAAGATCAGGCTTTCTGAGCACGAGAGCGCCGAGGCGGTTGTGAACGATCCGGCGAGCGGCGCGGTGCTGGCGCGGCGGGTGTTTTCTCGGGGTGAGTTTGAGGGGATGATCGCGCTGCTGGTGGCCCGGACGATCGAGTGCTGCAAGCGGGCTCTGCGGGATGCGAAGCGGGCCTTGGGCACCGAGAAGATTGCGGCGGTGGTGCTGGTGGGCGGGTCAACGCGGATTCCGCTGGTGCGGCGGGCGGTGAAGGAGTTCTTCGGGCTGGAGCCGTACGTGGCGCTTGACCCCGACAAGGTGATCGCGCTGGGTGCGGCGGTGCAGGGCTCGATCGTGGCGGGGACGTCGAGCGCGGCGCTCTTGCTGGATGTGATCCCGCTCTCGCTGGGGATTGAGACGGCGGGGGGTGCGTTTGCCAAGGTGATTATGCGCAACGCGACGATTCCGGCGGCGGCGAGTGAGATGTTCTCGACGCAGGTCGATAATCAGACGGCGATCAAGCTGCATGTGCTTCAGGGTGAGCGCGAGATGGCGGCCGATTGCCGGTCGCTGGGGCTGTTTCACTTGCGCGGCCTGCCGGCGATGCCGGCGGGAATTCCGCAGGTGGAGGTGACGTTCAACGTGGATGCGAGCGGGATTCTGGCGGTGAGCGCGATGGAGCGGCGCTCGGGCAAGCGGGCGGCGATTCAGGTGGTGGCGACGCACGGGCTTTCACCGGCCGAGATTGAGCGGATTGAGCGGGAGAGCTTTGCCAATGCGCGCGAGGACATGCAGCAGCACCGGCTGGTGGACCTGGTGGCCAACAGCACGCTCGATCTCAACTGGATTGAGCGGCAGTTTGAGAAGTTTGCGGGGCGGCTGGAGACGACGGAGCGCGCGGATTTGGCCGAAGCGATTGGCACACTGAAGAGCATGACGGCGCAGGCGGCGAAGGATTGGCGGAGCGTGAACGGTGACGCGTTCCACGCGGCCAAGGAGCGGCTGGATCGTGCCAGCATGCGGCTGCATGAGATTTCGATTGCCGACTCGCTGCGGGCGTGAGGGGTTGTTATCGCGGTGACCAAAAACGAAGTCGCCCCACCGGTGTGGCGGTGGGGCGACGAGTGAACCGTGACGACGAAGTCTGATCAGCGGCGGCGGCGACGCAGAGCGACGGCGCCCGTGCCGAGCAGGGCGACGGCGGCCGAGGGTGCGGGAACGATGCTGACGCTGTCAAGGTCGAAGTTGTACGACGGGGTTGAGAGCGCGAGGGAGGCGGGCACAACCACGCCGACCTGGATGCGGCCCACGTTGGCGAAGACTGTGCTAAACAGCGTCGGGGCGCCCTCGTAGATGAACGGGGTGGACATGCTGATGGGCACGTTGATCATGGTCCACGAGTTGGCGGGGACCGCGCTTGCAAGGAACACCACGCCAGCACCCGGGTTGGGGGTGCCGAAGCGCACGAAGAAGTCGAGCGCGACGGGGGAATCGTTGCGGACAAAGAGCGACAGGTCGGTGACGCCGGAGGTCAGGTAGTTGCCATGGAGGTTGCCGCCGGATGAACCGAAGTTGGTCTGGCCGCGGAACAGGATGGCCTGGTCGCCGGTGTTGGCAGCACTGAACGAAAACGTGCGGTTGGCGAACTGCGAACCGTCGGGCCCGCCGGTGGCGACGAGGTTGACGGGCGAGAGCACGGAGGCGGTGCTCCAGTTGTTGGCGGCCGAGCTGAACGTCTCGGTGAACGGAACAGTGACAGCACCGGCCGAAGCGGCGAGTGACAGCGCGAGCGCAGCCGAAGCCGCCAAAGTATACATCTTCATCTCTAAACTCCTTCTTGATCCCACACACATGGACACCACGACACGCAATCGAATGGACGCAGTTGCCGGTGAGCAAGCCAGGTCTGGAGCATTCCCGACGTTTGGCAAGCTGGGCAAGCCAAAAACTTCGCGTTCCGCAGTATCGCGATGGTTTATGCTCCCTTCGGTGAGGCACAAACCGGGAGGTCAGTTCGGACCGCCGAGCACCCAATCGGCCCGAGTGGCGTTGTTGGACCAACGCCGCATGTCGCGGAGTTCGTCGATAGAGAACCCCTCGACGTGGCCGTCGAGATGGGCGGCGGTGGCTTTGGAGAAGAAGCGAGGGTGCACTTGACCGAACTGATCGGGCGGTGCATCGTCGGCGTATGCGGCGGTTGACCAGACGGGGGCGGTGACGCTGGGGGCATCAACGGTGTGGAAACCGGCGATCACGCCGGAGCCGCCTTGGCCGCTTTCAACATCAACGCCGCGGGCACTGACAAAGGCCATGAGCTTGTTGGCGGAGCGGACCTGGTCAAGACGAGTCACGTAGAACTGGCCGTAGGCGCGGATCGAGTTGTCGTTGAAGCCCAGCCCGGGCTGGCTCTTGCCGCCGACGAACTCGGCGTTTATGCCCAGGGCGGGTGAGATGCTGACGGCGTACTGCACATCGGCGCGTTCCTGGTAGCGCTCGAGGATTTTGTCATCGTCATACAGGCCACGGAAGTTGTAGTCAATGTAGGGCGCGATGCGCCAGGGGTAACGGCGGGCCGTCTGGCCGTAAACCCGGTCGCCCTTGTTGTCGACAACCACGAGCGGCCGCACGCCGGGGGGCGGTGTGGCCGAAGTGCTGGCGGCGGTTGCGTAGCCGGGGAGGATGCCGGACTTGTTGTCGTTGCTGTAGACCGTGAAAGCGGCCACGAGCTGCTGCGCGGCGGCAAACTCGCGGGAGCGCTTGGCGAGAATCCGGCAGCGGCTGAGACCGGGGAGCACGATCGAGACGAGCAGCGCGATGATGGAGATCACGACAAGCAGCTCGATGAGCGTGAACGCGGACTGGACGCGGCAGGGGATGAAACGCCGGAGCGGGCAGCGGCGGACGCGCTGGGCGGGTGCTTGCGATGAAGATGGCTTCAGTTGGCTGGGCATGGGAGGCGGTTCATTATCGCAGAATCAGACTTCATTTTCCGACTTCGTTCAAGTGAATCCGATTGATTCGGTTTTTGGACGGGACCGGGCGAAAAATCGGGCAACGTGCCCTTTATACGGCCACGAACAGTATTTTGATTGACGGAACGGAGCTTTCAGGGGACAGTATTGCTGTTAAATCGTAAAAAAGCAAGCTTGACAGTAAAACTAATTGAGACCTATTCTCAACTACCTTCAAATTGGCGCGGATTGTCACGTCTTTGCGCGATGAGCAAACAATCATGAGGCGGGCTTCGAAACGAGTTTCACGTATGCACAAGCAAAAAAATATTGGCGAGGGTGCGATTCTGCTGGCTGCCTGCTGCACGGCTGGCGGGTTCACTGTCTGGGGGGGCCGGATGGCGATGGCACAGGATGCCTCGATCGGGCCACCCGTAAACGACCGCTGGATGTATCCGTTTGCAAGCCAGGCGGGATCACGGCCGACGGCACCGACGTTCGCCTCGCTGGGCACGTGCGGCACCGATGATCGGTTTGACGATCGCGATGCGCAGTTTCTGGTGATCTTCAACACCTCGGGCGCGTTTGCGCCGGGGCAGCCACCGGCGAGCTACGACGTTGCGGTGGTCCGGCTTTCGGTGTCGGTGGATACCGATGTGAGCTTTGGGACGCCGTTCCAATACGACCCGACGTATGACGCGGTGGCGACATACTTCGCGCCCGGCGATGTCGTGACCCCGTGTGCGGCCGATCCGGCGTTAGTGGCCGATGCGGATGCGGGCCGGCCGATCGAGTTGTTCGCGGTGGCGTTCCGCAACGGATTTACGGCGACCAGCTATCTTGAGTCGTCGCCGTTCAAGCCGGGGAGCGCGTTCACGCCGCCGTGGTATCTGACGCGCAATGCCTATCCGGTGTTCTTTGGCAGCACGGGCGGGATCGTCGATGCGTCGAATCATGTGAAGGAGCGGGTTGAGGTGAGCCCGCTGGCGATAGGGACGATCGCCGGTGCGGTGGCGGGCGATTTCCCGGTGGACGGCGCGGTGGTGACGTTTACGCTCGACCTTTCACAACCGGGCGTGCGCCAGTACGTGCAGGAGGGACTGGCCGCGGGCCGCGTCGCGCTGCTGGTGACGAGCATGTTCTTTGCGCAGCAGGAGGCACTTGGCTCATACCCGACGTTCTACACGCGGGAAGGCGTGAGCCCGTCATTTCCGAACGCAACGGCACCTTCCTTGTTTGTTTCAGTCGGGGGCACAGCTACGTGTGCGCCGGACTTCAACGGCGACGGCACGCTCGACCCAGACGACCTGGCGGATTACATCAGCGCGTATTTTTCGGTTCCGCCCTCGAGCGGAAGCGACTACAACGGCGATGGTTTGACGGATCCTGATGATCTGGCGGACTATATCGGGGCGTTCTTTGCTGGTTGCTGACGGACGGACTGACGGTCTGACTGAAACTCAGTCTCACTTCTCGCTGTCGTTTGCCGTGTCGGTCATTCGTCGCTGCAGGCGGCTCCACTCCTGACGGAGGGCCTCGGCTGACTGGCCGGTGAGCTTGGCAATTTCGTCCCACGACATGCCGCGGCTGCGGAGCTGGGCAACGGTGAGTGCGGTTTCGCTCAGGGTCGCTTGGGCGTTCTCGCGGGCTTCATCAGCGGCGACGTTTTCGCTGGGCGAGGCTCCGGGATCGGGCGGGTCGCGTTTGAGCGAGTCTTCCGGACCGCCGGGATCGAGAGAAGTCGGTCGGGCTCCGCCGCCGCGCTTTTGGGCGGAATCACTCCGGGCGAGGAAAGCGAGGCGCGAGCGAACGACCTGGCGGAGATAAGCGCGGAGTTCGGGTTCAGTTTCAAAGTGGAGACGACCGGCGTCAACATCTTCGACCAGTGAGCGGGCGATGGACTGGCAGACGTCGGCGGATTCGCGATGGTTCCGCAGGGCGCGGCCCATGCCGGCGCGGACGTAGATGAGGAGGAGGTCGAGAATCTCAGCGAAGGCGGCCTCGCGAGAAGCGGGGTCGCTCTGGCTGCAGGCGGCACGGAAGAGGGTGGCGAGGTTGTTCTCGGGCGGCATGGGGGCGCTGCCTGAAGACGCGGGAGGGGTCCGGAGAGATCGAGATAGTTTAGCGAGATTGTGCGTGGTGCGTCACAACGGGGTGGCGAGCGCACTGTTAAGAGTGGATTGCCGCCGAGTGCGGAATGGCTGGCCCTCGCCCGGCGGTTGCGGCTGGTATCCTGTTTCAGTCATTTGCGAGCATCATCTGTGGGATCGTCGGGCTTTGAAACTTCGGCTTCGACCGTGGGCGTGGATGCGCTGGTAGTGGCATGCTGGAGTGCGGGGCGGGATGTGGTGCCGGAACTGGCCATGGTTGGGCCGCTGTTGGGGGCACTGGGCCCGGCGGAGGGTGCGCGTCGCTCGTTCATATATGATGCCGAGCAGCGGCTGGCGCGGGGGCAGCGGGCGCGGCTGGAGGACTACGCGGCGGTGGTGCCGCAAGTGCTGCGTAGCCCGTCGATCTGCCGTGCGATTTTGATGTGTGAAGCGGCGAGCCGGGGTGATGAGGATCAGGAAGCGCTGGGGCGTGAGCTGAGGGCGCGATTCCCGCAGCTTGGGCCGGAGGTGGAGACGGTGATGGGGTTTATGTCGTTCGCGGGCGAGAGCATGGGGAAGGACGAGCCGCTGGAGGCCGGCGCGCGGCTGGGGAAGTACGAACTGCGCGAGCGGTTGGGAGCGGGGAGCTTTGGTGAAGTGTGGCGGGCGGACGATACGGAGTTGCGGCGGTCGGTTGCGCTCAAGGTGCTGTTTGCAGAGGAAGACGCGGGCGCGGCGGTGGCGCTGCTGGCGGAGGCTCGAGCCGCAGCGGCGGTGTCGCACGAGCACGCCGTGACGGTGCATGATGCGGGGATGATCGAAGGGCGGGCGTGTATTGACACGGCGCTGGTGGGGGATGCACTGCCGACGGCGGAGGGGTTGAATGGAGATGGTGGTCGCGCCGTGCGGGTGGGCTGGTCGCTGCATGACGAGGTGAAGCGGCATGGCGAGCGGATGAGTGATCGACGTGCCGCGGCGCTGATGGAACCGGTGGCGCGGGCGGTGGCGGCAGCGCACGCGCGGGGTGTGCTGCACCGGGATTTGAAACCGAGCAACGTGCTGGTGACACCGTCGGGCAAGCCGATGGTGGCGGACTTCGGGCTGGCGGCGATGGGCGGGGCGAGCAAGGAGGCGGTGGGCGTGCGGGTTGGCGATGCACCTGGGCGCGTGGGCCGGCTGGTGGGGACACCGGGATACATGGCGCCAGAGCAAGCGCGGGGCGAGGCGGCGACGCCGCTCTCTGATGTGTTTGGACTGGGGGCGACACTGCGGTTTATTTTGACCGGGCGGCCGACGTACGAGCCATCGGGCAGACACAGTTCAGATGCGCGCCTGGATGTGCTGGCCCAGGCGCGGCTGGGCGAGCGGGTGGCGCTTGATGAATCGAAGGGGAAGATTCACCCGGACCTGCGCGCGATAGTGAACCGGGCGACGGCCAGCCTGCCGAGCGAGCGGTATACGTCGGCGGATCAGTTTGCTGCGGACTTGCGGGCGTTTCTGGGCCGTCGGCCCACGCTGGCGCGGCCGGCGGGGACGGCGCGAGCGGTGCGGATGTGGGCGCGGCGGCATGCCTCGCCGGTGCTGGTGGGGGTGGTGGCGCTAGTGGTGATCATGGCGGGCACGGTGCGATCGGTGTCGCGGATTGCTGATGAGCGCGATCGAGCGAGGCTGGCGGAAGAGCAGGCGAAGGCGGCGCTGGTGGAGGCGGCGCGGCAGCGGGACGTGGCGCTCACGCTCAATCGCTTCACGGCTGAGGTGACGGGCGCTGCACTCAAGATGAACCTGGAGCGGCCGGTGACGCTGCTGGAGACGCTGGCGCTGGCGGATCGGCGGGCGAACTATTCACTGACGAAGGAGCCGCTGCAGCAGGCGGGTGCGCGGCACTTTTTGGGTGGGGCAGCGCTTGCGGTGGGCGACCCGATCAAGGCGCGCGAGCATTTGATGAAGGCAGTTGAGATTCGCACGCGCGAGCTGGGTCCGGAAGCGGCCGACACGCTGCGGAGTCGGCGCTTGCTGGGGATGACGATGGTGGCGGCGGCGGACGCGGCGGACGCGGCGGCGGCGGCGCAGGCCGAGCAGGGCAAGCCGGAGCCGAAGGTGGCGATTGATCGACCGGCGACGGAGGTGGAGATGGCCACGCTTTTGCCGCTGCTGGAGAAGGGACTGGGGGGCGATGATCCCGATTCGTGCGCAGCGCGGATCATCGTGGCGATGGGTGCGCTGCGGGCGGGGGATTTGGAAGAGGCGGAGCGGTTGTTCCGGCGCTCGGCGGAAGGGCTGAGCAAGGGGGGCAACATCGGGACGATCGATTGGCAGGATGCGGCGTGGAACCTGGGCAACGTGATCATGCGGCAGGGGCGCGAGGAAGAGGGGCTTGATCAGCATCGCACGGTGGTGCAGACGGCGGTGCGGGTGCTGGGCAAAGAGGACATTCGCACACTCAATACGCGCAACAACTTCGCCAAAATACTCATCGAGCGCGAGAAGCTGGATGAGGCAGAGGTGATGCTTCGAGAGTTTGCCGGTGATGCCCTCGCGCTGGGTGAGAACCATCCGGGTTCGATTTTCGCAACCACGGTGTATGGCGAGTTCATGCTGCAGAAGCGCCGCAATGCGGAGGAAGGACTGCGGCTGGCGCGTCTGGCGATTCCGGACCGGTTTCGGGCCAGCGTGGGCGCGGCAGCGCGGTATCGCGCGGATTTGCTGGCGGCGAACGCGCTGGTGGCGTTGGGGCGGCCGAACGAGGCGACGGCGGTCCTGCGCGAGGCGGTGGCGGATGGTGAGAAGCGCAAGCTGAGCGGCAGCCCGGGAGTGAAGGCGGCGGCGGAACTGCTGGGGCGGCTGGAGAACAGCAGCCGAACAGAGCCAAAATGAAATCTGTGCGTGTCTGTCACAGTCGGGGGGCGGGCAGCACTTTCTTTCTTGAACCGGATCGCGGGCGTCCCACTGCCTTCGGCCGGTCAAGGAGTTTCTCATGTTTGGTTCCCAACCGTTTGCGTCAGGTCGTTCGATGTGCTGCACGGCGAGTGTGGTGCTGGTGGCCGCGGCGGGTTCGTTCGGGCAGTGTGATGTGTATCGCACGGGCGTGCCGGACTTTGACCAGCGGCGAGCTGGTCTTGATGGTGGCGGTAACACGTTCTGTCTCCCAACCTCGGCGATGAACTGGTTTGGGTTCATCGCCAACAAGGGCTATCCGGCGGTGCTG
>Ga0163144_10013240_pt1 | contig 17235 bp, 25 predicted proteins | sample OliLak19BULKMAT1_FD_123175 | JGI IMG/M metagenome (GOLD analysis project Ga0163144, IMG submission 123175) | Freshwater microbial mat bacterial communities from Lake Vanda, McMurdo Dry Valleys, Antarctica - Oligotrophic Lake LV.19.BULKMAT1 | ecosystem: Environmental > Aquatic > Freshwater >... | reverse complement strand
GGCACCAACAGAAAAGCCACTGGTATTGAGACCAGTAGCAGATAGGGAAATCTCTCCATTCTTGTAGACCTCAATGACTCCATTAGACGCATGAGCTATATAGTGAACATCATATGTGTCGTAGTTAACAGGTTCAGATCCTGAAATCTGATTTCCAATAGCAACAAAAGATGACCCATTCCACATAAAAAGACGCATGAAGTTGGTGCCATTTCCCGGAGTCCTATACCAATACCAATCATAACGATTGGCACTGATATTGAAGCCTCCAATGGTGTGGGCATTATTTTGGTTCAGACTGATGTCTCCATCAAAATGGATCCAAAGTTCAGTTTGAATAGAAGGAAGGGCATACTCCAGTGTGCCTGTGTTGACACCTATTGAAGATGCCACAAAAGAGGCATCAAAGCCTGTGGTTTGGTTTACCACTTCCCCTTCGGGATTGATGAAAGCAGCACCAGTGTTGGAAGCAAAGAAAATAGTCATGTGCGACTCCTTACACCTGCTTCAAGGGCAGGAATGTCAGCAGCAACCCAATCTACTAACGTATTGGGGTTTGTCTCCCAGACATGCTTTCGACCCTCATAGGAAGTCAAGAGAGTACTGTCAGTCCCATGGTAGTTTGTTGATGCAACTCTGATGAAAGCATTGGCAGACTCTGGAGCACCAGCAATGTTCAAAGCCCTGAAGTTAATGACAACTGCATAGATCTTGAAGAGGGAGTTCAACAATGAGTCCAAAGCCAGTCCAAGAATTTGATCTGCTGTTGCAGATAAGGCAAAATCAGCATCCACTGTTGAAGAGATAACATCTTCCTCATCCACAGCAGTAAATGTGCCAGAAGTAAAAGTCGTAGAAGCTCCTGCACCATTAATGGTGGCACTGTAGTTTCTGAGACCAATGGTTCTGTTTGTGGAAATTAGAAACTCAGACACGGTGGTATGGGAAGTAAAACCATGGTGAAACCTGAATTGATTCACAGAGGTCACACCATTGAAAACAGTATTTCCTGAGTAGGACAAAATGAGAATATTCCCACGATAGACGTTGATCCATCCAGCAGAGCTGTGAATTTTGATGTCGATGTCATATCTGGCACTAGTGAGTGAAGCATTCGCAACACCCCCTGCAACACCCAAGTTATGTCTGGTCGAGACTTGCCCTGAAAGAACAATCCAAGCAGACCCATTCCAGTGTCTCAACTCAGGGATGTTGTTGTTGCAATACAGACTGATAGCATCAGAACCACCATTCACTTTACAGGTGAACATGTGTCCTGTGTTTCCTGTCGAAGGAAGGGTATAATGGTTAAATGCTACCCAGAATTGAGTCTGAGCAGAAGCAATATCAATTTCTTGAAATCCATTGGCTGAGCTAGGTCTGAAACCTGTAACAGCCCAGTTTAATGATCCAGTCTGGTAGTCAACGTCACCAATATTTGATAAACTAGTGATTGTTGTGGCTGCAACTGAGTTTACTGTGACACCAGCCAAAGTGTTACTTGCATGAAGAATTCCCATCAGATCCCTATCAGTTTGATGTTGAAAGAGACTCCAGCAAGAGTGGAGTCGAATACAGAAGGACCAGTGAAAGTCAGGATGTCTCCAGCAGTAAAGTCTGTGTTGGAAGCAACGGTGAAAGCACCGGTCGATCCAGCAACAGAGAACACAATGGTTCCAAAGTTAGAGCTGTTCTTGGCCATTTGAATGGTTGTGGATCCTGTGGCAGCAGCCAAGGACTTGCACTGACTGTCTGTGGCTCCAGCAGGGATTCTTTGAGCTTTGGAAAATACAATGGCAGCCAGCACCTGATCAGCCACCATGGTTCCGGGGACGTAACCAATAAGGTAGGCAATAGCAGGAGCAGGAATGAGCACAGCCCAAGTTCCAGCAGTCTTTTTCCAAATGTCAGCATTGGTGGTCTGTAGGTAGAAGTCTCCATTGTTTCCACCAGTGGGAGAGCCTGAGCCTGATGTCCATGTGGAACCATCGGCTCCATTAGTTCCATTAGTTCCTGTTGCACCAGTGGCTCCAGCAGCTCCGGGTGCTCCAGTTGAACCTGCTGATCCAGCAGGACCAGTCGAACCTGTAGCACCATCATTACCTGCTGGGCCTTGAACACCAACAGAGCCAGTAGCTCCAGTGGTCCCTGTAGCACCTGTTGCACCGGTAGCCCCATCGTTACCTGCTACACCTTGAGCACCAGCAGGACCTTGTGCCCCTGTATTGCCAGTAGGGCCAGCAGGACCTTGAGAACCTGTAGGGCCAGCAACTACAGAGTCTGCGCCCGTTGGACCTGTAGGGCCTGTTGGACCCACTGCACCTGTAGCACCCGTTGGACCTACTGAACCCGTGTTACCGGCTGCACCAGCAGCACCTGTAGGCCCTGTAGGGCCTGGGACTGTAGAATCAGCTCCCGGTGTACCATTATTTCCATTAGTCCCGGCTGATCCAGTAGCTCCTTGTGCTCCTGTGGATCCAGTTGAACCTGTGGCTCCTTGGCTTCCTTGAGCACCAGTAGGTCCAGTAGGGCCAACAGGACCGGGAACAGTAGAATCAGCACCAGCAGCGCCGGTAGCTCCATTGTTACCTTGAGCACCTTGAGCACCGATCAGAGAGACTCCAGCAGGCCATGTGCCTGTGGCTTTGGGACCATAGAGCATAGAGGTTGTAGTCCGAAGGTAGAAGTCACCGTTTTCACCTTCTGTCGTGGGTGCAACAGTGCCACTGAGAATTGTGCGACCACTAGCACCTCCAGATCTCCATATGTCACTGCCTAACAGAGAGTCGAGCAGAGCAACGACGTTGCCTGTATGGGTGACACGATACCAATCCATGGCTGTAGTGCCCAAGACATCATTCTGATCCATGGTTGTGAACCAGAGAGAGCCTCCATGGGTGACTCCCTGCCAGACTGAGACCAGAGAAGCTCTGACTTCAGAGATGATGTTGGCATCAGTGGCTCTGGTCCAAGCACCAGAAGCAGCAATCCAGATTCCGTTTTCAGCAGGATTAGTTTGAGCTGTCAGAAGCATACGATACTTGTTAGCTACAAGTTTGCTGTCGATGGTCATGAAACCACCTGTGGCAACGTTGATATTGCTGGTTGCCACCAGACGACAAGGGATTTTGAAACCTATGTTTGAAGGTAAAGATCCTACAGTAGTCTGTGGGGTATAAGTGTTGGTTTCATCATCCCAAATATAGGATGTGTCTGTGTCAAGAGCGATGTAGATTGTCCCGATCTCACCAGTTCCGGGGAAAGCAGCAAGGTTCACATATTCGATGATGTCTTCTACTGAGGTAGGAAGCTGAGATGCAGGGACTTTGCCTGAAGAGTTCAGACTGGCATAACCATTAGCAGTGCCTTTCTCAGCACGGCTCTGTTTGGCATCCAAAAGAGTAGGATCAATGGTTCCCATAGGGCCTTCAGGACCAACTGGACCTTCAGGACCAATGTCACCGGTATCTCCTTTGGTTCCAGTAGCACCATTAGGGCCTGTCGGACCAGTAGGACCGGCTGGACCAGCGGGGCCTGTGAGACCATCAATACCATTTATCCCGTTAGTGCCATTGATCCCTCTGTCACCTGCGATGAAGAGTGCCCAGACAGAGCCATTTCCAGTGCCACTGAAGAAGTCGCTGAGGAAAGTGACTGAGGTTGAAGAAACAGCAGTAACCACACCTTCCATGTAGCGACCAGCTTCAATGAAAGCTCTCAGACGAGTGCCCACAGACCAACCAATGTTGGCTGCTGTCGCAGTATAGGGGAAGGTTTTGGAGCCAACACCAAGGGTTACAGTGGCTATGGAAGACCGTGTGGTCTCACCAGCAGGACCAGATGGACCGGTTGAACCTTGAGCACCTGTAGCACCATTTGTCCCATTGGTTCCGTTGGTTCCGTTGGTTCCATTTGTGCCGTTGTTTCCGACTGGACCTTGAAGCCCAGTGGCTCCCGGAGCACCCGCTTGTCCGGGGGCACCCGGAGAACCAGCAAGTCCTTGAGGACCAGTGGGACCTGCACCACCACCATTACCACCACCACCACTAGCCCCAAGCTCACCAATGGTGAGAGTGAAGATGTTCACTGCTGAGGTGTCCACTGACAAAGAAAAGAGCGAATCCAATGAAGGATCCGCTGCCGGAAGGACATTCACCACGAACAGTGGTTGAGATTCGATCTTGAGTTCGAACTCGCTCATACGAAGACCCCTTGGGTGATGTCTTTTTTCACGTCAATTTGGAAGGTTTGAGAGGAAGACTTTTTCCCACCAATGAGAAACTGAACATCCACATCATAAACACGAGGCTTCCAAAACTTAGTGTCTTCAGCAGGGGCTTCCAGAGTGAATTTACCATTGGTTGCATCGGTTTTGGTGACGACGAAATCAGCCATGAGTTTGGTGATCCAACGCATGGAAGCTGTAATGGTCCAGCTTGTGATGTTCACAATAATGGCATCAGCATAGTCATCTTTGGCTCCATTGAGAACAACCAGAGCAGCAGCAATGGCTACAGCATTTGGAGTCTGTGCAATCAGAAGAGTATCATAAATTGTCTGTGCTTCAATCATTGCTGTTTCAGCAGCGAGAGCTGGGGCACTCACCTTGTTGGTGACGGTGAGGGTGAGAACGAAGTCATCACCGGCTTTGAATGAAATTTTTGGTGTCTTCGTGACCATGGTGTGCTGACCTCCAGAGGTTTGGAGATTCTATAACACAGATAGTCAAGAAGAAAAGCAGAGTAATTGGTGCAGGGACCACAACGGCGGAGGCAACCATGGTCCCTGCTGATGGATGATTGGGTCGCGCAACCCGGCTCTATCCACTTACCGCCTGTATTTCCCTACAGGTCAAGGGGTCTCAAGATTCCAATCTTTTTGAAGCATTTCATCAACAACTTTTGCTTCACCTTTAGGCAATCCAGTTGTGTCTTGAAAAACCAAAGCTCTGATTTGAGCTTGGTTTAGACTGACACGACAACGATCACGCTGGTAAGCTGCGTTCACAGCCGGAAAGAAGTGAGCCAGAGCTTCAGCCAGAAGCTTTGCATAGACTCGGATCTCATACTGAGCATGGGAATCGTCCCGAAGCATCAGGAATTTGATCAGGTTGCTGACATCCATCTTCCAGACACATTCGGTGTATGTGTTCAGAGGCAGGATGATCCGAGCAGTCTCACGGCTGACACCCTGAGTCAAAAGGAACTCATAGGTATCGAAGGCCGATTCTGCCTGAGTCAAGATGTGCTCACGCACGATCAGGTTCTTGCTCAGCTCCAGCATTTCAGCAGAGCCTTGTTTGTTCACCAGATCCTGATGACAGACTTGCTCAGCATTGGGCAAATAGAACAGCCGAACCATCTCGGAATAGCGTCCCGAGTATTCGTTCAGATTGGCTGTCCTATGACGCACAAGTTGTCTCATGACGAAGATTGGTAGCCTCATGTGAACCCGAATCTCACCCATCTCCAAAGGAGAAGTGTGATGGTTTTGAACCAGATAGTTGATGAGACTCTCATCAGCGTTCACCTTCTTGGTTCCCCGTCCATAGCTCATACGGGCTGAGTCAGCGATTGCTTTGTCAGACCCCATGACCTCACGGACGATGAAGAAGCCATGGTCCAGAACTCGAATTGCTCCTTCAGGCATGGCAACCCAGTCAGGCAGGATTTCCCCATCCAGAGCTTCAGGCTCAGGTTGGAGAGCTTGAACAGGCTCACAGAAGCCTACATCGAAGCCTTCTTTGTGAAGGAACTTTTGAAGCTCATCCACAAACAGATCCATGGTTTCCACAGGACCGTTGTTGTCGAAATAGAGATCGGCCATTGCAGGCACCATCTCATTCGAATCCTTGGGTTCTGGAGGAAGACGTTTCAAAGCATCCACCCAGATCACATGGTCGAATAGTTTGATGGCCTGACAAGCATGGAATTCGTCTTGCTTTCGCATTCCGACATACATGTCATAACCACGGTTGATCATGGTCTGGGCTGTCCGGGTTTTGTCCGGAGTGTTGTAGGCTGAGATCAAATCTGCCCACGTTTTACGGAAGTTGACACGATCAGCGAACATCTGGTTGAAGTTGTCATAACGTTCATGACCCCAAGAAGGCCAAATACACTCCTCCCCCACAAAAATGGAGGAGGAGGTGAACGCAAGACTCATCTTGTCCCGGATCTTCTCTGCCACGGTATCTTTTCCGTGACGACCATGGCCGATGATCAGCAGCTTGGGTTTGCGACGGTCTCTCATCTGTTTACCTGCATGTTATAGGATCTGAAAAAACCTGAAATGAACCCAAGAGTTGCACCGAGTTGCCACATAGTCATGCTCATGGTGTCAACGCCAATACGGTTCAGGGTCTGCATAATCGTGTCTGTGAAGAACATACCCACGATCAATCCGGCAACTCCTCCGCAGAAGGTTCCGAGGGTTACCGTAAAGATGACCAGAATCACGATGCCAAAGGCTGCCAGTGATCCAGCAAACACTTGTCCCATCAGAGGCAGTCCTTGTTGCTGAGGCCCATTTCCACAATTGGCAAAGGACGAGTTGCGTTGTAGTCAGCCTGTGTAGGTTGACCGTTGAGGAGCTTCATCGTGGTCAACACAGCATCACGCTCAGCACGAGCTTGATGAGCATCAACACCAATTTTGGTGATGTGTCTTTCTAAACCTTCAATTACATTATCCAGATAATGAAATTGACGATCACGCTGGTCCATCATCGACATCAGCTCATCCTGAGTTTCGCTCATCCCATCTAGGATGTCCACCAGTTCACAGATGTGCAGGGTTGCCTTGCGATGCTTCTCACGTTCAATGTCCAGCAGATCCTGCGTGGCGATGATCACGCGACGACCATCTTCCATGTTGCTGGGCAGATCACCCAGATGGGCGAGACCTAAAGTGTCACCCTTCAAGAAGGCTTTCACTTCAGCACGGATTTCCTTCATGCGAACACGAGGATCCACACCAGTAACTGCGACTTCGGTGGTCGTTTCTTTCCACTTTGCCATTGAATCTCTCCTAGATTTTGACGGCGGGTTGAGGGAAGTTCCCAGCATTCTGATACTTACCATTTCCGTAGGAGGACATGTCAGACAGTTGCGAGAACAGGGCTTGTGCAATTCCGGAACCAGCCGGAATATGCAGGTCTGTTTGTCCATGGTAGACCAGCTCCAGAGTGAGCCACCCATGCCAGCCGGGTTCAACAACAGTGTTGAATACCGACAAAGCTTGACGTGCCCATGTGGACTTGTCATGGATGTTGGCCACTAAGAAAGTGGGCATTTGGAACTTCTCGATTGTGGAAGCCAAACAGAAAGAGCCAAAGAAGGTTTCTTCTCCAGCATCAGGATCGGTGACGATGACCCGATCACCAAATGCGCTCTTCACGAATTTGATGTCTTGTTTGATCCGAAGATCATATCCAGCCTCAGAGAGGCCATAGGACGTTCCTTGGTAACGGATCTTGGTATTTTCCATTGGATCCAAGGGATGAATCTTCAGCAACGATTGACCGTTGAGGATCATTGGCTTTCCTTATTTAAGCTGAGGGATGAGGTAAACACTACCATACAGACCCAAAGGAACGTGACATTTTATTGAGGGCACGATCCAAATGGTTTCCCACTCAGGCTGAGCTGGTATGGTGACACACAGGTCGGTGAAGATCACGATGGCTTCTGCACCAAGGACTCTCATTCGCTGATACACATCTCTGAGTTCCGTTCCACCACCTGCATGAACTGCGATGTTTCCATATTTCTCCTTGTCCGTAAAGGTCTTTTCGAACACGATTCGTGTGTCGAACAAAAAGACAGTGAGCAGCTCAGGATTCAACAATTCTTTGATGGTTCGCACTGAGTCATGGAACTGTTGTGCCTGTTTGGTTGTGATAGAGCCTGACACATCTAGTGCATAGACAAGATGAGTCAGACGATTTTTCACACCACGCTTAGGAAACCTGCCCGGAGTGATGAGCTTGGTTGGCCTTTGCCCATGGGACCGACGAGATGGCCTCATGAAAGTCCGTTTACCACCAGACAGAGGATCTGTGAGATATTCTTCAAAGATCTTCTGGTATGTAGCACGTTGAATTGTAACCAACTTCTTGGTCCTATCCAACTTGATGTTGGTTTGGCCGGGAGTAGTTCCAATGCCAGAGGCATTTTCATCCACGTTGGCTTCAGCTTCATCTTTCTGCCGTTGCAGGGTCTTAGACTTGCCACCAGAAGCAGCATCTATACCAAGGATGTCCTTGATCATTTGCTCGATCTGTTCTCTTGAAGAACCCGGTTTAAGTTTGGGAGGGTTCTTTTCACGATCTTCCCAGATCTCATTGTAGATTTGCTCAGTGGATTTCCCGAGATGGATGGGATCCTTGCAAGGAGATGTTCCTTCAAAAGTAAACCCATCTTTTTCAAGACTGAGGTTGATCACATGATCACATGCTTCGTTGTGGATTGAAGGGTCACATCCTTCACCACGTTGCAGGTGCTTCAGAATCAAGTGCCAGACTTCGTGAGCCAGAACTGTCTTTCGAGTCTCTTCAGGGATCTGATCCCAGAAAGTTGGGTTGAAGAAGATAAACCCATGGCCAGCACAAGCTGTCGGAATCTCAAACGACCAGAAAATTCTGACGTTCACGATAAACTTGGAAAGACCCACGAATCGTGGATCAGTCCTGAAGATTTCTTCAACCAGAGGTCTGAGGTTGTAAGCCTCAAACGTAGGGTTGACTGTAGGAGCAGCAGGATCAGGAGAACTGACTTGCACAGCCCCACTCACTCCCAGCACCACACCCGGAGCCAAGGAGATACCTTGTCCCGGAGCAGGTGGGGTTGTGGAGGGTGCAACCATGATTACTTGGGTCATGGGAAGACCATACCACCAGTAAGATCCAAATCAGGGGTAGCAGCAGCCGAAGGCACGTTGATGTCAGTGACATTCAAACGCTTCTTCACTTGGTCGATCAGACGACGATCAGACAGGGTTTCACCCAGCTTTTCAACCAGCATCTGAGCGAACAAAGCAGACTGTTCAGGTTCCATCCGGTTCATGTAAACCAGAATGGCATCCCGAGATTGTTCGGCTGTGCCAATGAAGAACTCAGCCAGATCAGCAGTCAGCTTGGCTTTGCCAATAGTGTTGTGGGGGATCCGAGCAGAGCTTGGCGATTGGGCAATCTCCCACGGATAGGGTAGCAAGATGGTTTCATCGTAGTGCTCTTGGAAGCTCTTTGCAGCAGCCATACCGACAGCAGCTTCAAGCAGAGCATGGATGTCCGGAGTCACAGGGGTGGAAGGGTTTCCATTCCCACTTATAGGAATACCAGCAGCATCCTTGCGAGTGATGCGAGTCTTGGAGGCTTTTTCTTCATGGAAGTGCATGATTTTGAAAACCTTTCCCCAACCACGGGGAGTTGGAAAGGTCTCTAGTTCTTCACGCTTGGAGGCATCAACAGTGGTGTTCAAAACCTCTGGATACTTTTTGATGAAGTCGATGACTCCTTCATGGCCTTTGGTCTTGGGATCAGTGGCCCACATGATCCAATCCTTGGGATTCACTGCCATAGTTGCAGGCAGCATCCGGCTGATCAGGGTGTCAGGCAGCTCACGGGCAATCGCAGAGTCGCTTGCACGGTTGCCAGCAGCTACGATGACAGCTCTGCGGTGGACAGGTTTTCCACCAACACGGTGTCCCAGCAGAAGGCTGTAGATGGCTGCAAAAACTTCTTCAGTCGCAGAACTCATTTCATCAAGGAAGATGAGCCAACCATTGAAGCCGTTGGGAACTTTGTCACCAGCCATGGGAAAGGTGGAGAACGGGTTGTATTCAGCCTTGCCTGTAGTGGCATCAAGACTGGGAAGACCGGTCAGATCTTCAGGAAGCATTTGGCTCAGACGGACATCGAGCAGCTTCAGTCCAAAGTCGTCAGCGACTTGTGCAACGATGTCGGATTTCCCAATGCCGGGTGGACCAGCCACATAGGGAATTTCACGGATCATGATGGCGTTCTCGATGAACGTCTTCATTTCCGAGGGTGAAAGTGTTTGGGTCATCTATCTTCTCCAAAGGTTGGATCACTATGATCCGGAAACCAAAGAGAAAAATCAGTCCAGCCTTTTGAGCTTATAGCCAGAGTCAATCTTCATATCCTTGGTGAAAACCTGAGCAGCCATTGCCCAGTTAGCATTGTCTGAGGTGCCAAGGTAGATCAGATTGGGATCTGAAGAGAACTCAGTCCCATGGTAAATGATCTTCTTGGAATCATCATAGAAGTAGTAACGGTCCATTGGCTGTCTCCAAAAAATTTGACCTACCCCCGAAGGGATAGGTCATTGTCTTACGCCAAACAATAGTTGGAGTCGAGGATCGTCTGACGAGTCAGCTTGCCCAGTTTCTTGACTGGGATACGCTTGCCAGCCACCTGAGAGCACAGCGATGCAAGCAAGGTCGAGTCATTCAGATCAGCAAGGATGACTTTATACTGATGACGAAGGTCGTTGCCATAGTTTGAATGGCACCGGAAACAGTCATGTACTGAGACCATTTCGAAAGCCTTGGTAGGCAGAGTGTCGATCATGTCACTGATGGTTCTTGCGTCCACAAGTTCAATCGTGTCTTCGAATAGGTGATCCAAGATACGAACTGACAAGAAACCTGTCTCTTTGTAGTGTGACCACAGTGTTTTGACCATGGTAGCAGAACGTCCATCAGATGATGGATTTGGTGAACAGATTGCCCGATGAACCCGGTCGATGGTCTTTGGGTCAAACATACAACGACGGAACATTTCTCGAACAATGAGTCCATCGACCGAGTGGATGACATTGGGGCCAAGTCCCTTGTGAAAGTCTGGACGACCGTCGATCTTTTTCACCATCTTGTAGGTGGTGTTGAGGAAGGAGAAGGGGATCAGTTCATTCTTCTTGGTTTCAATGTAGGCGTGGAAGTTGTCAGGCAACACCCACGAGTAGTCGGAGCTGGTGAACATAGTCCAGAGGTCTTGCAGCCCTTGGTTCAAGTCCCAAGCACCGGGAACCATCATCTCCATGGTGCTGTAGAACAGCTCGATGTAATCTCCGAACACAGCTTCAGGCGTGGCCACTGATCCATAGAGAGAAGTCATGATGGCCTGTTTCACTGCTTTACGAGTCAGGCGTCCGCTGATGTTCATGGCCTCATAGATGGTGGTATAGGAATCCACACACTTATCAGCATTGCCACCACACAGCTCGAAACTTTTGGCACAGGATACCAAGAGGCTGAGGATCTGAAGACCACTGGAGGTGGCATCCAACGAGATCATGTAGCCAGTGGGATTGCCAGCGACAGCTTCCTTGTAACCAAGGATGGCAGCCTTGAGGCCGATGGGGTTGGATGCACCCTTGGTGATCTTGGAATCATCCAGATTCAGGGTTTTGAAGTAGGCGATACGATCAGCCCAATTCTCTTTCTCATACGCCTTGTCGTGCTTGCAAGCGACTTCACACTGGAGATACTCCAGAGGGGATAGTTTGGTAAACATGGTGTGATTCCTTCAGGAGAACGCGATGTATGGAGCTTTGAGGATCTCTGCTTGTGCAATGATCTGTTTCAGTCGGCTGGAATACCGAGGGGAATGGGTTATTTGGAGTGTCATGACCAAGGTCTTGACCTTGACATGGCCCGGCACAACCATGAGGTGTTCCAGATTTAGCTCTTTGGCCAGCGAATAGAAATTCACATTGGCCAGATTCATGGTCGAATTCTCATCCCACTTGTCAGCATGAGAGATCTCATTGCCCACTTTATGGGCAGGATAGATATTGACGCTCATTTCTTTTCCTTTGGTTTGAGGACATTTCATCCCATAGGCTTGCATCCTATTGTATGAAATGAGTTTCCAAGTGAAGGAACACCTTTCCTTTCTTGGTCGTGGGTGGTCCATATTTGAAATAGTTGAGAAGCCGAACTGCAACCAGATTCGGTTTCTCAGAAGTGTGTTTGGGGTGTGCAAAGATGAGAAGCACACGATCTGTGATGTCAGCCACGAGGTTTCTCTTTCTGAAATTCTTTTGACAAGAGGCAGACTTGATAGAGGAACTTGTGATCCTCCACTGTGGGAGGTTGTGTGGTCAGCACCTGTCCACCAATCAGTATGGTGACACCGTTGGTTTGCTTGGGATAAGTGATCATTTCCTTCCCCTCTTCCGATTACGCTCTATACGAAGTTTCAGACGAGTTGCCTCATCCGGAGTCGTAGCAGGTCCGGATTTGAATGTCTTCCGTTCCCAGTCTTTTTCTTCTGGCTCAGGTTTGGGCCAGAAGGTTTTAGCCCTCCGATAATGAGACCAATCCATCATCTTCATTGCAGGACTGAAATATGAATCCATTATGGTTTTCTGGAAATCAGATTTTTCATGATCAATAAAGGATTGGATCAAGAAGGATTTATCCAAAATATCCTTGGGTAGGTCTCTGGTGATGTGATCAGTGGGACTGCTTTTATAGGCATAGGATCCACGGATGTGGGTGTGAACTTGTCCATGGCGATACCGACCAGCTTTAATGTCGGCTTTGATCTCATCAGAGATTTTCTTTATACGAGCAGTGTGTTCTTCAAGAGTCTCTTTGTTGTAGTACATCTCGTTGACCTCTTCAGGGTTGTTGAGGTCATAGCTGAAGCTGGGAGAGCAGGATGTGCTGCACACAGGGCAACGATCATCACAGGTGCAGTCCCATTGGTCCTCCCACCTGTTTCCACAGGGGCACTCATAATGATTGCTGAACAGAGCCATTTACGCTTTCCTTTCGAGGTATTGCTCATCAATGTCGTTACCATTGAAGCGCGAGGGTTGTTGTTCAGATGGTCCATTTGCAAAAACCACCACATCTTCAGGGCCAATCTCCCTCATGGCTCGCTGATCCCAGATTCTGTGGATGATGACCGGTCTCCCAAATACTTTGAGAGCGTTGAGATACCGGTCATCCTTGAATCCTACATAGTGGACACAGCGTCCCATCAATAATGGTTTTGTTTGATCATGATGCTGTTTTGTTGTTGGATCATGGGTAGCTTCGGTTTGACTGAACCAGAAGGAGTGTTAGAGACCATGCACTTTATGTTGTGGTCATAGGCCCCATTGAAGGTGTCAGAGACACCTGCTGCCCCTTTCAGGCACTCATCCTCACTGAAGTAGACAAGAGTGGACTGGGATCCTTCCATGGGTCCGGAGAGGATCGTGATCAGCATGATGGTCCAGTAGGTCATTTGGATTTCTTTCTCTGTTCGAGTTTCTTTGCTCAACGGATGTTGGCTTCTTTCCAACGAATTGAGTTTTCCTGATTAGTTATCGTTTAGTATTTCTTTATTTGCGAATTGCAAACAACTTTTGCGATAGTCATCACCTTGGGTGTTCACATGGTAGCCAGAGGCATAGATACGACCACGACGGTCGTATCTATGAGTGAGGTAGACTTCATCACTGAGTTCAGCGATTTGATCCATGACCACGATAGTAGTGGCATAGAACTGCTCAGCTTGTTTCACACGCTTTCGATATTCATCGAAATCTTCACCGACAGCACGAACAGGCTTCACAAATTTGCCTTGGTCTGAGGTGATCACATCGAAGTTCATGGACAGAGCCACTTTGTTTGCACGATTCAGGTGATCCAAGCAAATATCCACATCATCAAAGTAATCTGAACCATTGAGCACCAAGGGAGCTTTCATGGTCAGATACCCAGTGGTGAAGTTGTCAGTGACCTTTTCAGGTCTGACAACCATGGGCAGAGGAAACTGGAAACGATCCAGCATCTCTTTGACATCATCACTGAGATCGAACTTGACAGTGAACTTGTCCAGATCTGTATCGAAATCCAGATAGTCCAGTTCCACCATCAAGAGTAGCTTGTCAGCTACAGACTGTGCAGTGCCATATTTGGGACACAAGATCCCAACCATGGTTTCAGGACCAGCCTGACGATGGAGATAGATCTGAGCCAAAGCCTCAGTCACCATTGCAGGCTCGATCTGATGCTCAGCCACATTAGGATCGACGATGGTTTCAAACTCAGAACGAAGGATGGCCATGAGTTGGAACTTGTTGAAAAGATGTTCCAGATCTTCTTGGGTTGATTTGGTAGGCATTTTCATTTGGCTTGCTCCAACAGTTTGAGGGCTTTCTTAAGACAGTCAGCACACAACGAGATGTTGTATTCTCCACCGTTGACATCGAGAGAGATCAGAAATTCTCTGGTTTCTGTTCTACACTCACTACACGAATGATAGGTCCAGCATGTGTTGCCAATGATCTTGTCGATTTTGTCCAGCTTGTCCCTAGCTTTGGATTGTTCTACCTCAACGATCTGGTCATAAATGATCTGAGCAGACCCTGTGTGGGTTTTGAGCCAGACCGATGCCCATTGGTTTCGGATGAAATACTGACGCTTCCATCGTTCACTGACAGTTTCAGTTTTGATAGACATGAGATCCATTTTCTTCTTTCCTTGGTTCAGTAATCGCGATCATCTATTCCATAGTAAGGGTAAGGATCGTAGTCGTAGTAAGCATCTTCTTCCTCTTCTTCACAACGACGGCGTTGCTCAGCATAATCCGAGTCTTCATCACTGTAGCTGAAGTCAAATTCCATCATGGTTTCACCATACCAATCATCGTCGATGAGTTGTTCTTCAAGGTCCATGAGAGCTTCCAGCAGCATCTCTTGGGTAAGTTTGCTGACCAGCAACTTGGTCTTGTGCCTTGCAGCCTGACGAGCGTCACGCTTGGCCCAGTGTCCAAAGTCTTTCCACGAGATCACCTTGTAGGACAGAGGATCAATCTTCAGGGAGTAGTAGCTGGTGGTCCCATTCCACATCTTGTTTTGAGTTTCCATCCAGCGGCTTGCATTACGCTTGGTCTTGCCCATCGTTATTTTCCTTTTCCGAGTATGAATACGGGGACACCAGCCTTGCGACTGATGATGATCATGTTTTCAGTGGCTTTCATCTTATCCTCCAGTCTGTATCGCGCCAAATATGCCTCTAAAGTTCATAGTTGGGTTCACGTTGTTACCCCCCACGAAGTTACGGCAAAAGGAGCGAAGCGACGGGGATTTGGATGGCTGTCTATCTGGAAAAAAGAGGATCCACCCATCCCAGATAACTGGAACAGGTGGATCAACTTCAGGCTTACGCCTTGGCGAACAGTGCCTTGCGGACTGATGCCCTGACCTCGGTGTCTTGGACAATCTCGGCCTCTTCCTGACGACGGTAGAGCACGCACGACAGTTGGATCGGGATCGACTGACCTTCGGCCAGAGGTTTGCCACCCTCACCTGCGGTCAGGCAGGCTTCCTGAATCGCAGCAACCATCTCGTTCATCATGTTGACCTGAGCAGCAAACTCAGGGTCCATGGTTTCGTAGATCTTGCGGACCTTCAGATCCGAGACTGCGATACCACGGGGCAGACGGACAAACTTGTTGTCGTCCTCGTCTTCCTCGCCCATGTAGCGACCAGCGTTGATCCAGAAACCGTCGAATTCGCTGGTTTCAGAGGTAAGAGCAGGCTTGGCAACGGATTTGGAAGCTTTTGATACGATAGACATTTTGAGATCCTTTCACGGAGATACTTAAAGTTGTGGGATGATTCCCATAAGGAGCGAAGCGACGTTCCTTATTGTATGATTGGTTTCAACAACCAACCAAAGAGAGAAGCCGAAGCTTCAGTCTTTTCAGATAGATGGCCCGATTCAACTTCTTGCCATAGATCTGGAAGTCCAGCCAGACCAAGTAAGTAAACGGGCTGTTCAGTTCATCGAGCCACGTCTTGAGCAGCTCGATATTCCGTTGGTTATGCTTTTGGAGCTTATACAGCTCGTAGAGGGTTTTGCCCCTGAGATTGGTAGGTCCAATTTGAGGGACAAGTTTTTCAAACGTATTTGATTTGGAGTCCATATTATGTGCATCTCCTATCTGGAGTTTGTTGGTTGAAGTTGAAGTCTCACATCATACACCAAGCAAATGGTCCACCATGGAAACCATGGACTCATTGTGATCGTTGCAGTTGTCCCAGAAAGAAGCTCTGTCAACGACAGTTCCGTTAACAAAAACAACGATCTCATGTTCCATGATATTGGAATCAATGGGAACATTCACTTGCAAAAGGTATTTGCCATGGCGTTCATGGAACAATACCTTGTGTTTCCAGTTGGCCATCAGAGTTACTCCTCACCTGTCGGTGATGGTATCAGAGCCATTTGCTGAGCCTCCAGCTTACCAGCAAGAGCAATACGACTCCAACAGCATAGACGTTCATGAAGTTCAAGCTCACAAGCTCTGAGAGAGCATGAGAACGGTCGATGATGTTGTCAGAGAACATGTCAGAGAACATAGCGATTTCCTTGCTATCTATGGTTTGACTGAACCAGCGCCTCCACAAGGGAGACGCTGGTAGATTGCCTGATCAGAGCAGGCTTGAGTAGTACAGCAGCAGCAGTATCAGGACAGAAGCCAAGCAGCCTCAGCCTCATCAGCCTCAGCAGAAGCAAGCTCTGCCTCGGTTTCGGTGAAGGAGACATCAGCAGGTTCCAACACAAGGTTGGCCAGATGGGGGTAATCAACGTAGAGTTCCATAGGAATAGCTCCTTGGTTGAGGTTGGGAGCAGGCGTTGTTGCCTGCCCCTAGTAGTAGAGCAGAGCTACTTCTTGAAGCGGAGAGCCACTTCGTCGAAGAGAGCCTTGCGTTTCGCGTTGCCGTCCAGTTCGGCAGCGATCTTCTCCAGTTCCAACGTGGTGGTGAAGATCACGGTATCCATACCGATGATGTCAGCGGAAATGGCCTGACGGTCGATATATTTGGTTGCCATACCAACGGATTTTTGCACAGCAGAACCCACGTCACCGATGGTGTCGAAGGTGGTGATGATGGCGTTCGAGATGGACTTGAAGACAGTAGCCATGGTTGTGTGTAACCCCTTGCATAGGTTGAGATAAACACCGGGATTGGTGCCATGACAAGCGAAGCGAGACACAGAGAGTGTCAGCTTGGTATAAAGAGACTGGGGGGCACATGAAGTGTTCCGTGGGAAAGACGGGGGGGTAGTCTCATCCAGTGTGGGTATCAGGATAGGGGAGGGGAGCATGTCACCCTAGTATATCAAATTTCATCTAAAAATTTAGAAATATCAAAGCCTTAGAATTTTTGTGAACTTCTGCTGCTGCTTCTAGAGCAAGCAGAGTTTC
>Ga0163144_10013239_pt1 | contig 17235 bp, 17 predicted proteins | sample OliLak19BULKMAT1_FD_123175 | JGI IMG/M metagenome (GOLD analysis project Ga0163144, IMG submission 123175) | Freshwater microbial mat bacterial communities from Lake Vanda, McMurdo Dry Valleys, Antarctica - Oligotrophic Lake LV.19.BULKMAT1 | ecosystem: Environmental > Aquatic > Freshwater >... | reverse complement strand
TGGAGGAGAGGTGATGCGCAACTACCGGCACATCGAGGTGCGACCGATCTCGGGCGCGCTGGGCGCGGAAATCCACGGCGTCGACATTTCGCGCACGCTCGAGGACGACGTCGTCGGCGAGGTGCGCCAGGCCCTGCTCGACCATCTTGTCGTCTTCCTGCGCGACCAGAACGCCACGCCGCTGCAGCAGCTCGCTTTCGCCCGCAAGTTCGGCCAGCCGGTCGAATATCCGCAGCTGAAAGGCCTGCCGGAGTCGCAGTTGATCACGCCGGTGGTGAAGCTCGAGCACGAGCGCAACAACTTCGGCGGCATCTGGCATTCCGACACGACCTATCTGGCCGAGCCGCCGATGGGCAGCATGCTGCTGGCGCGCGAGGTCCCGCCCTTTGGCGGCGACACCATGTTCGCCAACCAGTATCTCGCCTACGAGGCACTGTCGGACGGTTTGAAGAAGGCCCTGGACGGTCTGGTCGGCGTCAGCTCCTCGGCCAAGGCCGATGTCACCAAGACGCGCGAGGACCAGATGAAGGCGGCCGGGGCGGAGCTGAAGGTCCTCACGGCAGAGCACCCGATCGTGCGCACCCATCCCGAGACCGGGCGCAAGGCGCTCTACACGTCGGACGCGCACACCTCCCACATCAAGGGCTGGACGGAGAAGGAAAGCCTGCCGCTGCTGCGGTTCCTTTGGGATCACCAGACCCGGCCGGAGTTCACCTGCCGCTTCCGCTGGCAGGTGGGCTCGCTCGCCTTCTGGGACAACCGCGCGGCCATGCACAATCCGATCAACGACTATCACGGCCATCGCCGCGTCATGCACCGCATCACCCTGGCGGGCGACACGCCGCGCTGAGAGGCGGCAAGCCGACGATTACCGCACGGGTGGCGCCAGGGTGATCGTGCCCACGGCGGTGCGGGCATTCTCGGCGCGGGTGCCGGCGATCTCGATGTAGCGCAGCGCCTGCCAGCGATCGACGAAGTTGCGCGCCCATGGCGACAGCATGTTGCCCGACTGGCCGAGCGGGATGGCGAAGCGGCTGTTGTCGAGATCGGCGAAATCGTAGACGGCACGATAGCCGGCGCCGTGCGTCGCATCGAAGGGCCGCGGCCCGCGATACGACGGCTGGGCACGGTTGAGCGTCTGTGCGCCGCCGTCGGACGGGAAGCGCACCGAGGCGATATCGCGCAGCAGCGGCACGCCGTCGAACAGCGGGTGACGATGGACCGCGAGATGCGCGACGCCCCACTGCCATTTGTCGAGGTCGGCGCCCTGCTGCTTGGCGATGCGGTCGAGCGCGCGCTCGAGAGCCTGGGCGATGGCGTCGTCACAGGTCTCGGTGGCGCGCGTGCCGCCATCGTCGCACCAGCCCGGCTTTTCGCGCAGGATGCGCGTCAGCAAGGCCACGTTGGGTGTGGTCAGTGATTCGTAGAGCGCTTCGCCCAGCTCGTCGGCGAGCAGGCCGCGCTGCAGTTCGGTGAGCCAGGCCGTGTAGATCAGTGGCTCGGGCCGGCTTGCCAGCATGAAGTGGTTCCAGCTCGCCAGCGCGGCGTGGGCCTTGGCGGCGCGCGGGTTGCGCGGCGCCGACTTCAGCAGCAGCGGCACCATCTCGACCGCATCGAGCGAGAGATTGTCGGCCTGGATCACTATCATGCCGTAGACCGGATGGCGCTCGACCTCGTGCAGCATCTGGTTGGCGCGGCGCTGGCGGTAGGGCTCGGCCCAGTCGCGGCTGATGAAGTAGCGGTAGTTGTCCGGCACCACCCGGGCGTTGGCGTTGACGAGGATGCCGTTGGCCGGATTGTAGGCGCGGGGGAGCGCGTCGAACGGCACGAAGCCCGCCCAGTCGTATTCTCCGGTCCAGCCTGGCACCGGCATCGAGCCGTCACCCTTGCGCCGGATCGGCACGCGCGCGGGCGAAAGCAGCCCGGTGTTCCCGGCAGTGTCGGCATAGACCATGTTCTGCATCGGCGAGACGATCTTGCGCGCCGCCGTCTGGAACTCTTCCCAGTTCTGCGCCTGGCCGAGGCGGGCAAAGCCCTCGCCCGAGGTGTCGGCGCCGTCGAGCGCGGTCGCCTGCAGCGCCAGCACATGCCCTGCCGGGGACAGATTGGCCGGGTCGTCGCGGCGGGCCAGGAAATCGTCGATCACCACGCCGTGCCGGGTCTGGCGAACCCGCAGCGACACGGGATCGCCCCACAGGACGTTGATCGTCTCGTCGCGCACCGTGAACGGCCGCGCGCCGTCGGGCGTGATGTAGCGGCTGGGATCGGTCGGGTCGACGCGCTCGACGAAGAGATCCTGGCTGTCGAGGTTGGTCGTGGTGAAGCCCCAGCCGATGGTGCCGTTGTGGCCGAGCACGATGGCGGGCGAACCGGGCGAGGAGGCGCCGCGGATGTCGAAGCCCGGACCGACCAGGCGCGCGAGATACCAGATGCCGGGGAAGGTGAGCGCCAGATGCGGATCGTTGGCGAGCAGCGGCTTGCCCGACACCGCGTGGGCGCCCGACAGCACCCATTCGTTCGACGCCTCGCGCTTGCGCGTCGCGATATTGTCGGTGGCGCGATAGAGCCGGTCGAGGTCGATGCCTTGCGTGGCCGCGCGCACCAGCGACAGCGTGGCGTCGCCATTGTCGCCCGACGGCTCGATCAGGAACTTTACGCCGTCGTCGCCGATCTTGCGCGCGAGGCGCAGCCGCAGGAGTTCGGCGCGCCAGTTGCCGTCCAGGCCGAGGGCCATCAGCTTGCCCCACACCAGCGAATCGGCGGGCCGCCACGGCTCGGGCCGGTAGCGGCCGCCCGACAGCAGTTTTAGGAGGGTGAGCTCGAGCCCGTACTGCTGGTCGTCGTCCTTCAGCCAGGCGTTGACCCCGGCGGCGTAGGATTCGAGCTGGGTCCGCGTGCCGGGCGACAGGGCATTCACGCTCTCGCTGGCCTGACGGTAGAGGCCGAGGCCACGCATGGTGCGGTCGGTGTCGATCAGGCCGCTGCCGACCACCGACGGCGGCACAATTTCGGAGAGACGGCCTTGGCCCAGCCGGCGCGTCATTTCCATCTGCCAGAAACGGTCCTGAGCATGGACGTAGCCGAGGCCAAAGGCGGCGTCTTCGATGGAGCCCGCGATGATGTGCGGCACCGCGTTCTTGTCGCGCAGGATCTCGACCGGGGCTTTCAGGCCAGCCGCCTCGACATGGCCGCTGTAGGGCGGCAGCGCGCCACGCACCTGGAAATAGGTGCCGATGAGGAAAATGAGAATCGCAAGCCCCGCACCGGCCACGAACTTCGCGAGGCCAGTGGCGATACGGACAAGTGCCCGCACGGTCCTAGCCGCCGATGTAGGACAGGATGGCCTGGCGGTCGCTGTCGAGATCGGGCGCGGCGGGCCGCGTTTTCGGGTCCTCGAAGGCGGACATCTTGAGTGGATTGCCCGCGAGCGTCAGCGTACCGCCGCTGCCGTCCGGCACCTCGACCAGCATGTTGCGCGCGGCGACCTGCGGATGGGCGATCGCCTGCTTGACGTTGTTGATCGGCCCGCACGGCACGCCGCCCTTGGACACGACGGCGATCCAGTGGTCGGTCGTATTCGTCTTCAGCACGGACTCGATTTCGTGCTTCAGCTTCTTCTGGGCTTTCTGGCGGAGAGCGTTCGACTTGTATGCGGGATCAGCGGCCATATCGGAGCGGCCGAGCGCCTCGCACATCTTGATGAACAGGCTGTCGTTGCCTGCAGCGATGATCATCGAGCCGTCGGACGTGGCGAAAGCCTCGAAGGGCGTGATGGTCGGGTGGCGCGCGCCGAGCGGGCCGGGAATTTCCTTCTCGACAGTGTAACGCATGATCGCGTTCTCGAGCAGCGCGAGCTGGCAGTCGAACATCGCGATATCGACCTTGGTCGACTCGCCGGTCTTGAGGCGATGGACGATCGCGGCATTCACCGCGACGGCGGTGTAGAGGCCTGCGCCGATGTCGCCGATCGACATGCCGACGCGGGAGGGCGGCTGACCTTCATTGCCGGTGATGCTCATGATGCCGCCCTGGCCCTGCATGACCATGTCGTAGGCCGGGTCCTTGGAGTTCGGGCCCGAGTGGCCGAAGCCCGATGCGGCGGCATAGATCAGCTTCGGGTATTTGGCGTGCAGCGTCTCCCAGCCGTAACCCAGCTTCTCCATCGTGCCCGGCCGGAAGTTCTCGACCACCACGTCGGCCTTCTCGAGCAGCTTCTCGAAGATCTTCCGGTCAGCGTCGCTCTTGAGGTCGAGCGCGATGCTTTCCTTGCCGCGGTTGACCGAGGCGAAATAGGTGGATTTGCCGTTGACGAAGGGACCGTAGGCGCGGGCGTCGTCGCCGCCCCTCGGCGGCTCGACCTTGATCACCCGCGCGCCCATTTCGGCCATCAACAGGGTGCAGTAGGGGCCGGCCAGGATGCGGGAGAGATCGACGACGACGATGCCGGAGAGGGGGCCTTTGGTATTCTGGGTCATCCTCATTCCTTAGCCAGTGGGCCGCCGTGAATCCAGCCAGACATTGGCCGCGGCGGCGGCGATGACGATGGCGCCGCCGATCATGGTGAGGTCATCCGGCTTTTCGCCGCCAAACAACCACACCCAGATCGGACCCAGGACCAGTTCGAGCAAGCCAAGCAAGGCAGCCCGGCCGGCGGGAATGCGCTTGAGGCTTGCCATGTAGAGGAGGAGGCCGCCCACGAGCTGGCCCGGGCTCAGCGCAAAGAGCCAGGGCACCTGCGACCAAGTGACATTCTCGGGATGGGCAAAGGGAAGCGCGACCAGCCCCGATATCACGCCGGCCAACCAGATCGCCGGCGCCATGCCGACATCTCGGCGATGGCGGACGACGACATAGTTGCCGCTCATGCAGAGCACGACGATGAAGGCCACGGCCATGCCGGCCAGCGCACCGGCCTGCAGCGAGCCCGCAACGCTGATACCGAGCCCCACCACCGCCGCCGCCATGGCGAGGACTGTATGGGTGTGCAGTTTCTCGCCGAGGAAAAGGCGGGCTGCGATCGCGGTGATGAACGGCGTCGCCCCGAACATGATCAGGACGTTGGCCACAGGCGCCAGGCCCAGCGCCAGGATGAAGGCCACGAAACTGCCGGCCAGAAGCACCGCGCTCAGCAACAGCGCGGGTCCGGCATTGCGAACATCGACCCAAATGCGGCGATACTGCCACAGCAGCAGTGGCAACATGGTGACCACGAGGAACGCCGAGCGCCAGAACGAGACATCCCAGGCGGGAAGCTCGACATGGCGCACGATGACGCCGGCGGTGCTGAAGATCGCGGCCGCGGCAATGGCGTAGGCCGCGCCTAGCGCCGCGGAACCCTGTGAAGAAGCCTGCGTTTTCATGTCGAAGAAACTGTGAATAAGGATTCGAAGTGCCCCCGTCCATCGATTCCCTCGATCTGCCGCCGTTCAAGGCACGGTTCCCGTGGTGGGGAGCGGATTTGCAGACGATCTACAATCAGTGGACCGCGCCGGAGGCGGATCTATCGCCGCACTGGAGCGAACGCCTGTGCTTTCCCATGGCCGATCGAACCGGCGATATTCTGCTGGGCATGCTCGACCATCCTGCAGAACCGGTTGCGGACCGTTCGCTGGTGGTTCTGCTTCATGGCCTGACGGGCAGCGAGGACAGCCCCCATATTATGAGTTCCGCCCGCCACCTGCTGGATTGCGGCTATCGCGTGCTGCGACTCAACGTGCGCGGCGCAGGGCCGTCGCGGCTCTATTGTCGTGAACATTATCACATCGGTCGCACCGCGGATTTCCGGCGCGTGCTCTCGCAGATCCCCGAGGAGTTCACGGACAACGGAATCGTCGCGGTCGGCTATTCGCTGGGCGGAGCCATGCTGCTGAAATATCTCGGCGAGGAGGGCTCATTCTCGCCGCTGCGCGGTGCCGCCACGATCTGCGCGCCGATCGACCTCGCGCGCACCGGTCAGCATATGCGCAAGCCGCGCAACTGGTTTTATCACACCTATATCCTGAACGGTATGAAGGTCGAGGCCCAGGCGGAGGGCGCCAGGACCTCGCCGGAAGAGCGCGCCATCGTCCAGGCCGCGCGCAGTATCTGGGAGTACGACGAACACTTCATCGCGCCGCGCTACGGCTTCCGCGGCGCAGAGGACTATTACGACCTCTGCACGCCTTCGCGATTCATGCCCGAGATCCGCGTGCCGACCATGGTACTGGCCGCGTGCGACGACCCCTGGATTCCCGCGGAACACTATCGCGAGTTCAAATGGAGCGACAATCCGTGGCTGCTGCCCGTGCTGCCGCCGACCGGTGGCCATGTTGGCTTCCATGGTGATGGCAGCCGCAAGCCGTGGTGTGATCTTGCAGTAGAGAAATTCGTCGAGCGGATTGCTACTATGGGGGCGTGAGCCTCATATTCGATCTGCCGCCCTTCCGTCCACGCTTTCCCTGGTGGGGCGGCGACCTGCAGACCGTTGCCAACCGCCTGCGCCCGACCCGGACCAGCCTGGCGCCTCATATCAGCGAGCGGCTTTCATTTCCTCTGAAGGACGGCACCGGCGACACCTTGCTCGCCACGCTCGACCGGCCGACAGAGCCGCGGGCCGGTACCCCGCTCGTCCTCCTGATCCATGGGCTGACCGGCAGCGAAGACAGCCATTACATCTGGAGCATGTCATGGCTGATGCTCGAGCGCGGCCATCGCGTGCTGCGTCTCAACCTGCGTGGCGCGGGACCGTCGCGGGCGCTGTGCAGTGAGCACTACTTTGCCGGCCGCAGTCAGGATTTCAGGGCGCTGCTGGCGCTGCTGCCGGAAGACCTCACGCGGGACGGGCTGGTCGCCGTCGGCTATTCGCTGGGCGGCGCGATGTTGCTGAAGTATCTCGGCGAGGAAGGCGCGGCGTCGCCCCTCAAGGCGGCGGCTACTGTCTGCGCCCCGATCGACCTCGCCATCACCTGCCGCAACATGATGCGTCCCCGCAACCGGCTCTATCATCATCACATCCTGACCCAGATGAAGATCGAGGCGACGGGCCAGGGCGCGGTGCTTTCGGCCGCCGAGCGCAGCGCCGTCCTGGGCTCGCGCACGGTGTGGGAATACGACGACGTCTTCATCGCCCCGCACTACGGCTTCGGCAGCTCCGAGAACTACTACGAGCGCTGCAAGCCGCTGCGGTTCATGGCCGACATCCGCGTGCCGACGCTGGCGCTGGCAGCAGGTGACGATCCCTGGATTCCGGAAGCGCTCTATCGCGGCTATGATTGGGCGGGCAACAAGGCGCTCGTGCCACTGCTGCCGGGGGCAGGCGGCCATGTCGGCTTCCACGGCGCCGGCAGCGACCAGCCGTGGAGCGACGTCGCCATCGCGAGGTTCTTCGATCATGGGTGAGACAGAGCCGATTACACTGATCGTGGGCGTTTCCTGTTCTCTCGTGGCACTTGTGCTGGCGTGGCGCGCCTATCGCAGCGCGTCGGCCGAGCAGGAGGAGCGCAAGCGGGAGAAAGAGGAGCGCGACCGGCGCTAGGCGCGCGTCAGGAGTGCCAGCAGTGCCTTGGCCGCCGGGCTGAGATAGCCGGCGCGACGATGGATGGCGGTTATCGGGATGGTGGTCCGCATGGCCGCGATATCCAGCACCACCAGAGCGCCCTGGCGTAGTTCGTCGCGCACGCTGCTTTCCGGCACCAGCGCCAGACCGAAGCCCGCCTGGGCCAAGCGTTTCTGCGCTGTCAGACTGTCGATCAGGGTGATATCGGCGGCGTCCAATCCGGCGCGGATCAGCTGACGCGCCAGGACATGGCCGGAGGAATCGCGTTCGTCGGGCGCCGGTGGAAAGCCGATCCAGCGCTCGTCTTTCAGCAGATGCGTCTGCCGCACGCGGCGTCCGGCCAGCCGGTGGCCGGGGGCGGCCACCACCAGCATCGCCTCGCCGCCCGCAGGCTGCGAGACCAGCTCCGGTCGATCGCTGGCGAAATAGCGCATGCCCAGGGTGGCTTCGCCGCGCCGGACCAGGTTGGTCACCTCCGCGCTCGAGGCGGTGCGGAGTTCGAGGCGGACGTCCTTCGAGCGCTGCGCGAAGCGACGCAGTACGTCGACGATGTGGGTGTCGGCGAGCGTGCCGACCAGGGCCAGCGAAATCGCGCCCCGCATTCCGGTCCTGAGACCGTGCACCGCTTCGCGCCCGTCCTTGAGCGCCGCAAGTGCCGCTTCGGCATGGGGGAGGAAGGCGCGACCCGCCTCGGTCAGTCGGGCGCGACCCCGGATGCGCTCGAACATTGGCGCGCCGAGTTCGTCCTCGAGCAGGCCAAGGCGCCGGCTTATGGCGGGCTGCGACCGATGCAGCCGGCGGCCGGCCTGCGTGAAGTCACCGAGTTCGGCGATGGCGACGAAGGTTTGAATTTCATCGATGTTCATGGATCAGGAATCCAGATGTTAACTGAAAGAACTATGCATTTTACAAAAGGTAGCGCAGCACCGAGGTTCAGGCGACCGGATTCACCCGAACCAGGAGACACGCGATGCGTAGCCAAGCGGAGAAAGCGGCGGCCTTTCGCGCCCTGCACGAACGGCCCGGCGCTTTCATCATCCCCAACCCGTGGGATGCCGGCACGGCGAGGCTGCTGGCGGCGCTCGGCTTCGAGGCGCTGGCCACTACCAGCCTCGGCCTTGCCAATATGCTCGGTCGCGCCGACAGCGCCGTCAGCCGGGCGGAGGTGATCGCCAACTGCCGGGCGATTGCCGAGGCGACGGACCTGCCGGTCAATGTCGACCTGGAGAATTGTTTCGCCGACGATCCCGCGGCCGCGGCCGAGGCGATCGGCCTTGCCGCCGAGGCCGGCGCCGTCGGCGGCTCGATCGAGGACTCCACCGGCGATCCCAAGAACCGGATCTACGAATTCGATCTGGCGGTGGCACGGGTGCGGGCGGCGGCCGTCGTGGCCCACGCCCAGCCGGTGCCGTTCATGCTGACCGCGCGGGCCGAGAACCTGATCAATGGCCGCAGCGACATGGCCGACACCGTTCGCCGCCTGCAGGCCTACGCCGACGCAGGCGCCGACGTGCTCTATGCGCCCGGCCTGCGCAGTCTCGCCGAAGTTCGGCACGTTGTCGGTGCGGTGAGCCGGCCGGTGAATGTCGTGACGGGCTGGCTCGATCCCGACATTACGGCCGCCGAACTCGGAGAGGCCGGGGCCAAGCGGATCAGCGTTGGCGGTGCGCTCTCCCGGCTAGTGCTGGCGACGTTCGTCAACGCCGGACGGGCGATGAAGGAGCAGGGCTCGTTCGCCTGGATGCGCGACATGCTGGCTTTTGCTGACGTGCAGCGCCTGCTGGGCGCGGGAGCAGGTGCTAGCCGATCGTGACCGGCTCTTTCGGCGGGCCGTCGCGCAGCAGGGATTTCAGGCGGACGCCGAGGTCACTGGGCTCGAAGCGTTCGCTGGAGGCGGCAATCTCGTCGGCCGTCCACCAGCGATGACCCCGGGTCCAGCTCCGCTCTTTTTCGTCGAGGCCGGACATGTCGACCTCGGTGCGATCGGTGTGGGCGAGGAAGAAACGCTCGCGATGCATGACGTCGGTGCCGCGCCAGCTCATGCGGCGCTCGCGCGTCCATACCCAGAGCGGCTCGCCGATCACCGGCAGCTTGGTCTCTTCGCCAGCCTCGCGAACCGCGGCCTCGGCGAAATCCTCGCCGGGATCGACCATGCCGCCGATCATCACCCAGAAGGGATCGAAGAACGGCTTGGCGGGATCGAATACCTTGGGATCGTGGACGTTGAACAGGAACAGGCGGTCCTGCGGATCGAGCAGGATCAACCGCGCCGACGGACGCTCTTTCATTTCGATTTGAGCAATCGCGCCGCGTCGACCGCGCCGTAGGTCAGGATGCCGTCGCAACCGGCGCGCTTGAAGCTGGTGAGGGTCTCGATCAGCACCTTGTTCCAGTCGAGCCAGCCGCGATCGGCGGCGCCCCGCAGCATCGCGTACTCGCCGCTCACCTGGTAGGCGTACGTCGGCACGCCGAAGCTCTCCTTCACGCGGTGCACGATGTCGAGGTAGGGCAGGCCCGGCTTCACCATCACCATGTCGGCGCCTTCCTCGATGTCGAGGCCGACTTCGCGCAACGCCTCGTCGGAATTGGCATAATCCATCTGGTAGGTCTTCTTGTCGCCCTTCAGCGCACCGGAGCTACCGATGGCGTCGCGGAACGGATTGTAGAAGGCAGAGGCGTACTTGGCGGCATACGACATGATTTGCTCATGCTGATAGCCCTTGGCATCGAGCGCCTGGCGGATGGCACCGATGCGGCCATCCATCATGTCCGAGGGCGCCTGGATGTCGGCGCCGGCCTCTGTCTGCACGATGGCCTGTTTGACCAAGGCCTCGACCGATTCGTCGTTCAGAATCTGCCCGTCGCGCACGATGCCGTCATGGCCGTCGCTGTTGAAGGGATCGAGCGCCACGTCGGTCAAGATGCCGATGTCGGGCACGGCCTTCTTCACCGCCGTCGTCGCGCGGCAGACGAGGTTGCCGGGGTTATAGGCCTCGCGCGCATCGGGCGTCTTGGACTTGGGGTCGGTCTCGGGGAAGATCGCGATGGCCGGGATGCCGAGATCGCGCGCTGCCTTGGCAGCCTCGACAAACAGGTCGATGGTCAGCCGGTCGACGCCGGGCATTGAGTCGACGGGGGTGCGGGCGTTCTTGCCCTCCTGCACGAACACCGGCCAGATCAGGTCGTCGACCGAGAGCTTGTGCTCGGCGACGAGCCGGCGCGACCATTCCTCGCGGCGGTTGCGGCGGAGCCGTGTCGATGGATAGCGGCCGAGGGTCATGAAGCGCTTGGACATGAGCCGCCTTATCGCGCGAACGACGAAGGCCCGCAATGCGGCTTGTTTGCCTGTGTAATTTGACTGAGGAGGGCCCCCCGATATGATCGCGCCGCAATGGATTTCACCCTCACCGAAGATCAGCAGGCCTTCCGCGACACGGCACGGCAATTCGCGAACGCGCGGATGCTGCCCGAGGCCGCGCGCTGGGATGCCGAGAAGATCTTCCCGGTCGAGGTCCTGCGCGAGGCGGCGGCCTTGGGCTTCGGTGGCATTTATGTGAAGGAGGACGTCGGCGGCAGCGGTCTCAGCCGCTTCGATGCGGCGCTGATCATGGAGGAGCTGGCCGCGGCCTGCCCCAGTACCGCGGCCTACATCTCGATCCACAACATGGCCGCCTGGATGATCGATGGCTTCGGCGACGACGAGCAGCGCCGGCGGTTCCTGCCCAAGCTCTGCTCGATGGAGCATTTCGCGAGCTATTGCCTGACCGAGCCCGGCGCAGGGTCGGATGCGGCGGCGCTGGCCACGCGTGCCGAGCTCAGCGGCGACCATTATATCGTGAACGGCACCAAGGCCTTCATCTCCGGCGGCGGCCGCAGCGACATCTATGTCGTCATGCTGCGCACCGGCGGGAAGGGCGCGGGCGGCATCTCGGCGCTCGTTGTCGAGGCCGGGACACCGGGTCTCTCGTTCGGCAAGCAGGAGAACAAGCTCGGCTGGAACAGCCAGCCGACGGCGGCCGTGATCTTCGAGAACTGCAAGGTGCCGGTCGCCAACCGGCTGGGGCCGGAAGGCCATGGCTTCAAGGTCGCCATGGCCGGGCTCGACGGCGGACGCATCAATATCGGTGCCTGCTCGCTGGGCGGCGCACGCGCCTGCCTGGAGACGGCGTCGCGCTACGTGGTCGAGCGCAAGCAGTTCGGCCAGCCGATTGCCGATTTCCAGGCGACCCAGTTCAAGCTGGCCGACATGGCGACCGACCTCGACGCCGCGCGGCTCCTGATCTGGCGGGCGGCCGCACTGCTCGACGCCAAGTCGCCCGAGGCCACGCAAGCCGCCGCCATGGGCAAGCGTTTCGCCACCGACGTGGGCTTCAACGTCGTCAACGACGCGCTGCAATTGCATGGCGGCTACGGCTACTTGAAGGACTTCCCCATCGAGCGCTATTTGCGCGACCTCAGGGTGCACCAGATCCTGGAGGGTACTAACGAAATCATGCGCGTGATCATCTCGCGTCGCCTGTTGATGGGGTGAGTTCCGTAAATGTCCGACGCTGAAATCCTGTTCGAGATCAAGGACGGCCTGGGTCTGATGACCCTCAACCGGCCCAAGGCGCTGAACGCGCTTTCCTACGGCATGATCCTGGAAATGGAAAAAATCATGCCGCATTGGGAGAAGGACCCGGCGGTCAAGGCCGTGGTGCTGCGCGGCTCGGGTGACCGCGCCTTCTGTGCCGGCGGCGACGTGGCCGGCCTCTATCGCGAGATGCGCGACGATCCCAATGGCACGGTGCGGCGCGACTTCTTCCGCGACGAGTACATCGTCAACCGCCGCATTTACCGCTTCGCCAAGCCGTGGATCTCGCTGATCGACGGCATCGACATGGGTGGCGGTGTCGGCCTCTCGGTGCACGGCTCGCATTCGGTGGCGAGCGAGAAGTTCCTGTTCGCCATGCCGGAGACCACCATCGGTCTGTTCCCCGACGTTGGCGGCGGCTATTTCCTGACGCGCCTGCCGGGTGCGCTGGGCACCTTCCTGGCCTTGACCAGCCACCGGCTGAAGGCGGCCGATGCGTTGTGGGCAGGCATCGTCGATGCCTATGTGCCGAGTGCTGCCATGAACGAGCTGCAGGCGGCGCTGGGCGCGGCCGATCTTTCGGGGCCCGATGCCAACCGCAAGGTGGACGCCGTGATCGCCCGTTTCGCGGGCGACGCCGGTGCGCCGACGCTGCCGGCGATGATGCCCGACATCGACCGCTGCTTTTCCGCGGAGTCGCTGCGGGAGATCGAGCTCAAGCTCCGGAAGCATCCAGGTGAGTGGGCGCAGAAGCAACTCGCGGCACTGCTGAAACTCTCGCCGCTGGCGATGGCGATCACGCTGGAGCAGCTCAAGCGCTGCGCCAACCGCTCGTTTGAGGATTCGATGACGATCGAATACCGCATGTCGCAGCGCTGCATGCAGAAGGGCCACGACTTCTTCGAGGGCGTGCGCGCCCTGTTGATCGACAAGGACCAGAAGCCGCAGTGGAATCCGCCGACCATCGGCGGCGTGACGCGGGAAATGGTCGAGACGCATTTCAAGCCGGTGTCGAACGACCTGTTCTTCGACTGACGGCGCAAGCAAGGAGGACACCATGGCGAAAATCGCCTTCATCGGTCTCGGCAACATGGGTGGCCCAATGGCCGCCAATCTCGCCAAGGCGCAGCACCACGTGACGGCCTTCGATCTGTCGGAGGCCGCGGTGAAGACGGCGGTCGAGAAGGGCGCGCACAAGGCGGCATCGGCAGCCGAGGCGGTCAAAGGCGCCGAGATCGTCGTCACCATGCTGCCGGCCGGCAAGCATGTGCGCGAGGTCTACGAGAAGGATGTGCTGCCCAACGTCGCCAAGGGCACCTTGCTGATCGACTGCTCGACCATCGACGTCGACAGCGCCCGCCATGTCGCGGCGCTGGCCGAGAAGGCCGGGATGGAGATGATCGATGCGCCGGTGTCGGGCGGCGTCGGCGGCGCCACGGCAGGAACGCTCACCTTCATGGTCGGCGGCGGCGATGGCGCCTTCGGCAAGGCGAGACCGATCCTGGAGAAGATGGGCAGGAACATCGTCCATGCCGGCGCCAGCGGCAACGGCCAGGCGGCCAAGATCTGCAACAACATGATCCTGGGCGTTTCCATGGTCGCGGTCAGCGAGGCCTTCATGCTGGCCAAGCGGCTGGGCCTCGACGCCCAGAAGATGTTCGACGTCGTGTCGACCTCGTCCGGCTCGTGCTGGTCGCTGATCAACTACTGTCCGGTGCCGGGCCCGGTGCCGGCGTCGCCCGCCAACCGCGACTACCGGGCGGGCTTTACCGCGGCGATGATGCTGAAGGACCTGATGCTCGCCCAGCAGGCGGCGAACGCGGCGGGTGCCAGCACGCCGCTGGGCGCGGAGGCCGCGCAGCTCTTCAATATGTTCGTCAACAGCGGCAATGCGGCCAAGGATTTCTCGGGCATCATCAGGATGCTGGACGGCAAGTGAGGCCCCGATGATCACGCTCTACGATCTTGCTTTCGACGACGACCGCCGCCCCAGCCCGTTCTGCTGGCGCGCCAAGTTCGCATTGGCGCACAAGGGCCTCGACTACACCAACGTGCCGATGGGCTTTTCGGAAAAGGATAAGATTGCCTTCGCCGATTCCAAGACCGTTCCGGTGATCAAGGACGGCGAGAAGCCGGTCAAGGACAGCTGGGCCATCGCCGTCTATCTGGACGAGATCTATCCGGAGAGGCCGCTGCTCAAGAGCGAGATGGGCCGCTCCTACGCGCGCTTCATCAACGGCTGGACCGATGTCGTGGTGAACGGCGCGATTTTTCCCATGGTGGTGGGCGACCTTTATGACCGGGTGCGGCCGGAGGACAAGGAATACATCGCCGAGTCGCGCGGCGCGCGGCTGGGCACCAAGGACTTCACCTCGTTTCAGGCCCAAGCAAGGGAGAAGGGACTGGCGGCGTTCCGGGCGGCACTCGAACCGGCGCGCCGGGCGTTGCGCGAGCAGAAGTTCCTGTCCGGCGCCGAGGCCGCCTATCCCGACTACATCCTCGCCGGCACCTTCATGTGGCCGCGCACGATCAGCCCGCTCGAACTGCTGGAAGCCGACGACCCGGTCTATGCCTGGCGCGAGCGCATGCTCGACCTGTTCGACGGGATGGCCCGCAAGGCGAAGGCGGCGTAGAAGTCGAGATATTCAAGGAGACCGCCGTGCCGGATATAGACGCCAAGCCCTTCGATCCGGCCGAGCACCGCTTCGGACCGACGCACTGGTTCGAGGATCTGAAGATCGGCCAGAAATTCTACATCAACTCGCGCACCCAGACCGAGGCGCTGTTCTCAGCCTTCCAGCTCGCCAGCGGCGACAATCACCCGATCCACTACGATCGCGAATACTGCAAGGCACTCGGGCACCGGGACATGCTGGCGCACGGGCTGCAGGTGGCGATCCAGGGCGCGGCCGGCGGCGGCATATTTCCCCATGTCGTGGGCGAGTCGCTGATCGGGTTTCTGGAACAGTCGTCGCGGTTCCTGAAGCCGGTCTATGTCGGCGACACGCTCTACCCGATGCTGACGGTGAGCGAGCTGAAGCCGGGCCGCACCACCGGTGTTGCCGTCCTAAAACTCACCATCCATAACCAGAAGGGCGAGCTGGTGAGCGACGGCGAGCACAAGTACCTGATAAAGAAGCGGCCACAATAGAAGGAGCGGGACCATGATCGGCGTCATCGCGAAACTGACCATAAAGCCCGGGACCAACGCCGATTTCGAGGCGACAATGAAGGCGTTGCAGGCCAAGGTTCGGGCCGACGAGCCGGGCAACAAGCTCTACGCCCTGCACAAGACGGCCGATGTTAATGTCTACGTCATGTTGGAACGCTACGACGACCAAACGGCGCTGGATGCGCACCGCGCCGCACCGCACTTCAAGGAACTCGGCCGCAAGCTTGGCGACTATCTCGCCGGCCGCCCCGACGTCCAGGTGATGCAGGAAGTCTGACGTCCGGACCGGGCGTCAGGACGGATCGGCGAGAGGCACAATGGACGGCTTTTTTCACCGCCACACCAAGCCCGGCACGGCGCCCGGCACGCTCGAGGGCCGCGCGCCGGTCACCGACGAGGCGCTCGACTTCACCTTGGTCGAATACACGCCGGAAGACGTCGAGGTGGTGCACGGCGTCGAGGTCGACCAGTGCCGCTTCCATCTCGGCACGCCCGGCCACACCTGGATCGACGTCGCCGGCCGTCCGAGCTCTGACATGCTGCGCGACCTCGGCATGGCCTTTAACCTGCATCCTCTGGCACTCGAGGACGTGTTCCACGCCAACCAGAGGAGCAAGCTCGACCTTTACGAAGGGCAGGGCTTCATCGTCCTGAACGACCCGGCGTACGAGGATTGTGAGCTGAAGAGCCGGCAGGTCAGCATCTTCTTCGGCGACAACTACGTGATCTCGTTCCACGATCACAAGGCCGACATCTTCAAGGCGGTGCGCGATCGCATCCAGACTGCGGGATCGCGGCTGCGCACGTTCGGCGTCGACTACCTCGTCTATGCGCTGATCGATCTCGTCGTCGATCGCAAGTTCCCGCTGATCGAGGCGCTGTCGAGCCATATCGAGGAACTGGAAGAGGAGGCGCTCGGGCGTCCGACGAAGGATACGTTGGCCCACATCCATCAGGCGCGGCGCGCGCTGGTGGCGTTCCATCGCATCCAGTGGGCCGAGCGCGAGACCGTATTGGCCGTGATGCGGCCGGATGTCCCCTACATCATGCCGGAGACGCGGACCTACCTGCGCGACTGCTTCGACCATGCGGTGGCGGTGCTCGATCTCGTCGAGAGCTACCGGGAAATGACCAACGGCCTGATGGAAGTCTATCTCATGGACTCGTCCAATCGCATGGCCGAGGTCATGAAGACCATGGCGATCATCACCGTGTTCTTCATGCCGCTGAGCTTCCTGGCCGGCATCTACGGCATGAATTTCGACCGTGACGCCGGGAACATGCCTGAACTCGGCTGGGCGTACGGCTACCAATTTTTCTGGGTGCTCGTCGCCTGTGTCGTCGGGGGGCTTTTTTTCTGGCTGAAGCGCAAACGCTGGATCTGATGACATACAAGATCTTCGGCTCGGAACTGTCGCCGTATTCGGTCAAGGTCCGCTCCTTCTTTCGCTACAAGAACCTGCCGCACGAATGGATCCTGCGCTCGCCCGCGGTCCAGGCCGAATTCCAGAAATACGCCAAGCTGCCGTTGGTGCCGCTGGTGGTGACGCCGGAGGGCGAGGGCGTGCAGGATTCGACGCCGATCCTCGAGCGTTTCGAGGCGTCGACGCCGGAGCCCTCGACCATTCCCGCCGACCCCGCGCTCGCCTTCGTCTCGGCGTTGCTGGAGGAGTACGGCGACGAGTGGGGCAACAAGTGGATGTTCCATTATCGCTGGCGCTACCAGCCCGACGTCTGGTCGACCGCAGAACGCATTGCCGTGCAGATGATGGGTGGCCAAGGCACGCTGGCCGTGGCCCAGGCCCGCGCGGCGGTGGCCGAGCGCATGATGGGCCGGCTGGGCTTCATCGGCTCGAACGACAGGACCCAACCCCTGATCGAAGCCTCGTTCAAGCAGGCGCTGGCGTTGCTCGACGCGCATCTTGCGGCCAGGCCCTATCTGCTGGGTGGCCGGCC
>Ga0163144_10013238_pt1 | contig 17235 bp, 15 predicted proteins | sample OliLak19BULKMAT1_FD_123175 | JGI IMG/M metagenome (GOLD analysis project Ga0163144, IMG submission 123175) | Freshwater microbial mat bacterial communities from Lake Vanda, McMurdo Dry Valleys, Antarctica - Oligotrophic Lake LV.19.BULKMAT1 | ecosystem: Environmental > Aquatic > Freshwater >... | reverse complement strand
TGACCAGTGCGTCACCCCGTCATAACCTTGGCTCAACTCGTTCAGATTGTCAGAAACAACGATCCAGCACTCAACTCAAAACTCAAAACTCAAAACTCAAAACTCAAAACTCAAAACTCAAACCACCAACCTAGTTTTTATCGCTGCGTCACTCCGTCATGACCTTGGTTTAACTCGCACAGGTTGTCAGAAATAACGATCCAGCCAGCACTCAACTCAAAACTCAAAACTCAAAATAAGCATCCTCACAAGTCAAAAACTTCTGCCATCCCGTACTAAAGTAATGCCTTACTTACGATTTATCAGATTGACAGCAGGCAGCTTACCCTAGACTACGGAAGAGTTCCAAATTATGGGGAGACAAGGGAATGAAAGCGCAGGTATTCCGTGGGGTGAACCAACTGAGTTATGAGGAAATTCCCGTCCCAGAGTTAGCCAGGGATGAGGTTTTGGTGCAGGTGCAGGTGGTGGGCTTGTGCCAATCGGATATCAAAAAGATTCGCTATCCGCTCTATGAGCCGCCCCGCATTTTTGGCCATGAAACAGCAGGGACGATCGCCGCTGTGGGGGCAGATGCTCAGGCTTGGCAGGTGGGTCAGCGGGTGGTGGTGCTGCATCATATCCCCTGTATGCACTGTGGCTATTGCCTCAACGACAATTTTTCCATGTGTGAGGTCTATAAAAACATTACAACGACGGCGGGTTTTACGCCCAGTGGCGGTGGCTTTGCCGAGTATGTCAAGGTTCCAGGGCATATTGTGCAGCATGGCGGCTTAATCCCGATTCCTGACACCGTGAGTTTTGAGCAAGCCAGCTTTGTGGAGCCGACTAATTGCTGTCTGAAAGCGGTGAAAAAGGCACAAATTGCCCCCGGACAAACAGTGCTGGTGACAGGAGCTGGGCCGATCGGACTCATGTTTATCATGCTGGTGAACTACTTCGGGGCCCGGGCCATTGCCACTGACTTGATCCCCGCACGGATTGATAAAGCTTTAGAAGTTGGGGCAACCGCTGCCTTTGATGCCCGTGATCCCGACTTGGGTGCAAAAATCAAACAGCTTACGGGCGGTATGGGAGTGGATACCAGTTTATTGGCAGTTCCCAGTGAAAAAGCCTTCTTCCAGGCTCTGGACTGCACACGCAAAGGGGGGAAGATTCTCTTTTTTGCAGAATTTCCTGATGAATTGGAAATCCCCATCAATCCAAATATTCTTTATCGTCGCGAAATCGACCTAATGGGCAGCTACAGTTCGTCCTACCGGGTGCAAGCCCTCGCCGCCGATATTGTGTTCAACCACCGCATTGATGTGGATGCGTTGGTGAGCGATCGATATTCCCTCCAGGATTTGGCAGCAGCCGTTGAGCGAGCGATTGCTCCTACCCCAGAGACCTACAAGATTCTGATCTATCCCTAATGCTGATTGGCAGAATTTCTGTTCACTATAGGAATCGTTTTGAGTTTTGAGTTTTGAGTTTTGAGTGCGGCTCACTTACTGCTGCCAAGCTGAGCCTGCTGCCGCAGATAGTCTATCTTCTGGGCATTCACTTGGGTTGCCAGAGCCTGAGTCCGTCGCTACTGGCGGCAACGATCGCTCGGCCCTTTAACCCAAAATCCACAAAAATGCCGCTATACCAGGAGCCACGCAGATTGCCCAAGGACGTTCTGGTTTTCAGTTCCCACAGGTTGACCGTACCGCCAGTGGCTGTCGCCAGGGTTTTTCCATCGGGGATGAGGGCGAGGTCAGAGGCGCTGGCATCCAATCGGGGTGAACTGTCCACGATCGCTCTAATTTGCCTGTGGCGATGTTCCAAAGCCGCAGGGTCTGCCGAGAACTGCTCACGAGCTAATAGCCATTGGGACTGGTGGCGATCGTCGTGGTCGCTTCCCCTGAAAGCCGCTCTGGTTGGTCATAACACACGACAACTTGGTCAATCTCAGAACAAAGATCCTGGGAGATTTTGGCTGCGATAACTCTCTGTAAAAGCATACGAGTGAGCGTGAGGGTAATGATAGTGGCGATCGTAATTTCCACCAGGAGTCGAATTTCTTTTGGAGGCACTACTTAATTCACCCACATAGAACTATTTATACAGAACTTACTCTGTTCTACTGTTATAAAAGCTTTATGATCAGGAATTGAATAAGGAGATCTCTAGAAAAGCACCGGAAGGGCGAAGCATCCGGGCAATGACTTTCTGGTCGATTCAAGGCTCTGTCTGCCGGATGCTTCGCCCCTAGAGGGGTAACATCTTTCTCGGAAATGTCCTAAGTTCTAAATGTTCGAGATTAGGTAAGGGCGAAGCATACCCTTTGGGAAGCAAGCTATGGCGAAAACCTTTGCATCTCAATCATGTCCTTTTGCCGAGTGCTAAGTGCAAAGCCCACACTACGCGAATGCCCCTACAGCGGGACTGTTGCATATTATTTAATCCACGATCCTTAGCAGGACTAATGAGGAGCGATACCAAGTATTCTTCAATACATTTATTGAACGAGTTGGGGTGAACTATCTAGGTCAGACTCGGCAATTCCAGTAGGATAACTAGGAAAATTTATTTGAGGTTAGAGACATTTTCAACAAAATTGTCTGGTGAACAGCAATGCACCCGTATTCCTGTATAGAGTATTGGTTGTATGACCTCATGCAGCTTGTATACCTGGATACAGGTGCGCTCAAAGGGTAGGACAAAGGCGAAATGATTACTGCTTCTCTCATCCACAACACCGATCGCAACCTATGAACGATGAAGCAAAAACTCAAGAGCAACTCCTGCATGAGTTAGCTGCTTTACGCCAGTGCCACGAGGAACTGGAAGCTTTAGTCATACACCACCAGCAAATTGCTATCGCCTTACAACAGACAGAGCGGCAATATCAGGATATTTTAGACAATGCTTTTGAAGGCTTCTTCCAAAGTACGCTGGATGGCCGCTATGTGATGCTGAATCCGGCGATGGCAAAGATCTTAGGCTATAACTCTCCCGCAGAGGCGATCGCCACCATTACCAAAATTGAGGAGCAAGTCTACGTTGACCCGGCACGACGGGAAGAACTGAAACGATTACTCTCCCAACAGAGCGAACTAAGGGATTTTGAGTTCCAGATCTATCAGCGCGATCGTACAATTCTTTGGTTGCTGGCAAATGTTCGAGTCGTCTATGGCACAGATGGACACATACGCCATTACGAAGGTGCTTGTGTAGACATCACCAAACGCAAGGCGGCTGAACTTGCCCTATGTACAACTAAGGTGGAACTGGAAATTGGCATTGGAGAACGAACCTTGGCACTCCGAGAATCCAATGAGCAATTACTCGCTGAGGTGGTGGAGCGCCAACGGGCTGAATCTGCGTTGCGGGCAGCTAAAGATCAATTGGAAGCGGCTCTAGCTGCTGTGCCCGGCATTGTGTCCTGGATTAGCTCAGATTTGTGTTATTTAGGGGTAAATCACCAACTGGCTGGTAATTTCAATCTAAGTCCAGCAGATTTTGTGGGGCAGGATATTGGTTTTCTCAGGTCTAGCCTGGAGTTTAAGGAGTTTGTGCGGGAGTTTTTTGCCAGCCCTGCCCAGGATACCTATCGAGAGGTGTCGGCTGTGGTGAATGACGAGCTACGGAGCTACCTGATTGTGGCGCAGAAATATAACCGCAACCAGTCAGCGTTTACTGTGGGCATTGACATCACCGATCGCAAGCAAGCGACAGAAGCCCTTAAACAGGCAGAAGCTAAATATCGCAGCATTTTCGAGAATGCCGTGGATGGGATTTTTCAGACTACCTTGCACGGAAAATACCTTAGCGCTAATCCGGCTCTGGCTCGAATCTACGGATATGATTCTCCTGAAGACATGATGGCAGCGCTATCCCAGGGCGATCGGGAACTATATGTTACTTCGGGACGACGGGCTGAATTTGTGCGGTTATTACAGCAGAACGGGGCGGTGCTTGGCTTTGAGTCGCAGGTCTATTGCAAGGATGGCAGTTTTACGTGGATTTCTGAGAGCGCCCGCGCCGTGCAGGATGAGGAAGGGAATTTATTGTATTACGAAGGAATTGTGGAGGATATTGCCGATCGCAAGCGGGCAGAGGAAGCGATTCAGCAAGCCAATGAGGATTTGGAACTGCGTGTCGCTCAGCGCACCGCTGACTTGGTGCAGGCAAACCAGCGGCTGATCGTGGAGATTCGAGAACGCCAACGGATTGAGGCAGTGTTGCGGAGTTCTGAGGCAGAACTGCGGGCGCTCTTTGCAGCCATGACCGATGTGATCAGTGTGCATGATGCCGAGGGGCGCTATCTCAAGGTGGTGCAAACCAATGTGGCTGAACTCAGTGACAATTCCAAGCTCACGACGGAATTGATTGGGAAGACGCTGCATGACGTTTTACCCCACTCTTTGGCTGATACCTATCTTAGCTATATCCAACGATCGCTCAGCACAGGGCAGACGGTTAAGCTGGAATATAGCATTCTCTATAATACCCAAGAGGTTTGGTTCGCCACTAGTATTTCCCCTATGGTGGATTCTGTGGTCTGTGTAGCCCGCGATATTACAGAACTAAAGCAGGCGGAGCAGGTGTTGCGATCGGAGCAGGAGAAGTCGGAGCGACTGCTATTGAACATTCTGCCAGCGGTGATCGCTGAGCGCCTGAAACAAAATGACTGGAGTTTGGCTAAAAATGGCAAAGGCGGGGCCCTGATTGCCGATAGCTTTGCTGAGGTAACCGTGCTATTTGCCGATATTGTGGGCTTTACAGAACTTTCGGAACATACCTTGCCCACAGAATTGGTGGGAATGCTCAACCGGATTTTTTCTGTCTTTGATGGACTGGCCGATCGACACAAGTTGGAAAAAATCAAGACGACGGGAGATGCCTATATGGTGGTTGGAGGCTTACCCCACCCCAGAATTGACCATGCAGAGGCGATCGCAGACATGGCCCTAGATATGCAACAAGCTATCACTCACTTTCGGGCTAGACGACACCAAAAGGTCACCATGCGAATTGGTATCCACACGGGCCCCGTGGTGGCTGGCGTAATTGGCACTAAAAAATTCACCTATGATCTCTGGGGGGATACGGTGAACATCGCTAGTCGCATGGAATCCCAAGGTGTGGCGGGTGGCATCCAAGTCACTGCCACAACCCACCAATATCTAAAGGAACGATACCTCCTAGAAAAACGGGGCACTACTTTGATTAAAGGAAAGGGGGAGATGATGACATACTGGCTCACGGGCAGAAAGCCAACGATCGCAGATTCAGCCCTGGACTTCATGGAAGAGATGTAAGTCTATATAGACTCTGTATAGTAGTATGCGATAATAAACACTATGGGTATGAAGGTTCTATTCTGTACCCCAATGTATTCAATGATTTATATAAAAGTGGTATAGGAGATCGATAAACTATCTTACTTCCTTCTACGATCGCTACTCGCAAAATTGTCCATGCATAACCTCCAATCCTATGGCTTAGCCCTACATACCACTAGTCCCGAACTGGGTTTAGCCCTCAGCAACTTTGCTGGCAACGATCGCCACCATACCTGGGATTTAGGGATGTCCCTTTCCACCCACTTACACGTCCACCTACAAGAGTTTATGTCCCCGCAAACCTGGGCAGATTTACGGTTTATTGCCGTAGCGAAGGGCCCAGGAAGTTTTACCAGCACTCGATTGGGCATGGTGACAACTCGCACCCTCGCCCAAGAATTGGAGATCCCGCTGTTTGCCGTGTCTACCTTGGCGGCTCTGGCTTGGAGCCAGCATCAGCCCAGCGATGAAATGATTGGCAATGGAACGATCGCCGTGGAAATGCCCGCCCGCCGTGATGCTATGTTTGCTGGAATATACCAAATTGAGATGGGTAATCCACTGGGTTTAACCACACTTCTAGCGGATGCCGTGTTGCCGATCGCCACCTGGCAGCAAACCCTAGCCGCATGGCCCACCCCCTATCGCCTGATACAAGCTGAAACAGGGTTAGGGGAATCTGTGTTAGGGGTGCTAGATTTAGCCCACCAGCATTGGCAAAAGGGTGAACGCCCCCTTTGGTCCGAGGCATTACCCTTCTACGGGCAACATCCAGTGGACGATCGTTGAGGATTGGTCACTCGTCATTGATGCTTAACTTCTCTATCTAACCACCGGAATGTGCGACCATAACGGTACTCTGGCGATTATGTAGAGTGGAGATCGGGAAAAACGAGAGGGCGCATGGTTCAGGTAATTCAGGCAGCAAATGTGACGTTGGTGGATCTAGAAACCCGGTTTGGGTTAAAGCTGACGAGAGATCTGAAGTTTTTTCCAGAGTGGATGAACGCTGCTCAGGAGATGACAGACCCCGATCGAGCCACCTTAAATCGAGTTCAGGACAATTTCTTAACCCTACTTCAGCAACCTCCGGTGCTGGAAAATAGTGTCAAGATGGTTGTCTTGTCTCCCCTTTTGGATTTGGCAGGCTTCTATCAGCGTCCCTACCGGATTGAGACTGAAACGAGTGTTGACCTGCAAATGGGAGATGAAGAGGAAGTGATTCGAGGACGGATTGATATTCTGGTGTTAAACGATCGCTTTTGGCTGCTAGTAATTGAAGCCAAACGGGTCAACTTTGACGTTCAGTCTGCTATGCCGCAAGCTCTCTCCTACATGTTTGGCAACCCAGAGGTTCAGTTGCCTAGCTTTGGACTGGTCACCAATGGACACACATTTATGTTTTTGAAGCTGGTGCGTCAACCTCTGCCTCTATATGCCAATTCCCGGCTGTTCTCGTTGGTCAATCCAGGGAATGAACTCTATGAGGTGCTGAGCGTTTTGAAGCAGATTGGGGCTGCGATCGTTCCCCAACCCTGAGAATCATTGCCTAGCTATATGCAACGACTCAACCCTCTAAGACTGGGTGAAGAGCTTGGCAGAATCTCACTCATCTGCTCGTCCCCTAAATTCTCTCAATCTCGTGTTATCTGAAGTACCTGACAAAATGCTGGAATTGAGTTAGATCTATCAGTGATTCCTCTTCAAGCACGTTCAGAATTGTGTATGCAAACTTTTTGGCAAGATTGGCTCTTGTCCTCCCGCTGTTGGACTCATCGTCGTGAACCGATCGGCTCAAGATTGCTCAGGTTAGCTGTCCTCTCCTTGCTTCTGAGTTCTAACTTCCCCACGCTAGCCCAAGCTCCGCCGCCATCCTGTACAACCAAGCAAACGGCAAAAGCGGCTCAGGCTGACCCATTGGTGCAACCCGCCTATTGGATGCAAACGGCGATCGGCATGGTAGAAAATACCCTATCCGATCTGTCAAGTCAGATTGAGGCGTATCTCAATGTCAGCCCTTGGCCCGCCGTTAATGAGCGGGCCAAGCTAGCGAGAGTGCCCGTGATGATGTATCACGATATTCTGCCAGAAAAGCTAGTCTTCTTTGATGTCACACCCGAAGAGTTTGAGCAACATCTGCAACTAATTCGTAACCAGCGAATGACTCCCATTACCTTGCAGCAACTCGCCATCCACTTGAGTACTGGGTTGCCCTTACCTGCTAAGCCAGTGCTTTTGACCTTTGATGATGGCTATGCCGGACACTACAAATATGTTTATCCATTACTGAAAAAATACGGCTATCCTGCCACCTTTGCCATTTATCCGGCAAAGGTCGGTAAAAAGCTAGGGCGCTCCAGTGTGACCTGGGAGGAACTGCAAGAAATGGCGGCTGATCCCCTCGTGACGATCGCCGCCCACAGTGTGACCCATCCTTCTGACCTGAGAGTTTTAGACGATGAGCAATTGCATCGGGAAGTATTTGAATCTAAGCAAACGTTAGAAACCCAGCTTGGCATTCCCATCGATTATTTTGTTTACCCCACAGGCTACTACGATGAGCGGGTCGCTGCCATGGTGACAAAAGCAGGATATAAAGCTGCTGTGACCATGGACGATGCCAATGAAGGATTCGCGGGGCAGTCCAAAAGCTTACTGGAGATTAAACGCTTTGGCCAATCGCGTACAGCAGAGATTTTGCCCCAAGCCTGGGGAGGCCCAAGCCTACCCAGAATTACTCAGGGCTTTGACTTTAAGGCCCCTCTGGCACTCAATCGGGCAACGATCGACACCTATCCCTTGCTCATTATCACCGGCGGGCAACCCATCACCATCCATGCCAAAAGTCGTTATCAAGTAGAAAACATTGTTGCCAACACAAAGGCCGTAGCAGCCGTGGCGGGGGGCTTTTTCTCGCTGGAATTTCTGGATTCCAATACGATGATCGGTCCAGTTTTCAGCCAGGGTGAAAATCAATTCATCCCAGGTAAACCCGCAGAACTCAAAAAAATTGGGGGCCGTCCCTTGGTTCTCATCAGTCCCAAAGCCGTTAGATTTATTCCATTCGACACAAAAGAACACAACACCCTAGAAGGCGTTCAGGCTGAGATGCCAGATGTCACCGATGCCTTTGTGTCCGCGGCTTGGCTGGTGAAAGGCGGGAAACCCCAGCCAGCGAAAAGTTTTGGCACTCTATTTGATTTTGATGCGGCCCGCCACCGTACCTTTTGGGGCGTTAATGTATCGGGACAGCCTGTGGTTGGAGTATCCGCAGAACCTGTGGATTCCGTGACTTTGGGAACCCTCTTGGTTAAGGCTGGGTTGAGGGATGCCGTGATGCTCGATTCCGGGGCTAGCACGTCCTTGGTTTATCAAAAGGAATCTCTCGTGGGCTACACGCCTCGCCCCGTGCCCCATGTAGTCGCGCTTATTCCACCTCAAGAGGATAAAGCGGCTGCCTGCGTGGTGGCGAATCAATAGCAGCGAATTAATAGCAGCGAATTAATAGCGTGGAAGCCGGGGAAAATCTCACGGATAGTTTGGGGCCCTTGCCTGAGTTTCGCGATGGTAATCTCACTTACGCCGCAGACTTCTAGTGTATTGGTTACACGGCATTAGTCTGGGTTCCGACCCAACCCGACCCTTGGAGGTGATCCCCCAAACCCCCTTCTGGGAAGACGCTTCCCCCAGACCCCCTCCGAAGGGGTTAATTGTGGGAGGAAGAGAGCGCTTCGCTTTGCCGTTGACGAGCGGGTCGCAACGCTAAGAAGATGTAAATATCCAGCACTCACAATTCAAACCACGCATCCTAACGGATCAGAAACTTCTGCAAAGCTCCACTAGTGCAAAATCTGAGTTAGCCTATTCGATGGTAGGTGCAAGTATCCTGACGGGAGAGTGCGCTCTTAGAAAAGCTTTTTGAATTACTTTGGATTGATGGTTATGTCCGATCGCTTCCCCAACTTCCCCAAACTCCCTAAAATAATCTTGCTGTTAGTTGCCAGCGGACTCTGCTCACTGGTCGCCTCAAGAGTCGTAGCACAAACAAGCATTCCTGAAGCGACTGCGGCTGCCAGAGTGGAGCAGCAACAAAAACAGGCGCGGCAAGTTCGCCCAGACAACTATGACCTAGGACGGTATCCTGTTACTGACAAGAATGAGAAGCACTGGCGGTTTTTGCTCTGGACGACAGCAGTGACCCAACCCAAGGAGACTTACGTTGGTGAGGCAGTGACGCGGATTTTGGCGCTCACTACTCGGTCTTCCCTGTCCCCTGCTCAGGGGCGAACGGTGCAGATGGCGATGCAGGTGGGAACACAGCTTTATTTGAGTGACCCTAGTTTTTATGGGGCGATCGGCCAGCAATTCCAGCAAACTCTCGATCGCAGTCCTGATCAAGAGTGGGTAGCGATGGCCTTATCAGCTTTGACAAGAGCAGCACCTTCTACAACAGATTCTGCCAGCAAAGCAGCGGTCACACCAACCCTAGCCCAGATTCAAACCTGGCGCGATCGGGCTAAATCCAGGTTTCCGAATTGGCAGAAAAATACCCATTTGCGGACAACCCTCCAGGATGTAACTAACCTCTCTTCGCCCGCTGCTGTTCCTCCTTTGGCGGATTTGCTCAAATGGACGATCGCCCCCAACCAGGTACAAATGTATGTGATCTGCCAATCCGATCGCTGGGTGGTATGTCGGGCAGTGCTGAAAAATCGGCGGGGTGAGTTTGTGCGGCAGACGGCTGATCCAGCCAGCGAACTCTGGTCTGTTCCCTTACTGCTCCGCTCTGTTCATGGGCTGAGTTGGAACTTTACACGGGGGCAAACTCCCCAGGGTATATACCGAATTGAGAGTACAGTTCCTCAACCCGATCGGGAGTTTTTTCGTGCCTTTGGTCAGTTTCCCTTGGTGCAATTGTTTGTCCCCTTTGAAGCGGGAGCGCGGGAGTTTTTGCCTGGTAAGAAAGGAACCTTCCGAGGTTCGATCGCTGCCTATCAAGCCTTGCTTCCTGCAAGCTGGCGCAACTACCAACCCTTACAACAGAGCTACTGGGCTGGCAGAGCAGGACGGGGATTATTCCGCATTCACGGCACTGGGGAAGGATTAGACTTTTTCGCAGGTAAGGATCGGAATCCAGATAGTTACCTCTGGAATCCCACGATCGGTTGCCTATCTGCTTTGGAAACCTATGATGAGTCGGGTCAATTGAAACAGTCTGACATGCAACAGATTCTCAACCGCTTGGTTAGCGCTGGGGGGCAGAAATTTTCAGGATACTTAATTGTGGTTGACCTTCCCAGTTCCACCGCCGCACCGATCGACCTAGCAACTCTGGAGTCTGCTATTCAATCCGCCCGTCCATGACAAATCCCCACACGATCGGTACAGCCACCACCCTAGAGGAAGCTCAGGCGTACCAAGACATTCTCCATCAATGCTTTAACGTGCCTGTGGGAAGCAGTCCTACTTCCGTAGCCCAGGTGGGGCTGGAAAACCTGCAATTGGTGCGGTCTGTCGATCGCGTGGTTGGGGGACTGAAACTATATCCGATGGGACAATGGTTTGGCGGTCAACGCGTACCCATGGCTGGAGTGGCAGCGGTCGCCATCGCCCCAGAGCATCGGGGCACTGGCGCAGCCGTGGCATTATTGCGCCACACTCTGCAAACCCTACACCAGCAAGGAGTTGCCCTCTCAACCTTATATGCCGCCACCCAGCGCCTTTATCGAAAAGTTGGGTATGAGCAGGCGGGAATTTATTGTCATTTCTCCATCCCAGCGATCGGCTTACATCCCATCACCCACGACTTGCCCATGCATCGGATTAATCCCACAGATTGGCAGGAGTTTCGATCGCTCTACCAGCAGCAAGCCAGCTACAACAATGGGAATCTCGATCGCCATCCTGCCCTCTGGGAGTCCGTTGTGCGATCGTCAGCAACAGAGCCGGTATATAGCTATCTTGTGGGTTCCACCTCAAACCCCCAAGGTTATATCATCTTTACACAGTCTGCTACTCCTGGAGGGTATGATCTGCGTATCCGGGATTGGGTAGCTTTGACCCCAGAAGCAACAGAACGGTTATGGACATTCCTGGCAGACCATCGATCGCTAGTGAATAATATTCTTTGGTATGGCTCCACCCTTAACCCCTGGCTCGTGTTACTCCCAGAGCAGACCTACCAAGTACAGCACCAGAAGCGCTGGTTTCTTCGCATTGTGGATGTGATATCGGCGCTAACGGTACGCGGTTATCCCAAAAGTCTAGATACACAGCTTCATCTCGATATCCAAGATGCATTGATTCCCGCCAATCACGATCGGTTTGTGCTGAGCGTATCCCAAGGGCAAGGGCACGTAGAACGGGGTGGCACCGGAACCTTGCAATTGGATATCAGAGGACTTGCACCCCTATATACCGCACTGTTGACCGCATACCAATTACAGGCGATCGGCTACCTTTCTGGTTCACCCGATGCCCTTGCCACAGCAACTCTCCTCTTTGCTGGCTCAGAACCCTGGATGCCTGACCATTTTTAGGCGATCGTAGCCTCAAGAGTGGAGTTCTCGTAAAGCTCCCAAGAATTCCCGCAATTTACCCAATATATTTCCTGGGTGGGTTGCTGAGTAAGTAGGAAGGCGCAATTATTTGTAGGATGGGTATAACCATTCCGGCATACCAGAAAAGCGATAGCGCAACCCATGCGGGCGTTGGGTTTCGTTCCTCAACTCAACCTACGCCCATCTTATATTTAATTACACCCATCTACTTAACACCTTACAGGGATGTGAAGTTATCAGGTTCTTGCAGTAGATAGTGCAGGTTCTTGGACGATCGCCTCCTCCACTAGAGCTTCTCCGGCTGGAACTTCTTCAGCCAGGAACTGAGCAACCTGGGACTCAATTTCATCACGAACAATCTGGCGATATTCCAGGAAATGTTCGATTTGAGCGCAGACCGAGAGATAGCTCGTGACTCCTCCTCGATTATGGCGATACATCAAGAATAGGTTGCGCCAAAACTGCCAACGTGTCTTCCGCAGTACGCCCTGCCGCCAGCAAATCGTCAGTAAGGCACGGACATTGGCCCAATTCACCTGTTTCTTTGCGGTCTTGCTCTTCTTGGGATAGGTTGCTTCACCCAGGATACGGAAATGTCGGTAAGTGCGATCGAGGAAACGTGCGGGATCGTAGAGTTCCGAAAAGGCTTCCACATACTCACTGGCAATATCTTCTAGAGGGCGAGTGGGCACAAAGTTCATCAACGTGGTTTGGTTGATGTTGGCTGACTTAGTTCGCATTCGGCCTTCTTTGTTGAGTCGATGCCAAAGAGCCGTGTCGGGCAGCGCTTGCAACATGCTGAACAGGGCAGTGGGAATGGAGGTTTGCTCCACAAATTTCACGATTCGGCCCCCGGCTCCCGCTTTTTCGCCATCAAAGCCAATAATGAACCCAGCCATCACCCGCAATCCGGTGCGAGTAATCGCTAGCACCGCGTCACTGAGGGAATCCCGTGTATTTTGATATTTCTGGGTCAAGGTCAGGCTTTCTTCATCGGGGGTTTCAATGCCCAAGAAAACTGACCCGAAGTTGCACTTCACCATCATGTCCATCAGTTCTTGATCCTGGGCCAAATCTACAGAAGCTTCAGTGGCAAAGGAGAAAGGATAGCCATTTTCCACCATCCAGGGCTGGAGTTCCTTCAGGAAGAGTTTGACGTTGCGCTTGTTGCCAATGAAGTTGTCATCCACCATGAAGATGCTGCGCCGCCAACCCAGGTTGTAGAGGCATTCCAACTCAGCGATCAGTTGGGTGGGGTTCTTCGTGCGGGGCTTGCGACCATAAAGAACAATGATGTCGCAGAATTCGCACTGGAAGGGGCAACCTCGGGAGAATTGCACCGACATTTCAGCGTAGGCATCGAGTTGAAGCAAGTCGAACCGAGGAACCGGCGTGCCTGTCACATCAGGCCGATCGCCCAACGAGCGAAAAATCCCTGCTGGTTCACCGCGATCGATCGCGTCCACAAACATTGGCAGGGTAACTTCCCCTTCATCTAAAATTAAATAATCTGCGCCCACTGACAAGGCTTCATCCGGCAGAGCGGTGGGATAGGGGCCGCCCACGGCTACTTTTTTGCCTCGGCGCTTGGCTTCTTGAATTTGGTTGAGCAAGTCGTCTTTCTGCACAATCATGGCAGACAAAATCACGACCTCTGCCCAGTCCCACTCTGCTTCCGTGACGGCACGAACATTGCGGTCTACTAACTTAAATTCCCAGGTCTGAGGCAAGATGGCAGCAACGGTCACTAAACCCAAGGGCGGTAGCATCGCCTTGTAATTTAGCAAGTCCAACATTTTCTCAAAAGACCAAAAACTCTTAGGAAACAGGGGATATAAAAGCAGAACTTTCATTAAAACCACTTTGTATATAGAACTTCACTTAAACACATCAGGTCGGCTTTGACAAGGCTTGTTTAGGTCTGCTTCGATCCTGCACCTCCGTTTCACCTATAGAACTCCGGTTTCTGGAGTCCTGTCGAGTAAGCATAGTGCAAAATCTCAGTTTGCCCTTACCAAATCACTCCCCTATTGCAACCATACCCTAGTCGCTAACCGTTGCCCAGCGATGACACTAACATAACTGGCTAGGGCGATCGTGCTAATCAGAAAACTGATGGGGTAGGGGGTGTGAAAGCCGATCGTTAGCCCTGACCAGGTAAAAAGCAGGGACAGGAAGGCGGAGAGGGCGAGGAAGGGGCGGTTGACCAGGCGTTGAGCGATGGCGGCGGGGGTGACCATGAGGGCGGAGTTGAGCAACGCGCCAACAGCGGACATTGCCTCAGCAACACTGATGGCAACAAGGATGAGAAACACAAACCCAAAACGCGCACTGGCACTCCCTTTGCGGCGGCCACGTCAGGATCAAGAGAGGCAAAGAGTAAGGGACGGGCGATCGTCAGTAGCCCAATGCCTGCGACTGTTCCGATCATAGCAATTTCCTGGGCTTGGGCTGCTTGCAACCCCAAAATTGATCCAAAAAACACATTCACTCCCAGGTTGCCATGGGAGCCGCTGCGGTGGGTGGTGTAAATGCTCAAAAACAGCACCACCAATCCCAGAACCCAAGCTAGGAGAGTGCCTACCTCCACATCTCGCGATCGGGATTGGGAACGAGTCCCCAACGTCCCCAGTCCCACTGCCACCAAAAGGGGCAACCCAAATAAGCCAACAAGGGGATGACCGCCCAGAATGACTGCAAGGAGCGCCCCAGTAAAGGTGACGTGGGACAGCGCTTCTACGGCAAACACGAGATGGCGCAACACAACAAAGTAGCCCACCAATCCAGCGACGATCGACAACACGGTGCCTGCCAGAAATACATGGCGCATAAAATCAATGCTCAGCATTTCGCGCACAGTCTGAATCAGGTTCAGGGAGAAAGTGGAAGTTGCGGCGAACATTAGGGACTTCCAACTAATAAATCATTCCGAAGTCTGCGTGGGGGCGAAGCATACCCTTTGGGAAGCAAGCTACGGCAAAAGGTTCTGATTGAGTTACAAAGACTTTCGCCCGAATGCCTCGCCCATGCAAGGTTTATACGCGGGTACATTATTTATCTGCAAGTCCCTTATTGGTGAATATTTGAGTTTGTCTCCCGCCGCACACCTTCACTGTTCCACGGAACTGGTATGAAGCGTTAGGGCTTGGGAACACTGCCAGTTCCGTAGAACACGATCGCTGGAGCCGACATATGAGAGATTACGGTAGAGACCAATGATGAGGGTTAACTGTGAGGCTAGCCGCCCATCAATAGGCGTTGCTGGGGGCGATCGAATCTAGCGGGTATAGGTGAGGGCGATCGTTAGGTGGCTTGAGTTCCTGGTGGTGAAAGTACTCCAGTGCTACTTGTTAGTATCGGGGATAAAGTTGCCGGAATATTGTCTATAGGACGATGCTTTGGGTTTGTCAATGAGTGATCTAAGGAGTATTACTGATTTCCACAATCATTTCTCTTTGCTCTAGTTGTTCTAACGCATCAGGCAAAGTAGCAGTCAGCAATTGTCGCAGGTTGCGATTCGTGACATTGCCACAGGTTAGCCACAAAATCTGAGGAGGTGTTCCCAAGCGACAGACTAGGTCGATGAAGTCGCCGTCTTTCGTCATAATCACAGCGTTTTCGGCTCGTGCTGCTTCAAAAATTTCCATATCTTGAGCATCTCGAAGTGACAAGTCTCGCAGGGCAACCGCTTCTAAACCAAAGGTGGCTGATAGCCAATTTGCCAGAGTTGGAGGTAGTTGAGCATCGATCCAAATCTTCATGCCGTCAGTCTAGGAAAATCAGTACGTCGCGCTGCGAAGAGCAGGCAGGCTTGAATATCTGCCAGTTCCAAATCGGAGAAGTCTTCTAAAATTTCAGTAACAGTCACGTTTTCAGCCAACATTTCTAAAATATCGGTGACTCGAATTCGCATCCCTCGAATGCAGGGGCGACCACCACACTGACCAGGGGTCTGGGTAATGCGAGTTAGCAAGTCAGTCGTTGAATTCATGAGAGTGCTTACAAGTTGCTTTGTTTGTCTCCATCTTACCGAGTAATTATGCAAAATCCGCCACCTAACAACGCCCATGCACACCGACCGCCGAGAGGTGATCGGTGATGATGCAGAAGTTACTTACGGCGGGTGATGGGCAACGTTATGCGGCTGAGTTTTTGGTGGGGCAGCAACCTAAAAACTACCTTTTAGTTTCAAGAGCTTGAGGTTGTTGGCGAGGCAGTGTTTTAAGGTTAATGGTAGGGCGATCGCTGTTAAGTTAATAAAGTGCCGATTGGACAATCAATATTCACAGTAAAAGTTGTAGGAATGTTATGGCAATACAGCTATGGCTTCGATCTCCACCAAGAACTCTGGAAACGCTAGTCTTGAAACTTGCAGCCAAGCAGATGAAGCAGGTAGAGTATGACCTTGATAAAACTCTGCCCGAACAGGCATCGCTTCCTCTCTGAATCTGTCCACATCTGTTGTAAAGATTGCCTCCTTAATGACATCATTGAACGTTACTCCATGAGCTTCCAATATGCGCTGCAAATCTTCATAGATATGGCGCGTTTGTCCACTCATATCTCCAACAGCAACTAGCTTACCCTCATCGTCAATGCTGACCGTGCCGGAGATGTAAAGCGTTTTGCCAACCGTTACTGCTTGAGCGTAACCGAAATCTTTTGTGAAATCCTTGCCGTGATAGAAAACTTCTTTATTCGATTGTGACATCGTTACTTACCTCTTCTCTGGCTAATGAACTTGGTGTACAACAATTACTACAATCATGCAGCCTATCTTACAAGTAGGCAGTTTTTGGACAGGTACTTACTAAAGAGATAGTATTGTGCAAGCAAAGAATCTCCGACAAATAGATATGGCAAACAGTAGTATAGTAAATTTTGATACATGGCATGAGTGTGGTGAGCAATACTCATCCGAGGATTGTCCAGTTAGTGAGGTACTAGACCTTATCGCTCACAAGTGGATGGTGCAAATCATCTACTACTTACACAAAGAAGATGTTGTCCGTTTTTGTCAACTTCATCGTCTTGTATCACCGATTACGCAAAAAGAATTGACGAAAAAGCTACGAGAACTAGAACACGCAGGGTTAATTATTCGTACCGTATATGCAGAGGTTCCACCTCGTGTTGAGTATCAGTTAACTGAACTTGGCAAAACGCTAGTTCAACCTTTGGCTGCTTTAGTTCAATGGGCAGAGCAAAATAAGGATATAACAAAGTCTCATTCCTATACTTAGAGCGCCGCATAACAACGCCCATGCACACCGATCGCCGAAAGTCGATCGGTTATGGTGCAAAGGCTATCTGTGGCGGGTGATGGGCACCGTCAGCTAGATTTTTGGTTCTACTTGGGA
>Ga0163144_10013234_pt1 | contig 17237 bp, 10 predicted proteins | sample OliLak19BULKMAT1_FD_123175 | JGI IMG/M metagenome (GOLD analysis project Ga0163144, IMG submission 123175) | Freshwater microbial mat bacterial communities from Lake Vanda, McMurdo Dry Valleys, Antarctica - Oligotrophic Lake LV.19.BULKMAT1 | ecosystem: Environmental > Aquatic > Freshwater >... | reverse complement strand
GGAATGTGGATTTGAAGGTGGTGTTGGCTGCGGTGGAACACAGTGACAGCCCGGCAATGCGGTCCGGGATTTGTCTGGCCGTCGGCCAGGTTCCTCGCGAGACCGTCATCGACTCAGACCGGGATTTATGGGGAGCTCTGGCATCGCAGTGGTTTGCGGACGAACCGGACACATCGACGCACAGTGCGGCCGGGTGGCTGCTGCGACAATGGGGAGTGCCAGTTCCCGCATTATCCCCTACTGTGGCCGCAACCGAGCCGACCTACACCGACAAACAGCGACAACAGATTGCGGCCCTCACGCAAACCGTTTCCGATCTGGAACAGAAACGGTCGAATCTAAAAAAGAGCCTAGTTGATCTGGAACAGCAAGTCACCGATTCAATCCGGCCCATCGCGGTAATCCCAGGCAATAGTGGATTTTTATTTCCATCCGGATCACACGTGATTGTCGTCCCCGCCCCCGCCTCCGACAGCGAGCAGCAACGATTCCTGCTGCGTGATTTGGCGACGTCCCAGGATCGCGAACTCCCACTGACTGGTACCGATCCGACCGTATCGCCCGGAGAGAGGCCCATGATCGCCATGGTTTCGGCCGGTACAGACTTGAAAGAGCGTGAGATCCTGCTGTTCGACCTGGACGACGATCAGGTGCGGTCACTTGGACCGGGCAGTTATCCCAGTTGGTCGGGCGATGGCTCCAGACTCTTTTTTCTTCATCCAGCGACGTTTCAGCTTCTGGCCGTGGACGTAACGAAACCTGAGTCACAGCCCCGGCAATTGGTGGAGCGAATACCGTCGTGGTATCCGGCTGTTTCTCCCGATGGCACCAAAGTGGCGTATTTCGCAGACGGCTCGTTGCAGGTGCTGGATGTCGCAACAAACGCGAACATAGCGAGCGTAGCAAAGCCGGATTGGTCGGGTGGTTTGCCTGGTTGGGCCCCCGACAGTCGTCACGTTGGCTTTGGCAGCTACGCAAACGGCGACAAAAAAGGCCTTTGGGTTCTGGATACGGAAACAGGAAACTGCCAGATGGTGATACCAGGCGATGTGACCAGGCCCAGTTGGTCCACTGATGGCCGACGATTGTTGTACGAACATCGATTCGCAAATGAACTCCAGGTGGTGGAGATTGCTGCTTCGCAACGACAGTTCATGACAGAGGTCTGTCAGGTTCAAACTGATATCTCGCAATGCGAACGACGACTTTCTGATGCCAATCGAGAGCTGAATAATGCGACGTGGGGCGACCCACAATGGCGTGTGAATAGTGTGGGGCTCACGATGCTGCGGATTTCCGGCGGTGAGTTCATAAATGAAAACTCAAAAGTCGTCAGGGTGACGGCGGACTTTCTGATCAGTGACCGGGAAGTGACCCGAGGGCAGTTTGAACAGTTCATCAACGACGCCGGTTATCCCGCTGCAGAAAAGCCTGGGGACTGGGAGGGCGTCAATACGACATACAGCCCGACGGCCGACCACCCGGCCCAGAATGTGAGTTGGTACGACGCGGTACTGTATTGCAACTGGCTGAGCCAGCAAGAAAGCCGCCTGCCGTGCTACGAGCGGACGGGGACGAAGGAGAAGGGTCGTTATGACGAAACGGAATACGACGCATGGCGGATCATTCCGGGTGCGACCGGTTATCGTCTGCCTGGTGACGAGGAGTGGGAATACGCATGCCGTGCGGGAACACAGACAGACTTTTCGAGTGGTGACGACGAGTCGTTGTTGGTTGGGTACTGTCAGATGATTCCCTCGAAGCTGCCGGCGGTCTGTGGGCAGAGGCTACCGAATGCTTGGGGCCTGCACGATGTTCACGGGAACGTGTGGGAGTGGTGTTGGGATCTCTATCATGCCGGGGACTCGTACCGCGTGAGCCGTGGCGGCAGTTGGAGCGACGGGGCCGCGTTTTGTCGGTCGGCGACCCGCGGCAGGAGCTACCCGTCGGGACGGGGCAGCAACACGGGCTTCCGCCTGGCCCTGAGTCCGTCTGGAGTCTCTGCGGAGCAGGCCAAGGACGAGTCAGCGGAGCCGTCTGGCGCAGGCACGGAGGAAGCAAGGCGGTAGCCGGCGACCGTAGCTGCCGTAGCCGGATGGCGTAGCGGAGCGTGGAACGATTGTGCGCAGTCGTTTGAGACAACGATTGCGGGGGTGCAGGGGGTGTCCCCCTGCTCGCGCAAAACTTTTGCGGTGGCTGAGGGCTCAACATCATGGGTTTGCGTTTCTTTGTTGTCCCAGTCTCCGATTCTGCGGCTTCCAGCCTGCCAGATTCACTGGGAATGGGAATCTTTCAGGATGCATACGGCAGGCTGGAAGCCTGCCCCACGATAAAAACCACAGCACTCCATTGCTGCACCAGGACGCGTGAAACTCGTGTGCTGGTCGACGAATTGATATGTTGCATCCACTGTCTACTCCGGCTTCCTGTGGATCGAGCAGGAAGCATCGACGGCCTTGTGACGTCATTCAGGCCGACAGCAGTCCGGTCTTGATGTGTGTTGACTGGACAACGACACCGTTTCGGGGATGTTGAATGATCCAGCGAGTGCATCCAGGCACCCTTGACTTTGGCAGCGTCGAGAAGTGAACGTGAACCTGCACGATTGCCCTGACAAGGCGACACTGTTCGCTTACGCAAACGGCGAACTGCCGAGCGGCAGAAACACCGAAGTGTCGCGGCACGTCGACGGATGTGCCCAATGCCGCACCGTCGTCGAGTCGATTAACCTGTCAGAATTGGCCACTCTGGGACCAGACAGTGAATTTGCAGTTGAAGAGTCCGCTCCAGAATCGCCGCAGTCGATGCGGTTTGTTCCGGACGAAAACAAGCATCGACTCTCTGCCAGAATGAAGGTCGTTGCTGAGTCTTTTTCTGATTGCGTTGCGCGCGGCCAGGAGACAGACATCTCGCAGTTGCTTTCCGAAAACTGGGCAGATGCCGGCTCCACTGAATGGTCCGCAGCACAGATCCGATTGCTGCTGGAGTTGATCTGCATCGAATTGCGAAACGCGTGGTCACCGGCACCCGCGATGACGGATACGGCGACCTTAGACTCGGTTGTGGTAAGGCCATACACCGTCGGCTGCCCGACAACGGACCAATACGTTCAGCGATTTCCGATTCTGCGAGCGTGCCCACTGCTGGTCGCGGACCTGGCAAAGGCCGAGGCGTCGATTCGCGGTTTTTCAATGACAGATCGGTCGGTGACTCCGTCGTCGGACCGGCTGTCGGGCATCGATGGGTTTGAGCTGATCGAACCCATCGCCAGCGGCGGAATGGGTGTCGTGTGGAAGGCAAAAAACCGGCAACTTGGACGGATTGTTGCAATCAAACTGATTCAGCAGAACAAATCCGTTGGCAGCCCGGAACGCCAACAGCTCTACCAGCAGCGGTTTCTCATCGAAGCACAGGCGGCCGCACGGTTAACGCATGCCAACATCGTCCCCATCCACAGCATTCACAACACCGCCGGTGAGCTGTATTACGAGATGGATCTCATCGAAGGGGGCAATCTTCGGGATGTCATCAAATCTGACAACTCGATCCCTGTTCAAAGGATTGTCGAGGTGATGCTGGCAGTCGCCAATGCGATTGATCATGCACATCGTCGAGGGGTCATCCACCGGGACCTGAAGCCGGAAAACATCCTGATGAAGGATGGGAAGATTCCGATGGTCACCGACTTCGGGCTGGCGAAGCTGGTCGATTCGGACACGGCCCTGACTCAGGACGATACCGCGATGGGCACCATGAATTACATGGCACCCGAACAATTTCGAGACGCTGCCAGTGTGACCGTGGCGGCCGACATCTACTCGCTGGGAACGATGCTCTACGAACTGGTATCCGGTCAGGTTCCAATCGCATACACAGGTGACATTGCCAGTTTCACGCGAAAGGTGCAGGAGGTCGATCCGGTTCCGCCACAGCGAACTGACCGCGCTGTCTCGCGAGACATCCAGAACATCTGCCTCAAGTGCCTGATGAAACAACCGGAGCGGCGTTATGCCTCAGCAGGTGCCTTTGCGGCAGACCTCCAGGCGTTCCTTGATGGTCGGCCGGTGTCTGCAAGGCGGATCGGGCCGTTCGGGCATTTCTGGCGGCTGTGCCGACGTTATCCCAGGACCGCGAGTCTTGCTGGCGCTCTGGTGCTGGCACTGGTGGCAGGGTTTGTGGTGTCCGTCAAATTTATGTTTGATGCCCAGCAGCAGGCCCTCCTGGCTTTGGAAGCAGTCAATCATTTCTACCTGCAGATCGACCAGAACGATGCATTTCGTCAGCCAGCCTTTAACGACCTTCGCGTCCGATTGATGCAGGAGGGCCGCGATCGACTGGATGAGCTGACTTATGCACCGGTGACCACCCGAGACCAGAGCAGCCAGCGTGCAATTGCCACACTGCACTTCATCAATGGACGGAGTCTGCAGGAAGCGGAGCAATCGGATGCGGCGTTTGAAGAACTTCAGCGGGCAGCGGAGATCCAGAATCGTCTGGCGGTCAGCGACACTCACGATCTGGATACAAGAGCCGACCTCGCAACGACGCTGGTGGCGATGGAGCAGGTGCGTCCAAAGGACGAGCACGCTCAGACATGGCTGGATGATGCGCAATTGATTCGCGAAGCTGTCGTGCGTGAACTGCCCGATGACGATCTCCGAAAACCCAAGTCGCTCAGGCTGCTGGCGAACGTGTTTATGAACAATGCCAATCGTCTGGCAGAACCAATCATCCAAAGGCATGTTTCGCCTGATCCGGAAACCCTTCGGGAAGCGCAGCGATTGTTTCGAGTGGCCAATGAGAAGCGTCAACAGGCGTCGGCGCTGGCGGAGGTTGTTTCCGTTGATGCCGGCGAGCGGGATGCGCTGGCACGCGACATCATCGTGGGAAAAGCCAATCTGGCTGTGTTATTATCACGGGTGGACAGCCAGTCGGAAGAGGCCCGGGAAGCTCTGAGCGATGCCGCAGGCGCACTTTCGTTCTATCTCGGCGCGCATGCATGGGACGTTGAAGCCAGGCGGCAGTTTGCCGAATGTCAGTTGTCGAAATACCTGATGGCTGCTGTGAAGGATGAGGCGGCATTTGCCGCGATTGAAGATGCTGAACGAGACGCGAATATCGTTTTGGCGATGAACCCCGGTGACATGCCAACCCGCCGAACCGTGGCCAGAATCGCTCTGGAACGTTCGCTGGAATTGATTGTCGATGACCTCGAAACGGCCATCGAACTGAATGCCACAGCCTTCGAACCTGCCAACCTGAACGCCGCTGCTGTCAATCAGCTGAATCGGGCGTTCGAGTACCTGCCCGGGGAATCTGAACTCAGCGGCACTGTCGCCCGGATTACAGACACAGAGTTTATCGCTGCGGTGCGACTGACGCGGACGCTGAGGGTCCTGACTCCCCTCGAAGGTATTTCCCGTGCAGAAGATGCAGCGGCAGACGATCTTCGAAAAAACTATTTAGCGCAAGTGCAGACCGCCCGGCAGGATCTGTATGGAACACGACCGGAAGAGACTCCAATCGACATCGCTGCTTTTCAAGAGTCTCGAATCTGGATTCTGGCTTACTCAACTGTTGTCGCACACCTGCAGTTTGAAACAAAAAGGCGAACACGGCTCGCCAGTCAGTGTCTGGAGGCAATCCAGGGGCGCCGACAAGCGGGACAGGAGTCCAGCGCACTGGATGAATGTGAGGCAATCGCGAGAAAAATGCTGCAGCTTGACGAGCAGTCACCTGATCAGGAGCCCTGACCGTGGCTCTAACAGTGGCTCCGTAAGGCAGTAGCTGCTCCAGGCCGGTCTCTCAATAGAACCGGTTGATACTGAAAATGAACTCGGAGTCAAACGCGCGGCGGTTAATCGCATCCGCACTGAACAACGGGACCACAGCCGCTACCTGAATACGTGTCTTATGGTTCAACTCAATTGAGAAACCCGCAGACATGTTCAGCAGATCAGTCATTCTGGTCGAGGTAAACATCAACGGCTCACGGAAGGGAATATCGGCAGCGTAGTTACTGCCGCCGCCAATATTTTTCGTGTAATGAAGTTCGAGACTGCCGTCGAGTCGTGTGATTGCCTCAGCGTTCGGGTGCTCAAAGAAGTTGTAGACCGCACCCGGATCGAGCGACAACAGTGTGGCCTCTCGAAACCCGCCCGACGAAACATCCGGAACAACGACGCCCTGATCATTCAGAGGCACGTTGACCTGACCAAAGCACTGAAAGGTCGTTCGGCCCAGAGCTCCAGCAACACTGGATGGAAAAATCGAATCATACTCGTCGGTCACCCCACCCTGATCGGGCAGCAGCATCACACCGATAAAGGGAGCGATGTGCCACGCCTCGTTCCTGACCCGAAATGGAAGTCCGTTGAATTGTCCCGTCGAGTCGCCACCGGTGGGTGTAATCAGGGCGGAGCCAGCGACGACACTGTACGACTCGTCGATCAAAATGGCCTGCTTCCAGACGACTGGAATGTTGCCGAACTGATCTCCTCCGATGCCAAAACCTGACGCGTTGATGCCCGCATTTCCGGCGAATGGAATGCGGACTTCCAGCGAAGTATTTTCCGCTTTGCCGAAGGTCTTTTCCAGGCCAAACAGGAATCCGTCAAAGTTCTGCCGGCGATTCGAGGGGCTCGCTCCCCCCCCGGATGATTGCGTCCCGAACGCATTGTTGTAATGGCGATAGTCAAAGAAAAAGCGGTCCTGTGGCACCGGCTTATTGTTATCAGAAATACTGAATGCCGAATTGCCACCTGCGGTGATCAGGTCCGCAGAAAGCTGGCCGCCTGGCTTTCCAGCAGCCTGATCGTCACGGGTAAGCACAGTGACCTGTCCTGAACTGCCAAATAGATTTCCATGGAATTGTGCGGGGGCGAGCAGCGATTGGAATGACTGGCGACCCCGACGTGGTCCAGCGTCAGCAAGTTGAAGGCCTCGCAGAAAATCCGGGGTGGCAGCATTATTCCCCGTGGACCCTGAGCGTCGGTCTGGAGGAGTATTGTTTTGCAGCTGCGGGAAGGCATCTTCATCAGACGCAATCGACCCCGGCGGCTGAGGTTCAGAAGCCAGAATCTCGCCATACGGTCCAGTCAGGACCGCAGCCATGATCAGCAGGCCTTGGCGTATCAACATCAGCTTTCGCATGGTTCGCCTCGAAGAGCCGTCATCAACGACGGCTCAGGATCCGGCAAGATCTGCCGTATCACGCGATCCCGGCGCCGGAAAAATCTGCCACCTTGTTTCTATCGGTTCATGTATGCGTATCCCTTGAACCCGCAGATTCGTCATTTATCATTCGCCCGGAACCTGATGGCGGTTTTCACCGGGGTCGGAGACCGATCGCGTTCCGAGCTGGCGTGGAATTCATGGGCCGCAGCAATTAGCTCGACGGGTGTCTGCGATCGGCAGCTTGACGGAACGCAATGCCCAGCCATCTGCGAGAATGATGCGTTCCCGTTCGATTGTCAGCTACTCGGACGGAAATGTCACCACGCCGTTCCAGTCCTGAGGCGGTCGCCATTCGCTCTTTGACATGATGTTCCGCAGCGGCAGGTTCGCTTCGTCGTCGGCAAGTTGTGTCCGGAAGAGTTCTTCGGCCTCTGTCCACCGGCCTTCGATGAACATGTTCAGGGCAAGCTCGTGTACTCTTATTTGTTCGTCAGTGGGAGTTCCGGCAGTGTCGCCGGGGAGCAGCAACTGACTGATCGCCATCACGGTGTGCATGCCCCGGGGTTGGAACTGCGCAATCCGGCGACAGCGAAACTCGCCGGAGCTCGCGTGACACGCAATCACTTCCGCAGTCGCGCCGTCAAGCAGAATTGGCGTGCGAAATCGCTTCGTAACGCTCTGCAATCGTGACGCCTGATTGACAACGGCTCCGAAGACTCCCACCTTGCTTTGTTCGGGTGGGCCGATCTGGCCTGCGATCCCCACGCCGTGGCCGATCCCAATGCCTATCGAGAGCCCGTGCAGCGGATGCGTGGCGTCTAACCTGCCAGCAGCAAATTCTTTCTCGATGGCCAATGCAGCGCGGCACGCCAGAACCGGCCCGACGTCAGTTGATTGCGGCCACCCCCAGAATGCCAGCGCCGCGTCACCCTGAAAATCCGCGATCACACCTTCCTGCTCCATAATGCAGCGGGCCATCGCACTCAGCGCATTACTGATCTTTGAAAGCAGTCCGGGGAGATCCTGATTGGCTTCCTCCGTTCCTCGTGAAAACCCGCGAAGGTCGCAAAACAGTACCGTGATGTTGCTTTCACGAGCCTGCAGCATCGCTTCCGCATTCCTGCTGGTAATGGTCCGAACCACTGCCGGAGGCAGGAAATGCGCCATCCTCGTTTGTGTTTGCTGGAGGAGACGGACCGACCGGGTGGCACCAATGAACTGCGCCGTCAATTCCGTGAATCGCATCGGCTCCTGAAGTTTGTCTTTTGTTTCGGCGGGTGTCAGTGCGTCAAACGTGCCACTCAGGTACAGACACCAGCCGCGGGCAGACTCATCCAGAAGTGGAGTACACAGCGCCCAGTCAAGGTTGCCGGCGTTTGTAAACACGGAGTCTTTCTCGGATGAACCCCAGATGTGCAGGATACTCTTGTCGCTGCTCATCGCTGTCATCATCAAACGACGACTCGGCCGAAACGGCCCAATGCTTTCATCACGACTGTTCCAGCGGGTGATCGCCGGCTTGACCGGTTGTCCGTCATCAGAGACGGGCTCTGAATCACCGAATACAACAACCGCTGCTACCCTGCAGCGAGGAATTGCTTCGAGCAGCAAATCGACCATCGCGGCTGCAAAACTCGCGTCGTCCTTTGCGTCACGCATGAGCTGCGGAATCGTCGCCAGCAATTCGAGCGATTTGCCCTGCGTTTGCACAAACGGGACTTTGCGGAGTTCCGATGGTGCAAACGTATACTCTTCGAATCCGGCCGGCTCCGTTCCGCTCGCCTCGGGACCACTTGCGGCAATCAACCGAAAAATCGTGTCGCCAACACGGAACTCTTCGTCAACGCGCAGCAGGATCAGCGTTAATTCCTGGTCCTTATAGATCAACGGATTCTTGCTGGTCTCCAGCTTCCTGACCTGAACGGAACCGTGTTGCAACGTGACTTCAGCGTGAATTCGAGAGATCTGTCGGTCCCACGGCGCCGCAATTTCGCATCTGGAAGATCGGCCCAGGCTGCAAGTGCCGGACTCGTAAAGGGTTGCGATGGCGCGTTGCGAAGCTTCCTGTCCGATTGCATGGATCTCCAACATCCCCCCACCGCCTTCAATGAAGTGGCCGAAAGCGATTCAGTGAGCCATTTTTCTGGCTGTTCCAGCGGAATGATGCCGCCGGTTGCGAAGCCACCGCACCACGGTCAGGATACCAAATCCAGCAGCGAAGGGCAGCATTGTGTCACCGCCGCAATTGGGGACACACGATGCGGCCATGAAAATTGCCCGCGTTGGAGCGGACCCGGTCGCCTGATCGGAAACACATGTTCCAGACAAACTTCGATCGGAGCCCGTCCCATTTGCTCACAGGGGCGCCCGGCATCGCTGCGTGACATCGCCGCTGTTTTCTTTAGGAAAACGATCCGCCAACTCAAAAATGACTGTTCTGTCCGCATTGACTTTGCCGATTACAACGATTGGGGCAACACGCGTGCACTGCAGATCGATCAGGAACAAGTCCATGCTTTTTGGGAATTTGTTCTCGCCCCGAAGGAAGACCGAAGACCGCATCGAACGTGCTCGTCGCTGTTCGGGAATCGAGCAGCTCGAGGATCGTTTGTGCCTCGGTGGACTCGGGACAATTCCCGTTCCGCTGGACGTCGGCTCAGAGAACTTGCCGTGGTCGGCGGATGACAATAGCCTGATTCAAAGTCATGTGGCGTATGAGTCGGCATCACGGCCGGCGTCGGAACCATTCGAGATTCGTTATGACTTTCGGGATCAGGCTGGATTTCGAAACGAAATCACTCCGGAACATCAGCGTGTGGCTCTAGTGGCTCTGAACAATTGGTCAGACGCAACAGACCACAGGTTTACATTCGTTCGTGATACCGAAGCAGACGTCGACAACATCCTGAATATTGGTGTCGGGGATCTGTTGGCCCTGGATTATGAAAGCGACCGAGGCGGGACTTTAGGCGTCGGCGGTGGGGTTGCGACCGGTCTCAAAGGACAATCCGCGGTTCGCGGAGCGGTCTGGCTGGACAATCAGGAAACATGGGATACGCAGATCGGTAACGGCAATCCGATTGGCACTCGCGATTTCTTTACCGTTGTCGCTCACGAAGTCGGACATGCTGTGGGTTACCAGGACGCACTCGGCGGACTGGGAATTATGAACGGGCAATATCAAGGCGAACTCTCAGCTGCTGCAATCAGGCAGTCGGTTCAACAATCGAATGTTCCTGCGACGCCAATTGTCTCTCGGCCGGGTGTATTACTTTCCGGATCGTCAACCTACGATGTGCATCCGCTGGCCGACCCGCAGCTCACAGCGAATGAGGTCAAACAACTCCTGGATCGGGCGTCCGCCGCAACGCCAAGTAACGATGCAATCATCGCAGTGGTTGATCGAGGTGGAAATATCCTGGGTGTGCGAACGGAAGATGGAGTTGTGGCTCCGGATGACCAGGTACTGAGCTTTATGATTGATGGAGCCGTCGCGAAGGCGCGCACGGCTGCATTCTTCTCAAGCGGCGACCCTTCGGTTGGCACTGTGGGACCGTTGACGTCGCGGACCGTTCGATTCATCAGTCAGTCGACAGTCACACAGCGCGAAGTTGAAGCCAATCCGAACGACGTCGACCCAACAAGGCAGGGTCCTGGTTTTGTGGCGCCGATTGGTCTTGGAGGGCATTTTCCTCCTGAGATCCTGCATACGCCTCACGTCGATCTCTTCGCGATTGAACACACAAACCGGGACAGCATCATTCACGCCGGCGCCAATGGAATTCGAGAAAATGGCACAGGCGATGACGTTGTGCTTGGGACACGGTTCAACGCCGATTTTCTGAGTGGAAAAGAGATTCTGGCACCGGAGTCCTACGGCTACGTTTCTGGCCGTGCGCTCACTCAGCAATCGCGCGGGATCGCCACATTGCCGGGGGGCATCCCACTGTTTCGTGACACAAACCTGGATGGTGTTGGCGACACGGCGGTGGGAGGGATCGGAGTCTTCTTTCCTGGTTCTGATGGTTATGCAACACACGAACAGGGATTTGTTCCTGGGATAGGCCAGTCGGAAGCGGAGCGAACAAATGCAACGCGGGTGCTGGAGGCAGAATACATCGCATTCGCAGCGGTCGGAGGCAGTCGGTTGGCAGAAACCATCGACTGTCCGGCTCCAGGTGCCATGATCGGCGACATTGGAGGCATCGCTCCAGTTGCCGATCTGGATCTTCCATTTGGCAATATCACACTGGTGGGAATCGAGCTGGAAATTGTCGGCCCGACGCCCGGTATTCAGGGCGTGCGAGATCTGCTCACCTTTGGCCACAGTCTGGGTGTGGGCACAGTCAACGGGACCGAGGAGCCGGTGAACATCGGTGGTGACCTGTATCTGGATGGCTCGGCTGTTCCGAGTAACTGGCTGGTCGCACCGAAGGATGGTGTGGGAATCACAGCAGCAGAAGTTGAACAGATTATCAATGAGGGAATCGCCGCAGCGGACAAAACCCGCGCTGCGATAAGAGTTCCAGTGGGTTCTCGCACGAGGATGGTCCTGTCGGTAACGGATACGACGGGAGAAGTGCTGGGCCTGTATCGCATGCCGGACGCCACGGTATTCTCGATTGATGTCGCGGTTGCGAAGGCTCGCAACACAGCGTATTACGCCGACGCTGCGGCTTTGAACGCGGCCGATCAAGTCCCAGGCGTTAACGCCGGCGTCGCATTTACGAACCGCACATTCAGATTTCTTGCGGAGCCTCGCTTTCCGTCCGGCGTTGATGGATCAACACCGCCCGAGTTCTCGATACTGAACAACGCCTCGATCAATCCAGTCACCGCTGAGAATTCCGGGGCACCGGCACCAGCATCGGCGTTCAATGATACGGTGCTGGGTTACGACGCATTTCACCCTGGCACAAACTTTCGTGATGCCAGCAGTGATCTCTCACGTCAAAACGGCGTTGTGTTCTTTCCGGGCAGCACACCACTCTACAAGAACGGGGCTTTGGTTGGGGGCCTTGGAGTCAGCGGCGATGGTGTCGACCAGGACGACGTTGTGACATTTTTGAGCGCCCAGGGATTCTTACCGGAACAGAATGGCCAGGTTCGCGCTGACCAGGTGTTTGTCGATGGCGTCCGACTTCCGTACATCAAGTTCCTTCGCAATCCCTTTGCATGATGGAAGAGGATTCTGTCGTAATCCGGACCGTGTCCCTGAGCGACGTGAAGGATTCACAAAACTGCAGTTTTCAGCCATGGAAGACATGAGTCGCGTCTGGAAACGGAATCCTCCAAAGGGGCTCTTCCCGTTTTGAAACCACCTGTAATAAGTTCCTTCTGGTTCGGCGGAGTGACGGTCCATGGTTTTTTCTGCGGTTGAAAAGTGCGACGCAAATCCTCTCAGCCTGCGAAGCATCATTGTGTGTTTCGTTGCAGCTGTGACAGCGTGTGCAGGAAGTTCGGGCAAAGCGCAGGACTCACAGCGATCCTCGAATCACAGCCTGCTGGAAAATCCAATGCGGCGGGCTGGGAATCCAATGTGCGTGGCCCCCTGGGCTCGACCCTTCCCTGATTCGAAATACACCGGCTACTACACAGGCGGCGGAGCGGCGTTGTACGGCAGTCCGGCGACTGCGTTTCGCGGTGAATATCGTTGTATCAACGAAGGGACATTTGGAGTTGACTACGCCCCGTGGTATTCCCGAGTCCGAACGCAATGGTTTCATGGCCGGAAACAACAGGGCGGTGAAGGTCAATACGAGCCTGATGGCCGCAATCATCCAATGGACGATCACTTAGGGTTTGGACCTTTTAGGCCGGCACCACGGTTATTCCATCACTGAAAAACGGTCGTCGGATCATTGGTGCCGATTCAGACGCCGATGCATGACCCCCTCGAAGCTGAGCCGGAGATCCGGCAAATTCGTGATCAATGCCTGAAACTGTCCCTGAGGCACAGCCAGCAGATCCAGGGCCTTTGTACAGCGGACAGTGGCACTGCGAGTCTTTTGTCGGAGCAGGGCGATCTCGCCGAAATATTCCCCGGGGCCGAGAGTCGCAAGACGCTGCCCGCTGCCATTCGGGTCCAGCAGCGGTTCCGGCGATTCCGACTCTGCGACGACTTCGGCTTCGCCGCAAAGAATGATAAACAGGGAGTCACCCAGATCGCCCTTGCGGAACACGATTTCTCCCGGCTCGAAATGCAACTGAGCGAGGCCCTTATTTCCATCCAGCTTGAGCTGAACGGTTTCGGGCGGAATCAAGAGGTCGAGTAGCCATGACACTCCCACTTTCAGCTTGCGATCCATCCCAGGCAGTTTCCACCAGTACACGGATCGCCACAGCACCCAGGCTGGAAAACCGGAAATGCGGATCCGGTTAAAGAGTTCCGCTACGGCCGAATGATGTCCAAGCGACCCCATCTTGCCGAGTCCCGGGAATCGATATGTTTTTGGCTTTGTACCATGAAGCCGGGCCGCAATGTTATGTGCCAGTGTGCGTGCCTGCCGGATCGCATGCTGCGCGGTCGGAGGACAAAATCCGTTGTCGGCAGCATTCGGAACGCGAGCCGAATCGCCAAGTCCCCAGACATGGGGCGATCCAACGACTTCAAGATAACCGTCCACAACAATGCGGCCGCCCTCCTTCCTGACGTCGAGTGCGTCGATCAGCGGGTTCGGAAACGACGGAACGGTCGACACCAGAGTCTTCGTCGGAATTCGGACCCCGTCGCTCAGAACCGCAGCGTCCGGAGTCGCCGTTTTCAATCGACTTTCCAGGCAGAGTTCCACACCACGGCGCTGCAGAATTCGTTGTGCGTAGGCACTCAGGCGTGGTCCCACTTCACGTTCGAGAATCTGTTTACCTGAATGCACCAGCACCACTCGGATGTCAGCAGCTGAAAAACTGCGAAACCGCTTTGCCACGTGCCGCAGAAAGTCGTTCATTTCGGCGGCAACCTCGACGCCCGAAAATCCACCTCCCGCCACAACAAACGTCAGCAGTTGCTGTCGCCGTTCCGGATCGGATTCAATCTCTGCCTCATTCAGGACGTGAATCAGGTGATTTCGCAATCTGAGAGCATCTGCAAGGTTTTTGAAGGGCAGAGCATGTTGATGGAGGCCGGTAATACCGCGAAAATCCGTCACCGTCCCGAGCGCCAGGACGAGATGATCAAAGGAGAGTACGTGAGATTGTGGCCAGAATCCGGGACTGAGCGTCACCTGACGGTTCGGCAAATCGATGGCCTCGATTTCACGGATATACAGTCGGCAGCGTGGCACAAGACGTTGAATCGGGCTGATGGTATCGAGCAGGCCAATGTTGCCTGAGACCACTTCCGCGAGCATGGGCTGAAAAACGAAGTAGTTTTCGCGACTGACGAGTGCCACCTCAATATCCGGGTCCGATCGCAGCAATTTGTCAAGGTACATGGCCGTATAAACACCAGCGAAACCTCCCCCCAGAATCAGGATCCGCTTTCGTTTTGTTTCGGACACGGATATCCCTCACGACTGGCATTTGGCATCACCTTGGATTGTGTGCCGGAGCTTATCGCCATGCTGTGATGATTGAAAACGATGGTGTCTGAAATCAAAAAGTCCGTGGATGAGAGAACTGAGTCCTCTTCGGCAGTATCAATCGCCAAACTGACGTTTCGTCGATATCGTTGAGGCACGTGGCGGTCAGCAGGTGAGTCTTGTAAGGAATTTGGACATGGGCAACTCTTCCGGCGAGCAGACGCAATGCACCCCGGTGAACGCGAAGATCGACCCGACGATGGAGTCGAAGCTGATCGCCGATGTTGAAATGTTCCCAGCTGCTTCCATTGGCATGCTGCTGCACATCAACGGTTCACAGTCCAGATCCATTCCCACCGGTCTGACCGGACTCACGATCGGTCGCGAAAAGGCCGATGTCTGCATTGACGACGACCGATTGTCCCCGGAACATTCCCGGATTTTCAGTCGCGACGGTGCATGGTATATCGAAGATCTTGCAAGCATGAACGGGACCTATGTTGATTCTGTGCGAGTCGTTTCGTGTCTCTTGTTCAACGGAGACCTTGTTCAATGTGGTGGACAGCGTTTTCGCTTTGTCACCGTGTCAAATCCGGTCGGCGAGGATTCCCGGGCAATGCCGCTTCAGCGGCAATCGCCATCGCACGACTAAAAGGAAAGCAGCAACCCGATGAATTCCATGACTGTTTGCTTTTGGGGAACGCGCGGCAGCATTCCGACACCAGGACCGAAGACAGCCAAGTATGGAGGCAACACGACCTGTCTTGAAGTAAGGCATTGTGGCAGTCGCATTGTTGTTGACGCCGGCAGCGGGATTCGTGAACTGGACAATGCGTGGCGGAGCGAGTCTAAGGATGCTCGAATCAACGCCACGCTGCTGTTCACGCATCTGCATCAGGATCACATCCAGGGATTTCCCTTTTTTTCCGCTGCTTATGACTCGCAGAACAGCTTTGTCATCTACGGCCCGGGGAGCAATTCTCAGGCAATTGGTGACCTGCTCGGACAGCAAATGCAGAAGGAGTTCTTTCCAGTCCCGCTTTCTGCCATGCGGGCAAACCTGGACTTTCGGAACGCAATTGACCGCTTCCAAATAGATGCAGTGACCGTCCGGACTCTGCCGCTGCCTCATAAAGGCGGATGCCTGTCGTATCGCCTGGAAGCGGGCGACGCAGTTTTCATCATGGCTACGGACAGTGAACTGGATCAGGCCGCGAATAACAAACAGCAACTGGAAACGGATTTCTCCGCACAGCGAATCTATGATGACACCCTGCTGGAGTTCTTCCGCGGGGCCGGATTGCTGGTGATCGATTGTCAGTATACCGATGAGGAATATCGGGAACGTGCCGGGTGGGGCCACAATTCGATCACAACGGTTGTGGATCTCTGCCAACAGGTCCGCCCGGAGAAAGTTGCGTTGTTTCATCATGATCCTGAAAGCAGCGATGCCAAAGTGGCTGAATTCGTTGCTGAAGTCAGGCGGCGCCTTTCAGAGCGAGGAATCAGCAGTCAGGATGTCTTTGTGTTCGCAGCTCGCGAGCAGATGACCGTGCGGGTCTCCGACAAAAGTCGCCCGTCCTGCCAAGAGTGATTGATAGACGAGTGCTCGTTATATTCCCCGCTTCATCGGCACGCACGACAGATCGTCCCGTCGAGTTGCCGTGGTAAATGGCGGTGAGAAACGATGGCGCTCAACCGTCGAAAACAGTGCAGCGCCCTTCCTGATTGAAATTCCCGACGGAGCAGGGCTGGCGGCTCACAGCGAGTGGTCAGATTCTTACTTCGACTTTGCCGCACAATATCAAAAACACCCGGCGGGGTGTTCGAACCTTGCGGCCTACCAGACCCGCCGGGGTTGTTGTTGTTGCGCTTGGCTGACGAAGAACTGGCTTGTGTTGTTGTGAGTAAATCGGTGTTTCAGGATGCGAACACCGTCGGGCTCGGTCGCGGCCTGCAGTTCTGTGAGCCACTCGTGATCAGGGATTGGCTGTTGCCGTCAGAAGATCGTGAGCCACCAGTTCAGCTGGTACGCGGGAGTGACATTGCTGGCGGTGTAGATGGGCTCCATTAGTTTGCAAACCTGCAAGCCACCGGCGTGAAGCCGGTGGGGCAGAAGGGATATTCGTTCTTTGCAGTCCGTAGTTGCCAAACCTGTTTCCATCGGCGTGAAGCCGGTGGGGATAATTGCTTTGCGTTGGTGTCTTCGTAGTTGTCAAACCTGGCTTCCACCGACACAGGGTCGGCTGGGGAGCCCACGCATGCTGCGATGGAACCCCACTGGCTTCACGCCAGTGGTTCACAGGTTTGAAAACTACAGGCATGGCCCAAAAACACAAACCGGAATCCCCCACTGGCCCCGTGCCAGTGGTTGATGGGTTTGACAACTACGCCGCTACGCCATCCGGCTACGGCAGCTACGGTCGCCGGCTACCGCCTTGCTCCCTCCGTGCCTCCGCCTCATGGCTCCGCTTCCTTGTCCTGTTCCGCCTCCGGCGACTTGACTCCAGACGGACTCAGGGCAAGGCGGAACCCGAGGAG
>Ga0163144_10013232_pt1 | contig 17238 bp, 13 predicted proteins | sample OliLak19BULKMAT1_FD_123175 | JGI IMG/M metagenome (GOLD analysis project Ga0163144, IMG submission 123175) | Freshwater microbial mat bacterial communities from Lake Vanda, McMurdo Dry Valleys, Antarctica - Oligotrophic Lake LV.19.BULKMAT1 | ecosystem: Environmental > Aquatic > Freshwater >... | reverse complement strand
CGCGGAATTCTTCGGCATCAAGCCGGACCTGGGTACCTTCGCCAAGGCGATGGGCAACGGCTATCCGGCCGCGGCCTTCGGTGGCCGCGAAGAGGTCATGGCCATGCTCCCGGACCACGTCAGTCATGGCGGGACCTATGCCGGCAACCGGGTGGCCGCGGCAGCCGCGGTCAAGACCCTCGAGATCCTGCGCGACACGGACGCCCTCGAGACGATCCACGCCACCGGTCGACGCCTGCAGGATGGGCTGCGGGAGATCCTCAACCCGGTCGGCATCCCCTACCACTTCACCGGCCACCCGTCCATGTTCGGGATCATGTTCCGCGAGGAGGAGGCCAGCGAGTACCGCGACTGGGCGACCACGGACCACGAGCTGTACGACGCCATCGCCATCGGGATGCACGCCCGCGGCGCGATGCCGGAACCGGATTCGCGCGAGCCCTGGTTCGTGTGTGAGGCACACGCCAAGGGCGACATCATCGACCGGGTCCTGACCGCGTTCGAGGACTCGCTGGCAGCGGCCCTTGAGGCACGCGCCCATCACGTCCCAGCGCCGACGCCGCACGGCGGCATGTCGTCGCCGGGCGCGGGCTGAGCGGACCGGTCGCGATGGTCCTTGAGGGAAACGCGGTCCGATCGGTCGACCGGGCCGCCTCGCTGCTCCTGGCCCTCGGCGACTCGCAGGGTGAGGCCGGGGTGACCGAGCTCGCCCGTCGACTGGGCCTGCACAAGTCCACGGCCTCGCGCCTGCTTGCGACCCTCCAGAAGCGCGGCCTCGTGGAGCAGGACGACGAGACCGGCAAGTACCGCCTGGGTCTGGTGGTCATCCGGCTCGCCGAGCGTGCCGAGCGGACCCTGGACCTGCGCGGGATCGCCACGCCGGAACTGGAACGCCTGGCTCGACTCACTCATGAGACGACCGGTCTCGGCATCCTCGCCGGCGACACCTTGCTGACGGTCGCCCAGGTGGACGGCCCGAACCTGGTCGCCGTCGGCGACTGGACCGGGCGGGCGACGCCGCTCCATTGCGTGGCATCGGGGAAGGTCCTCCTGTCGTCGCTGGCCGAGCGGGAGGTGCTGCGCATCGTGCGGCGCGGCCTGGTGAGCTACACCGAGCGGACCGTCGTGGAGCTGGAGCCGCTGCTGGAGGAGCTGGCGCGCATCCGCCGACGCGGCTACGCGACGGCGATCGGGGAGTACGAGCTGGGCTTCAACGCGGTTTCCGCCCCGGTCCAGGACGCCCGTGGCAATGCGATCGCCGCGGTCGACATCTGGGGACCTGCCTTCCGCCTCACACCGCGACGCATCCCGGAACTTGCAACCCAGGCCCGCGAGGCCGCGGCGGCCATCACCATCCGCCTGGGCGGCACCACTCCGGAGCGCAGCGTCACACCCGTGCCCGCCACCGCCTGACCGGCACCGCCCGGGCCCGCCCGGGACGGCCCGGGCCTCACGCCCGCGCCCGCGCCCGGGCCTCACGCCCGCGCCCGGCACCGCCCGGGCCTCACGCCTCACGCCCGCGCCCGCGCCCGGGCCTCACGCCCGCGCCCGGCACCGCCCGGGCCTCACGCCCGCGCCCGCGCCCGCGCCCGGCACCGCCCGGGCCTCACGCCCGCGCCCGCGCCCGGCACCGCCCGGGCCTCACGCCCGCGCCCGCCTTGCTCAACCTCAGTTAGCGCTTTCCAACGAACCAGCACGCGCCAAGTGCTCAGATTGCGTTGACCTGCGCGCTGTGCAGATGGAGCGTGCTCACTCGTCGTCGATCGGCAACTGAGAGTGAGCGCCGCCAGCAGCCCGAGGCGACGATGTCACCGCCCTCCAGGACGGACAGCGGCCAGCAAGCGATGCGCGGCGTCGGCGTAGTCCCGGTATGGGGCCGCAGTTCGGCGGCCTTCCGACCGCGTCGCCAGCAGCCAATCTCGTCGGCGGCTGACCGGGTCGATCAGGGCAAGTCCCCGTCCGGGATCGAGCTCCGATTCCCCTTGGACGACAGGTCGCATCGCCATCGCCCGCATCGGGAACGCGGACGCCAGAGCCTCGCGGTTCCCCAGGACCACCCTCTCGACCTCATCGGAGGCGAGCAGCAACAGCCAACTCATGACCCGCCGAGGGCGCCACCCGATGTGGATCGCCGCCCGCTCCGCGGACCGTTCGTACCAGGCCAGCTGTCGCTCGATCGCCCCGAGGTCATCGATCCGGGTCTTGACCTCGACGATGACCAACGTCCGGGTCCGAGGATCGAAGGCGAGCAGATCGATCCATCCGTGCGAGCGCCCTTGGACGACCTCGACTTCGCGGCGCACATCCCAGCCAGCCGCTCGCAATCGACGATCGACATAGCCCGAGCATCGGGCGTGGACGAAGTCGCGTTGCCGTGGTGGTTCGAGCGCCAGAACCGGCCTCGAGACGAGCTCGATATCCAGCCCAAGCGCCATCCCGATGCGATCGACGAGGTCGAGAGATGGGTTCACCCGTCCCGCCTCGATGGCCGCGATGTGAGCGTGCGAGACCCCGACCGCCGCCGCCAGTTCCCGTTGCGAGATGTCGAGCATCGGTCGCGTGTCTTGACACAATCGAGCGAACGACACGCGGAGGGTGGTGGCCATGCTCCCAGTCAAGCACACGGCACTTACCCCGGACTTATCTCGGCCGGTGGCTACGGGCTGTTGCGGCCGGAAGCGCGACCATTTGGCGCCCACCCTTGCTCATCCTCAGTAAGCGCATTCCAACGAACCAGCACGCGCCAAGTGCTCAGATTGCGTTGACATGCGCGCTGTGCAGATGGAGCGTGCTCATTCGTCGTCGATCGGCAACTGAGAGTGAGCGCCGGCCGCGGCGACGCCGACCCGCGCCCCGCCGGAGCGCGCCGACCCGCGCCGGCCGCGGCGACGCCGACCCGCGCCGGCCGCGGCGACGCCGACCCGCGCCCCGCCGGAGCGCGCCGACCCCGCACCGGCCGAGCCCCTCCCGGCATACCCTTGTCGTCATGCCCGATTTCAAGGATCCACCCTGGGGCGACATCGTCGCCATCGTTCGGACGGACGTTCTGCCGCTCCTCCTGGTCATCGTCGTCGCGATCGTCGCCGTGCGCCTGGCCGGCTTGTTCGTCCACGGTATCGTCAAGGCCCTGCTGGACCGGGAGGCAACGGAAGGCACGGCCCAGGAACTGAGCGCGGTCGAACTGAAGAAGCGGATGGACACGCTCGATCAGCTGGCGACCAACGTCATCCGCTTCTTCATCCTGATCATCGCCACGCTCATGATCCTGGGCAAGCTCGGTCTGGATATCGGCCCGGCGGTCGCAGGGCTGGGCGTCGTCGGGATCGCGGTCGGCTTTGGAGCCCAGACACTCGTCCGGGACTACCTCAATGGCGCCTTGATCCTCGTCGAGAATCAGTTCGCCAAGGGCGATGTCGTGCGCCTCGCCGGCGTGGCCGGCGCCGTCGAGGACTTCAGCCTGCGGCGCACGACGCTGCGCGATCTCGACGGCGTGGTCCACACCATCCCCAACGGGGAGATCAAGGTGGCCTCCAACCTGACCCGGGTCTGGGCCCGGATCAACCAGGACGTCACGGTCGCGTACAGCACGGACATCGACCGGGCGATCGAGGTGGTCGATAACGTCGGTCGCCAGATGGCCGGCGAGCCCGAATGGAAGCGCCGGATCCTGGAGGCGCCCCGGGTGGAGCGCGTCGAGGCCCTTGGCGAATACGGCGTGACGCTCAAGATCCTGGGCTCGGTGCGGGCGCAGGAACAGTGGGCCGCCGGTGGCGAGTTCCGCAAGCGACTGCTGGCCGGCCTGCAGGCCAACGGCATCGAGATCCCCCGGCCACAACGGGTCATCCTGTCCAGGGATCCTGGGGGTCTGCGCGACGCCGGCCTGGCCGCGACCACGGCTGACCTCGCCCCGACCCAGGAAGATCTGGCCGAGGGAACGGACTAGCCGAGCACGAGCCCGGCTAGAATGGCCGGGCCAGGAACCACCAGCCAGGACCCCCGAAGGTGCAAGCGTGACCGTCGAGCCGACCCAGTCGCCCGAGATCGAGAATCTGCTTGCCGAGGACCGGACCTTCCCGCCCGCCCAGGCCTTCACGGCCCAGGCGAATGCGACCGTGGACCTGTACGCACTCGCGGAAGCGGACCCGGAAGCCTTCTGGGCCGCCGTGGCCCGCGAACGGGTGGACTGGGTGGAGCCGTTCCACACCACGCTTGAGTGGGAGCTGCCGTTCGCGAAGTGGTTCGTCGGCGGCAAGCTCAACATCGCCTACAACTGCGTGGACCGGCACGTGGAGCGCGGCCTTGGCGACAAGGTCGCCTACCACTGGATCGGCGAGCCGGGCGACACTCGGACGATCACCTTCGCCGACCTGCAACGCGAGGTCAGCAAGGCGGCAAACGCGCTCCTGGAACTGGGCGTCACGACCGGCGACCGCGTCGCGATCTATATGCCCATGATCCCGGAACTGCCCATCGCCATGCTGGCCTGCGCCCGGATCGGGGCGCCCCACACGGTCATCTTCGGTGGCTTCTCCGCGGAAGCCCTGGCCGATCGGATCAACGATGCGCAGGCCAGGCTCGTGATCACGGCGGACGGCGGCTGGCGGCGCGGCAAGCCCGCGGCCCTCAAGCCCGCCGTGGACGACGCGTTGGCCCTGACCACGTCGGTGACCCACTCCCTCGTCGTGCGGCGCGTCGGCGACGCGCTCGATGGCGGGACGGCCATGGTGGAAGGCCGCGACGTCTGGTGGCACGACATCGTGGACCGCCAGTCAGCTGAGCACGCACCTGTGCCGGTGGACAGCGAGCACATGCTCTACCTGCTGTACACCTCCGGGACGACGGCCAAGCCCAAGGGCATCATCCACACGACCGCGGGTTACCTCGTGGGCACGAGCTACACCCACCAGATGGTCTTCGACATCAAGCCGGACGACGTCTACTGGTGCGCCGCCGACGTGGGCTGGGTGACCGGCCACAGCTACATCGTGTACGGTCCGCTCGCCAACGCGACGACGTCCGTCCTGTACGAAGGCACGCCGGATTCCCCGAGCTGGGAACGCTGGTGGCAGATCGTCGAGGACTACAAGGTCTCCATCATGTACTGCGCGCCGACGGCCATCCGCGCCCACATGAAGCAGGGCCCGCAGTACGCCCAGGCCCACGACCTCAGCTCCCTGCGTGTGCTCGGCTCGGTGGGGGAGCCGATCAACCCGGAGGCGTGGCTCTGGTACCACGAGTACATCGGGGCCAGCCGGACGCCCATCGTGGACACGTGGTGGCAGACGGAGACGGGCATGATCATGATCTCGCCACTGCCCGGGGTGACCACCACGAAACCGGGTAGTGCCACGGTCCCCTTTCCCGGCGTGGAGGCCGATGTCGTCGATGGCGAGGGCAAACCCGTGCCCCTGGGCAGCGGTGGCTACCTCGTTCTGAAACGACCGTGGCCGTCCATGCTGCGCGGCATCTACGGTGACCCGGAGCGCTACCAGCAGACCTACTGGGACCGATTTCCGGGGATGTACTTCGCGGGAGACGGCGCCAGGCGCGACGCCGACGGCTACCTGTGGCTGCTGGGACGGGTCGATGACGTGATGAACGTGTCCGGCCACAGGATCTCGACCATCGAGGTCGAGTCGGCGCTGGTCGACCACAAGTCGGTCGCCGAGGCGGCGGTCGTGGGCAAGCACGACCCGATCACGGGTCAGGCGATCTTCGCCTTCGTCATTCTCAAGGTCGGCGTCGATGCCAACGACGCCCTGGCCGCCGAGCTGCGAGAGCACGTGGCCAAGATCATCGGCCCCATCGCCAAGCCCAAGTTCCTGATGTTCACACCGGACCTGCCCAAGACCCGCTCGGGCAAGATCATGCGTCGCCTGCTCCGCGATATCGGCGAGGGCCGACCGCTGGGCGACACGACCACCCTTGCCGACGGCGACGTGGTCGACTCGATCCGGGCAGGGTCCGGGACGGCGGAGGAATAGCATGCCGTTCGACTTCCTCCGGCGACGCAAAGGCCCGGACGCGGCAGCGGCGATCCCATCGGCGGCGACCCGGCGCGATCGGGGCACCCCGTTCGACGGCCTGACCGACGAGTGGCGGATCGTCGGTCAGATGCATGTCGATAGACGGCTATCCGACGCCCTCAACAAGCGCGAGGCGATCGAGATCTCCGGGGTCAGATGGGCGCCGATCGATGGCTCGGAGCCGTTGACCGATGCCTCCGGATTCAAGACGGTCGATCCGTACGACCTCATCCTGGTCATGGCCGGTGAGGCCAGCCTGCCGCCGCTGACCGAGGCGGAGCGAGCCGCGTACAAGGTTCACAAGATCGCCTACGACGTGGCCCTGGAGGTGCCGCCCTTCCGGGTGATCGGGACGGTCTACCTCTATCCGGGCTCGGAGCCGGACCGGTTGCTGGACCGCGCCACGGAGATGTTCGTGCCGATCGTGGACGCGGTCGCCTTCCTGGGGACACAGTCGCTGGGCGAGGCGATGGACGCCATCCTGGTCAACCGGTTCTACCTGCGCGGCATCGAGCAGGTAGATCGACGGACCGGCGAACGACACCAGAAGTTCCCGGGCGCGCCGCTCGGTGGCGTCTCCTGGCAGGATCGCTCGCGCTAGATCGGGCGCGTCAGCGCGTCGGCGCTTCGGGCGCGTCAGCGCTTCAGGCGCGAGCGGTGGCCTTCTGGCGATTGAAGAGCCCGAACCCTGACTTCGTGACGGCCGGGGCCGCGGCTGGCGTGCCGACGAGTCGATCAGCGAGCGTGTCGAAGTCCTCGGTGATCTTCTCCTTGGGGAACATCTCGGTGACCGTGCGGCCTTCATTGGCGGCCCGGACGAAGAGCATCCCACCTGATCGGATCTGGGCCAGGGCCGGCATGCCCACGGTGCGCTCAAGGTCGGCCACGGAGACACCGCTGTTGGCCCGGTTGATGACCAGCGAAAGCCGTTCGCGGATGCCGAGTTCCGAGGCCACGTTGGCGAGCTGGACGGCCGCCCGGATGGCCGGTACGTCCGGCGTCACCGGAACGAGGATCCGGTCCGCCTTCTCGAAGATCGCCTGGTTGAGGGTGCTGTACGAGGGATGCAGGTCAACGACCATGAAGTCGAAGCCGCGGCGGGCCAGGGTGATGGCCTCAGCCACGCGCGCCGGCTCGAGGATGTCCGTGTGCAGCGGCGACGACGTCAGCGCCACGACGCGCATCCCCGACGGATGCGACGAGGCGATGTCCAGCAGGGTCTCGGCCGGTCCGCCCTCGAACTCGTCGCGCCACGAGTCGACGACCGTCCTGACCTCCTCGACTCCGAGGGAGGTCGTGACGTGCCCCGTCACCGTATCGGCGTCGATGAGCAGGACGCTCTGGCCCTTGCGGATCTGGAGGGCGGATGCGAGGTTCGTCGCGACGGTCGTCTTGCCGACCCCGCCCTTGGGGTTGAAGACGGCGACCACCGTCGCGCGACGAGTCCAGCCGTCGGAGGCCATGTCGCCGCCCTGGAGGACCGGGCCCGAACCGTCGTCGATGGTCTGGCTGCGGATGCACATGGCCTCGACCCGCCAACGCAGGGAATCGGCGGAATAGGGTCGCGTGAGGTACTCGTCCTCGAGGCTGCTCGAGGCCGGGCTCGCAGCAAGCTGGTCCAGCGCTCGCGGCGAGACGACCATGAGCGCCGGGATGGCCCGACCGTTCTCACGGAGCAGACCGTAGAACTCCAGGGATGCGTCGAAGTCCGTCTCGCCGTCAAGGATCGCGACCGCGATGTCGCGGCGGGTCGACAGGAGCGTTTCCAGCTCGTCCGCGGTCGTGACCGCCAGGGTCGTGAACCCGGCAGCCTGGAGCTCCGCAGCGACGGGCCTGGTCTCGTCGGCGGGTAGCGCGATGACGACGGCGGGTCGAGCCACTAGTTCTCCGACTCAGGAGCGCGCGCGGTGACGGTCAACACGCCGTCCGCATCGCCGGTGATCCGAGCCGCGAAGCCCGGGAGCGCCGGGACCACGTCCCGGAGGGCCACCGAAGCGTCGTGACTGACCGTGAAGATGAACTCGCCGTCCGGGCCGGAGGAGACGCCAACGGTGTGGATGCCCCCGTGGCGGGCGAGATGGCGCTTGAAGCCCGCGATGCTGGCGACACTTACGAGGCCGACGACGACGAGGCGGGTCGAGGCGTGCGCATCGGCCGGAGCCTCGCCATTTTGGACGAGCCCGGCCAGCCGGGCCGCGATGGTCTCATCGGCGATCGCCGACGGCGCTTCATCCGGGGTCTCATCGTCCGGGCTGAAGGTGGCCGCCTCCGCCTCCGCGGCGGCGAAGTCGGGGGTCAGGCCGAGCATGGACAGCCGCGGGTCGCCAGCCTGGTCGGTCGCGGCAGGCTCGGCGACGCTGAACAGGTCCGCGCTGCCCTCGCCCGGCCAGCCGGCTTCGCCACTCGACGGCGCCGGCTCGACGGCGCTCTCGATCAGGGCCTTGGTCGTGGGTTGCGTGGCGGCGCTCGTGGCGGGATCGGTGGCGGGTTCATCCGTCTCGAATGGCGGAGGCTCGGGCAAGCTCTCCGCCATCGCTGCGAAGTGGGTCGGGTCATCCTCAGCCAGGAGGCGCTCGAAGAACGCGGCCATCTCCGACTCATAGCCGGTGACACGGCCCTGGACGCGCTCGATGCGTGCCTCGATGGCGGCCGCATGCTCGTCGATCTCCCGCTCGAGGCGACCCTTGCGGTGCGTGATCCGCTCTTCCGTCTCATCACGGATCCGGGCGATCTCCGTCTTCGACCATTCGCGGACCGTGGCGACATCGTCGTCGGCGCGCTTGCGAAGCACGGTCGCCTCCGTCGCCGAATCGGCGTGGATGGACTCGATGTGGGTCTTCGCGTCGGCGGCGAGACGCTCCAGCGCGTCGGCCCGCGCGGACTCGGCCGCCGCCTGCATCGCCCTGGAAAGGTCGGCCATGAACTTGTTGGGCTTTCGAGCCACGGCCGAGGCAGCCAGAGCCGGGGCACCGGCGGTCTCGTGGGTGGGCGGTGCGGCTGGCGCGGCTTCGATCATGGCGTGGGTCTCGATCTCCTGCTCTGCGGATGCTTCGACAACGGATTCGCCGTCGACGATGGTCGTCTCCTGGGCCGCCTCGGTCGACACCTGGTCCGTGTCGCCCGGCTCGCTGCGCTCAGAGCTCCACGGGAGACGGAATCCCGGTTTGGCCTCGGCCGTTGCCATCGTTGGGGGACCTCGTTGACGGCACGCACATGGCGCGCTGCTGGATGTGGTGGCATCGTGGCAGCGGGGTCCGGTCCGGTGGAGTCCGCTAGTGGTACCAGTGGGGCACGCCGGTCGTACCTGTCGGACCTGCGCATGGATCGCGGTGTGGCGACGCACCGCAGACGACGGGGTAGGATGGGCCACCCATGGAACCCCTCGACACGCTGGGACGGCCGCTCCGGGACCTGCGCATCTCGGTAACCGACCGGTGCAACTTCCGGTGTACCTACTGCATGCCCAAGGAAGTGTTCGGTCGCGACTACGCGTTCCTGCCGCGTGACCAGGTCCTGTCGTTCGAGGAGATCGAGCGGGTCGCGCGGTCCTTCGTGGTGCTGGGTGTGGAGAAGCTGCGCATCACCGGCGGTGAACCGCTCGTGCGGCGCGGCCTGCCGGACCTGATCGCGATGCTCGCCGCGTTGCGTACGGCGGAGGGTCGCGAGCTGGACCTCACCATGACCACGAACGGGGCGGCCCTGCGAGCGCTGGCCGAGCGGCTCAAGAGCGCGGGCCTGGGACGAGTGACGGTCAGCCTGGACTCCCTCGACGACGCGATCTTCGGGGCGATGAACGGCATCGACTTCCCGGTCGCCCGGGTCCTGGACGGGATCGATGCCGCCCTGGCCGCCGGTTTGACTCCACTCAAGGTCAACATGGTCGTCCGTCGAGGGATCAACGACGACTCGGTCCTGCCCATGGCTCGGTGGGCCCGCGACCTGGGGGTCACGCTGCGCTTCATCGAGTACATGGACGTGGGCCACTCCAACGGCTGGCGCCTGGACGAGGTCGTCCCGGCCGCCGAGCTCATCGCCGCCGTGACCGGGGGCTGGCCGGCGGAACCGGTAGGACCCACCTACCGGGGCGAGGTCGCCGGCCGCTGGCGTTACCTGGATGGTGCCGGCGAGTTCGGGATCATCTCGTCGGTGACGATGCCGTTCTGCCGGGACTGCACCCGCGCCCGATTGTCCGCGGACGGAAAGCTGTACACGTGCCTGTTCGCCGTCGAGGGTCGCGATGTGCGTGAGGTCCTGCGCGACGGGTCCTCGGACGACGCGCTGCTGGCCTTCCTCGCAGACGTGTGGCGCGCCCGTGACGATCGCTACTCCGAGTTGCGAACGCTCTCGACGCGGGCCGGCCGACCCGACCTGCCCAAGGTCGAGATGTTCGCGATGGGCGGATAGTCCACATGGTTATCCACACTCCCGACGAGGTCGTGGATAGCTGCCCGCTGGTCGCCCGCAGGTTCGTGGATAAGCGCGTTGACCGGACCGGCCGCGCGGCCGTAGCGTAGGTCTTGCCCGAAGGGGCCGACAGGACCGCTGGAACCGCGATCACATCAAGGGACCTCGTTCCGCCGCCGGTCGCTTCGGGCGCTTCGTTGCCCGCATCTGCGGTCCGTCTCACCACGGTCCGTGTGCGTGGCCAAAGCCCGACGGGACGCGATCGGCATCCCGGTGTCGATACTTCCGTCGGGCGGTCGAAGCCAGTGGGCTCACGCCGTCCACCATGTGGACGCGCTCCTGGAGGCCCGTGATGACCGACCTGCCACTCCCCGCTGGGGTCGGGCGCCTTCTGGACCCGAGCCGGCCCATCCCGCCCGCAGAGCAACCCGCCCGGATCAACGCCCTGGTGGCAGCCGTGCGCCAGCGCACTGACCTCGTGCCGGAGGTCGGGATCGTCCTTGGGTCGGGCCTTGGCGGCCTCGCGGACGACCTTCAGGACGCCGTGGCGATCCCGTTCGCGGATCTGCCCGGCTGGCCGGCGGCCACCGCGCCTGGTCACGTCGGGCGTCTGTTGCTCGGCAACCTGGGTGGCCGGACGGTGGTCATGCTCCAGGGCCGCTTCCACCTGTACGAGGGCAACGATCCAGGCCTGGTCGTCCAGCCGGTGCTGCTCTTCCACGCCCTGGGGGCCCGGGTCGTGGTGCTGACCAATGCCGCGGGGGGCCTTGATCCCTCGTTCGGGCCCGGGACGCTCATGGTCATGAGCGACCATATCAATCTGACCGGTCGGACGCCGTTGTTCGGCCGAAACGCCGACGATCTGGGTCCGCGGTTCAACGACATGACCGATGCCTGGAGCCCGCGGCTGCGTGCCCGCCTGCACGCCGCGGCCCGCGCGGAAGGGGTCGATCTCACGGAGGGGATCTACGTCGGGCTGACCGGGCCGAGCTACGAGACCCCGGCAGAGGTCCGCATGCTGGCCGGACTGGGCGGGCACGCGGTCGGGATGTCCACGGTCCTGGAGTGCATCGCCGCACGCTGGGTCGGCCTGGAGGTCTGCGGGGTCTCGCTGGTCACCAACGCCGGGGCCGGATATACCGGGGCGCCGTTGACCCACGAGGAAGTACTGGCGTCCGGGGCGATCGCCGGCCCCAGGCTGGCCCGGGTCATCAGCCGCTTCCTGGCCGACCTCGGGGCCGACTGAGGACCGTCGGTCAGGCCTGGGGCAGTTCTCGGCCCGCCGTTCGCGCGGCTGCCGCCTTCTCCGCCCAGGCTCCAAGGACGCGGTCCTTGTGGGGTCGGATGGGGCAGTGCTCGTCACGGTTCTTGAACTCGTCGCAGTAGCCCAGCGGGACGCACTTGGGGGCGAGGAACGAGCCGAGGAACGGCGAGACGGCGAAGATCTCGTGGCGGATCAGCTGGAAGAGCCGGCGGATCTCCCACTGGGCCATCGTGCACAGTCGCAGGCCGGACATATGGATCAAGGCTCGCAGGTTGGTCGTCATGACGAGGTTCGTGCGGGCCGCGTTGGGGAAGACGAAGCGGGCGTCCTCGCCGGGCAGGCCGGCCTGCAACATGTCGCCGTACAGCCCCAGCGAGCTCTCGATCTGGGCCTCGTACCGTTCACGCAAGGCCGGATCACCCTCCGCGATGGAATGGGGGAGCATCGTCGCCTGGCCCTTGAACTTGACGTACCGCTGGCTCTGCTGGTCGAAGGCCACCCCGGCCCGATGGCGGACCAGCTGGTGTGAGAGTGTCCGCGAGACGCCGGTTATCGCGAAGGTGAAGACGATGTGCTCGATCGTCGATCCGTGCCCGGATTCGATGACCGACGAGATCAGCTTCTGCATCTTCTGCTGATCGAAATCGCCCTGCACCGCCCGCCGGAAGATGTCCTCCGGGAGCTCCTCCGAGTAGCACGTCCGACACGCCGTGTAGATGACCGGCACGTAGTACTGCTCGACGATGTCGCGGTTCGGGAAAAGCAGCGTGGCGGACATCCCGAGGTCGCGTCGCCCGGGGTTCTTGGGGATGCCGGTCTTTTCGCGCTGCTGCGGCACACGACCACCGGCGGGCTCGGGCTGGACGGGCTGGACGGGCTGGACGGGCTCAGTGGTCATGAGAAGGGAGTCTAGCGGAAGCCCTTGCCGACCGGTCAGGCGTGTCCGGCGAGGACCGCCGCGAGGTCCTCCAGGTAGCCCGCCCAGTAGCCTTCGTGGTCGTCGCGAACGGTCGTGTCAAGGCCGGCCTCCGCCCACCCGTCGTGGACCAACCGGATGCGCGTGCCCCCACCGTCGCGCTGCTCGACGGACCAGGCGACGTGCGTTTCCTCATGCTGTTCCGCGTCCGACCAGCGCCAGGTGTAGGAGAAGCGCCGCTCCGGCTCCAGCTCCGTGATGACGCCCTCCACGATGCTGCCGTCGCCGAAGTCGAGCTGATACGCGTCGCCGATCCGTCTGGCCGGGGAGGCGTCCGTGAACCACTCGGCGATGAGTCGAGGATCGGTCAGGACGGCAAACGCTCGTTCCGGGGCCACGTCGGTCTCCACGGTGAAGTCGATGGGGCTCGGGGGTTCGTCGGGCTGTGATCGATCGTCCATGAGGCCATCAATAGTAATCATCGTGGGAAGGCTGGGATCGGGATCGCGGCCGTCACGGGCCGGCCTCCGGATGCGCGCCTGGAAGGACCCCTGCCTCGACGTCGAGCGCATACGCCACGAGCTCGTCGAGTCCCATCGCGGCACCTTCGCCGGCACGAAGCTCCAACTCGTCCTCCGACATGACGTCGCGCGGCGTCGAAACGTGGAAGAGGCCGTGGTTCTGCTCTGGTCGACCAGCTCACCGAGCCGGTCGAGCACGTCGCCGCCGATGTCGTCCGCCGGGCCACACACCCCCTCCGCCGCCTCGAGCGTGAAGCCGCCGCGGAACGCCGAGAGTCGATCCAGGAGCCGGCGGGCACCCGCATCCAGCAGGTCGTAGCTCCACGCGATCGCGCCACGCAGCGTTTGCTGCCGCTCCGGCGCGTCGCGCGAGCCGGCGGTGAGCAGCGCCAGGTGATGCTCCAGGCGAGCCAGGATCTGGTCCGGCGTCAGGAGCTTCACGCGAGCCGCGGCAAGTTCGATGGCGAGCGGCATCCCGTGCAGCCGTCCGGCGATCCCGGCCACCGCGGGGGCATTCGCGTTCGTGATGGCGAAGCCCGGCTTCACCGCCGCGGCCCGAGCGATGAACAGGCGCACGGCCTCGAACTGGTTGAGCGTCGCCAGGTCGAACTCACGGATGGCCCGCGGCAGGTTGAGCCGGTCGACCTCCGACAGGCGGCTGGTGTCGGGCGGCGCGGGAAGGCCGGGCACGGCGTACTCCTGCTCGCCCGACACGTGCAAGGCGATGCGGGTCGTCACGAGGCACGTCGCGTGTTGGCAGCGGCGCAGCAGGTCCGCGACCACGGTCCCGGCGGCGACGACCTGCTCGAAGTTGTCGAGGACCAGGAGCATCCGCCGCTCAGCGATCGCCTCCACCAGGCCGTCGAGCGCGGAGCGGGTCGGGCCAATGTCGGGGACGAAGTCGGCGACGGTGCGGCCCGGCTGGCGCGTCGACTCCCCGTACCCCGGCCGGTCGACGGTGAAGCGGCGGATCCCGAACCGGGCGTAGATCGTGGGATCCTCCACCCACCAGCCCATCCGCCCGCCCGGGTTCCCGTCGATCATGAAGCACGGGATGCCCATCGGGTCGCCCACTCGGCGACGGCGAACGTGCGTCCGTCGCGCGGTGTGAAGCGATGCTCAAGGCGCTCGGGCGTCGGAATGCCCGACGGCGCGGTCATGTGGTGCTCCCTCCCGCCGCGGTGCGGTGAATGCGCACGATACGGCATCCCACCAGCCGGAAATGGACCATCGTCCGCCACGCAAGGCGCCCGGCGTCCCGCTCATTCCAATCGGGGTCCTGGGTCCGTAGGAGGCTGTGGCAACGGCATCCCGGTGCCACGGTCCTTGTGCCCGGAACCGCCCCTAGTTGGAATGCCCCGCGCCATCCAACCCACGCGCTTGACGGCGAGGTCGCGGATTCGGGGGCTTTGATCGATCATGAGATCGGATGGCGCATCCGCGACGCCTCAATGGTCGCCGTGACGCCGCTGTGCCGGATGAATGCATCCGATGCACGACGCTGAGCCGGCGGGGCCTACGCGAGGTGTCGCGGGATGACCTCATGCCAGGCGCGTTCGAAGAAGCGCTCGCCGTCGACGTCGACCTCCAGGCGCACGGCGAGGTCGAAGTCGGTGGCGGTGCTGGTCTGTCGGGAGTCGGCGCGGATCTCGATCCGGGTCAGCTCCCCGTTCCGCCCTGGCTTGCGCTCCTGCCAGCGGTAGACCACATGCGCCTCCAGCTCGGCGCGGGCCGGGTCAGTATCCCAAGCGGTCATGCGCAGCGTCTCCGCCGCGTAGAGCCGCCGACCGTCCGGGACGATCTCCTCCCCTCCGTCGTGGACGTGGACCGTGACGGACCGGGCGATGACGTCCTCCTCGATGCGCCAGGCAGGCGGATCCGAGCGCGCCGGGCCGTCGCCATCCAGGGCATCCGCGATCGGCCAGTCCAGGGCCGGCGGCTCCGTCCTGAAGGCCGGGACCGCCGCGTCACCCGGGCCGCCGGCGGGCGGCACGACCGGAAGCTCCAGGTGCGACCGTGTGGCAGGTCCGCGATGGATCCCGAAGGTGGCGGCGAATGGCGACGGCCAGAGCACCGGCCAGAGTGCGGATGCCAGCGCGACCCGGATCCGGTGGCCGGGCATCCAGCGATAGCCGGCCGTCCGCAGGGGGACCCGGATCTCTTCAACGACCCCCGCGCGAAGCGCCTCGGGCGTCGTGTGCGACCGGCGGTGGGTCAGGTTCAGGACCCCGGCGCTGACCAGTGCGACGGACCCATCCGGCGCGACATCGGACAGCCGCACGGACAGCGTCGCCACCGGTGCATCCACCTCCAGGTGGACGACCACCTCCGGGACACCAAGGATCTCCAAAGCCACGTCGAGCACCTCGGAGGTATAGGTCGGGCCAGCATCTTCGTCGCGTCGAAGGTCCCTGGCCAGGCCGTTGGGCGACGACCCGGCACCCCATGACAGCGCGCCGCGCGTCCCGGTCGTCGGTCGGTGGACGAAGCGATCCACGCCCGGGCCGGCGATCTGATCCGCATCGCCACCCAGCGTCGCCTCGCCGAAGTCGAACGACCGAAGGGCCGTCGACGGATGCGGGTACGCGGTCGCCGCCCGCCACCGGCCGGGCAGGGACGTCGGGAAGGCCTCCGGCGACGCGTACTCGCGCTCGAACCAGACGACCGGCGGCTCATCGTCCCAGCCGTTGGTGGCCCCCCGCAGGTGTCGGTCGAAGAAGCGCGCGATCTCGTGGAGCTCATCAAGGTTGGGGCCCGGCTCCGCGCCGTGGGGCCAGCTGTGGTGCCACGGCCCCACGAGCGTGTGCGAGGGCGCAGCGCAGCGGGCCTGCATCCGGAAGGCCGGGTCCACGTATGAGTCGTGCCAGCCGCCGATGTTGAAGATGGCGGCCGTGATTGCGCCGTAGTCGGGCGCCAGCGAACCCTGCCGCCAGTACGGCCCGTCCGTCTGGTGGCGGAGCCAGGCGAAGAGCCACGGCGGGGTCGCCTCGAGTCGGGCCAGCCAGTCCGAGCGCCAGGCGCCGCCCCGGAACGATGAATCCGGCGGCATCGCGTTCATCGCGACCTGGCTGACCGCGTACTGCGACAGTTCACTGACGGTCGCGCACCCGCCCCGGAAATGGACGTCGTCGAGATAGCGATCGTCGGTGGCCATCACCGGGACGATGGCCCGCAGGTGCGGCGGCCGCAGCGCGGCGACCTGGATCGCGGTGAAGCCACCGTACGAGATGCCCCACATCCCGACGTTCCCGTCGCACCAGCTCTGCGTCGCCAGCCACTCCACGGCGTCGAATCCGTCGCGGGTCTCGTCCGCGGTGTATTCATCCAGCGCGACGCCGTACGACGACCCCGTCCCGCGCACGTCGACCCGACACAGCGCGAAGCCGCGTGCCGCGAACCAGGCGCCCCGAGTCATGTCCGCGGCGCGCCGCCAGTTGTCCTTGCCGTACGGGATGATCTCAAGGATGGCCGGGACCGGGTCGGCTGTCTGCGGTCGCCAGATGTTGGCGGACAGCTCGATCCCGTCGCGGGCGGCGATCCGGACATCCCACTCGACGTCGACCTCGAAGCGCGCCTCGCTGGCGGGTCGGTCGCGGGCGGGTCGGTCGCGGGCGGTCACGCCAAGGAGTCTAGGGTCGGCGCCCCAACGCCGGGCGGTCACGCCCGTGCCGTGCGACGATGCCGACATGGATGGCAGGTTCGTTCGGCGCTCGCGTCGGGTCGCCTACGAGAACCCATGGATCACGGTCTGGCACGACGAGGTGGATCGACCCGACGGTAGCCCGGGCATCTACGGTGTCGTCCACTTCGCCAACGTGGCGGCGGGGGTCGTCGCCCTGGATGCCGCGGACCGGATCGTGCTGGTCGGCCAGCATCGCTACAGCCTGGACGATGAGTCGTGGGAGATCCCCGAGGGCGGCGTGCCGGACGGCGAGACCGCGCTCGACGGCGCCAGACGTGAGCTGCGCGAGGAGACCGGTGTGGAGGCCGAGTCCTGGCAGGAGCTTGCCCGGGTGGACCTGTCCAACTCCGTGACCGATGAGCGGGCCGTCCTGTTCCTGGCCACCGATCTGACCCACGGCGACGCCGAACCAGAGCCGACGGAGG
>Ga0163144_10013231_pt1 | contig 17239 bp, 11 predicted proteins | sample OliLak19BULKMAT1_FD_123175 | JGI IMG/M metagenome (GOLD analysis project Ga0163144, IMG submission 123175) | Freshwater microbial mat bacterial communities from Lake Vanda, McMurdo Dry Valleys, Antarctica - Oligotrophic Lake LV.19.BULKMAT1 | ecosystem: Environmental > Aquatic > Freshwater >... | reverse complement strand
GCGTGAGGGTGGCAGCGTGAAGTCGCGCATTTACGAGGGTGTAGTGCGGCATCGCCGGGTGTCGCCGCGTCACCACGAATTCCACTATCGGGTCGCCATGCCGTATCTGTGCCTGGATGAACTGCCCGACATTTTTTCCACGACACGTTTCTGGTCGGCCCGCGGACCGGCGCTGGCCGAGTTCCGGCGCAGTGACTTTCTGGGCGACCCGGCCCTGCCGTTGCAGGACGAAGTGCGGCGGCGCATTCACGAGGTCACCGGCGCCGTGCAGAGCGGGCCGATCTACCTGCTGGCCAACCTGCGTTACTTCGGCTACGTGATGAACCCTATCGCCTGCTATTACTGCTTTAACGATGATGAGACACGGCTGGAATACGTGGTGGCCGAGGTCAATAACACGCCCTGGAATGAGCGTCACAGCTACGTTCTGCCCGGTCCCGATGCCGGTGTCTGGCTTAAAACAGCCTTCGATAAGGAACTTCATGTCTCGCCCTTTAACCCCATGGCGATGCGCTATCACTGGCGCAGCAATACGCCGGATCGACGCCTGGTATTGCACATGGAAAATCGCGCGGATGGCGCCAGGGTGTTCGATGCCACGCTGTCGCTGTCTGCTCGGCCGATCACGAAAGGCACGCTCAACAAACTACTGTTCCGCTATCCTTTCATGACAGCAAAAGTGGGCCTTGCGATTTACTGGCAGGCCCTGCGCTTGTATTTAAAGGGTATACCGATCTACCCACACCCGAAAAACCATGCCATAGGAGCTAGCAATGAATGAAGTCAGCATAGGCGCGCTGCGTTTACCACAGTCGCGCAGCGCCAGGATGGGCGAAAAACTCGCCAGGGAAGCGGTGTTCAGATTGCTGGCAAAGTTGCAGGTCGGCTCTCTGACACTGCACGAGGGACCGCAGAGTCACCATTTTGGCAGCGCGGAGCACGCGCAGGAACCGCAGGCGGAGGTGCACATTCACAATTCCGCGGTCTATGGACAGATGTTGGTCGGCGGGTCCATCGGTGCCGGTGAAGCGTACATCAAGGGGCACTGGTCATCACCGGCACCGGTGGACGTCACCCGCCTGTTCAGCGCCAATCTCTCAGTACTGGAGAGCTTCGAGGCGCGACAGTCCTGGCCGGTGAAGCTCGCGCTGAAACTCGCCCATCGCCTGAATCGCAACACGCACAAGGGATCGCAGGACAATATCGCGGCGCATTACGATCTGGGTAACGACTTTTTCCGGCTGTTCCTCGATCCCACCATGATGTATTCGGCGGCGTTGTTCAGTGACCCTGTTATGAGTCTGGAAGCCGCCTCCGAGGCCAAACTCGATGAGCTGTGTCGGCAGCTTGAATTGCGACCGGAAGATCACCTGCTGGAGATCGGTACCGGTTGGGGTGGCATGGCGATTCACGCCGCCAGGTACTTCGGTTGTCGCGTGACCACCACCACCATTTCCAGGGAGCAGTACGAGCACGCCTGCGCCAGGGTCAGGGAGGAAGGGTTGGAGCACCGGATCACCCTGTTGTGTGAAGACTATCGCAACCTCACCGGGCAATACGACAAGTTGGTTTCCATCGAGATGATCGAGGCGGTCGGTTACGAGTTTTACCAGAACTACTTCCAGACCTGTGCCGGACTGCTCAAACATGACGGGAAGATGGTGATCCAGGCCATTACAGTGGCCGACCAGCGCTACAAAGCGGCGCGCGACTCGGTGGATTTTATCCAGCGCTACATCTTCCCTGGCGGTTGCCTGCCGTCCGTTGCCGTGATGGCGAATCACATTGCCAACGACACGGACATGCAGGTGGTGCACCTGCGTGATATTACCGCCGACTACGCCATGACGCTGGCGCATTGGCGGGAACGCTTCCTCGCCCGGCTGGATGCGGTGCGGTCCATGGGATTCAGCGAGGAGTTTGTGCGCATGTGGGAGTTCTACCTGTGTTATTGCGAGGGTGGTTTCCGTGAGCGCATCATCGGTACCGTACAGCTGGCCCTGGCCAAACCTGGCTATCGGTTTGCCAGCGCAGGTTGCCACGCTGATGCGTCGGGGCAAGCGCCTGGATTGATCTGATGCACCCCTCGTCGCGTAATTACCTTTAACTGACAATACGAGAGCACTGTGATGGAACCAGCCCTGATGAAAGCCGTAGTCACCGCCCCTCTGGTGATCTCCGAGGATGCCCGTAAAGTACGAGAAGTATTGATTGCGCGTGGGCTGGAGACGCCGCTAATAGAAAACGGCCTCAGCCGTGACCAGAAGTTCGAGCGTATCCAGGCCTCGTTTGCCGACATCGCGCGCACTCTCGGCCTGGACCTCAGCGATGACAGTCTGTGCGATACGCCCAGGCGCATCGCCAAAATGTACGTCGATGAAGTTTTCGCCGGCCTCGATTACGCGCGCTTTCCCAAAGCCACCGCCATTGCCAACAAAATGGGCGTGGAAGAAATGGTGCGGATCGACGACATCTCTGTGGTGAGCACCTGTGAGCACCACTTCATCACCATCGATGGCGTCGCCAGCGTGGCCTATATCCCCGCCGGCAAAATCATCGGACTGTCGAAAGTGAATCGTATTGTGCGTTTCTTTGCGCAGCGACCCCAGGTGCAGGAACGGCTGACGCAACAGGTGCTGGTTGCGTTGCAAACCCTGCTGGAGACCGACGACGTGGCTGTCACCATCAATGCCGTGCATTACTGCGTAAAAGCGCGCGGTGTGATGGACGCCAATTCCCGCACCCGCACCACGGCATTGGGTGGGCAGTTCAAACTGGATGCGCGCACCCGTGGTGAGTTTCTGTCGTAGGCAGCGAGGGAAGACGCGTGAGTTCGCTCAAACTACGCAACGCTCCGGCGCGCTTTCCGGCAAAGCTCGGTAATGCGGTGCTGTTCAATCTCAGCTGGATCGCCATAGTAATGACGCATTCGTCGGTCATTGCACTGGCGATTGTGGTATTGCACCTGGCAGTGCATTTTGTACTGCTGGGGAAAGGCAGAAGCGAAGCGGTGCTGGTCGCCGGGGTGACACTCTTGGGGGCTGTGCTGGATCAGTTGCTGTTTTTGACCGGGGTTTTCACTCTGGCTGGGCAGCCGGCCCTGGCGCCATTTTGGTTGGCTTGCCTGTGGCCGGTGTTCGCAACCTCCCTGATGCATGCGTTCGAAGGTCTGCAGCACAGGCCATCGCTGGCTGCCGTCGTAGGAGCAGTGGGCGGTGCCCTGTCCTATTTCGCCGGTGCGCGCCTCACGGCAGTAGAATTCAGCTCGCCGCTGTGGGGGCCGACGGTGATTGCTCTGCTGTGGGCCGTGTTGTTCCCGCTGTTGCTGAAGTGCGCCACCCGCCTGAGCCGTCACAGCGATCCATTGCAGAGCTGGGAACCGGCCGTGCGGCGCGCGTTCGATTGACCTGCTAATGTATCCGGCATGAATACGCCCGTCATCTACTGGTTTCGCCAGGATCTTCGGCTGCGCGACCTGCGGGGGTTGAATGCTGCGCTGGCCACTGGAAGACCGGTGTTGGCCTGCTATATTCTCGATGACGAGAGTCCCGGTCACTGGCAGATGGGTGGCGCCAGTCGCTGGTGGCTGCACCACAGTCTGTCCGCGCTGGCGAGAGATATCGACAAGGCTGGAGGACAATTGTTTCTGGTGCGTGGTCGCCCCGCAGACGTTCTTGCGCGCCTGGCCGAGCGAACCGGTGCCAACCTGATCTGCTGTTCACGCCAGTACGAGCCGTGGGCCAGCGAGTTGGAAGAGGCACTGTTCACTGAGCTGAACGACATTGGCATTGAACTGAAGCGCTATGGCGGCTCGCTGCTGTGGGAGCCCGAGTCGGTAAAGAGCTTGGCCGGTACACCGTTCAAGGTCTTCACACCGTTCTGGCGCAAGTGTCGCGCCCTGCCAGTGGACCTGGAAGCGGCCCCGGCTGTGCGCTTCGGCCAATGGCCTGGAGAGTGCGGCCGGTCGGAACCATTGCGCGACTGGGCGCTGCAGCCTGCCCGTCCGAACTGGGCCAATACCTGGAACCAACTGTGGCAGCCAGGTGAAGACGAGGCACTGCGCAAACTTGAGACCTTCCTCGGGGGTGCCGTGAGTGACTACGAGCTGGGGCGAAATTTCCCCGCGCGCAGCGTCACCTCACGTCTGTCCGCACATTTGCATTTCGGCGAGATTGCACCGGCCAGGGTGTTTCACGCGGCCCGGCAGGCCGGGTTGGCCGATCCCGCGCTGCAGCAGGAAACCGACAAGTTTCTCACTGAGCTCGGCTGGCGCGAGTTCTGCCATCACCTGCTGTTCCATTTCCCCGCCATGCCGGAACACGCTTTCAAATCCCAATTCTCTGACTTTCCCTGGGTGGGTGGCGTGAGCCATCTACACGCGTGGCAGCAGGGCAATACCGGCTATCCGATCGTCGATGCGGGTATGCGCGAGCTGTGGCAGACCGGCTATATGCACAATCGCGTGCGCATGGTAGTGGCGTCCTTCTTGTGCAAACACCTGCTGGTGGACTGGCGCGCCGGCCAGCGCTGGTTCTGGGACACGCTGGTGGACGCTGATCTGGCCAATAACGCCTGCAGCTGGCAGTGGGTAGCCGGCAGCGGTGCCGATGCGGCGCCGTATTTTCGCATCTTTAACCCAACCACACAGGGACAGAAGTTTGATCAGGAGGGCCACTATGTCAGGCGCTGGGTGCCGGAACTGGCGGCGTTGCCGGATCGCTACCTGCACCAGCCGTGGACAGCACCCGCGCAGGTGTTGCGCGATGCCGACGTGACATTGCCTGGCAGCTATCCGGTGCCGATCGTGGATCACAGCGATGCCAGGCGCGCCGCGCTGGCGGCCTATGCAGACTCAAAAATTAATGGGACGAACTAGTATGACTGTGTTACAGGAAACCGTACAGGTTAAGCGCACTGTCGAGGAGGCCTTTGCCTATGTCAGTGATTTCACTACCACCCGCGAGTGGGACAGTACCGTTCTCAGTGCCCGCAAGCTGACCCCCGGGGCCATCGACGTCGGGACTGAGTTTGCAGTGGTGTGCGCTCTGCCGGTGGGCAGTGTGAAGCTGCTGTACACGGTGCAGAAGCTGCAACCCAACAAGCTCATAGAGCTCAGCGGCACGAGCAAATTCTTTGACATATGCGACACCATCACGTTTACCCGATCATCAGGCGGTACTCGAATCGACTACCGCGCCGAGTTTAGCTTCAAACCGCTGGCCGCGCCGATTGCCGCGCTGTCCGCCAGCCGCCTGCAGAAGATGGGCCGTGAGTCAGTGGCGGGACTGGGCTTGGCACTGGCGGATAATTTCCCGGTTAACGCCACACCTACGCTCAGGAAAATTGCCGACCGCCTGGTCCTGCCCGGCGTGTCATTGTTCTCACGCCTGGGCTATACGCTGGCCCGTAAACGCTTCAAGCCCATGTCGGCATCTGTCCGTAACCGGCATATGGTCGTTACCGGTGCCTCCTCCGGACTGGGCTTTGCCGCCGCGCTGGAACTGGCCGGACGTGGCGCTGACCTGACACTGGTAATGCGTGACCGCCGCAGGGCGGAACACACCGTTGCCGCCTTACAGCGCGAGACCGGCAATCCAGCGATACGTTTTGAATTGGCCGATCTCAGCCTGATGTCGGATGTCGATGCGCTGGTGGCGCGAATGAAGCGGCAGGGCAAGCCCATTGATGTCCTGATCAATAATGCCGGCGCGCTGTTCAATCCCCGGGCGGAGACAGCGGAGGGCCTGGAACAGAGTTTTGCGTTGCTGCTGCTCAGTCCCTGGCGCCTGACGCAAGGACTGAAACCGCTGCTGTCAAAGGCGCAGGCGCCCCGGTTGATCAACGTGGTCTCCGGCGGTATGTACAGCCAAAAACTGGATGTCGATGCATTGCAGATGCCCGATAGCAGTGCATATTCCGGCAGCGTTGCATATGCCAGGCAAAAACGCGCGCTGATGGTGTTGACGCAGGAGTGGGCGCGGCAGTGGGCGGATGAGGGTATCGTGGTCAACGCCATGCACCCCGGTTGGGCCGATACGCCGGGCGTGCGCAGTGCGCTGCCGCAATTTCGAAGGCTGACCAGGAGCGTGCTGCGCTCCGCCGAGGAAGGGGCGGATACCATCGTCTGGCTGGCAGTTGCGACGGAGGCCGGCAGTGTCAGCGGTGAATTGTTTCTGGACCGCGAGGTGCACACGCCGTACCTGCTCAGCGCCACGCAGGAATTGCCCGGCGAGCGCGAGAAACTACTGACGTTCCTGCAGGATTTTCGTGTCGCAACACTTTCCGGTAAAGCCGCGCGCGCCAGGTCGGCATAACCGGGCCACAAGCGTGGTCGCAGCGGCACCAAAGCGTTTTCAGTACCACCCACTGCTCGCGGTAGTCCGGGTGGCTTGAATCAAGATATTGCGCGGCGTAAGCCGTCGTTCGCAAAACTCTCCTACGCTAACGTGGTAGCCATTCTCCTGCAGGTACAAGGCGCGCTCCAGCACCAGCCATAGCTCCAAAGGCCGCTGGAAGAGGTGCTGCACCAGCTCCATCTGCTGAATCGCCGGCAAGCGCGCTTCTGCCTGTTGCAGGTATTCATCCGGCTGAGTGACAGAGGTTGGCGGTAAACCTTTATTGCGCAGAGCCCACTGGATAAAATCTATAAAGCTGCCGCCCAGAATGTGGCGCGGAATGGTGGGCAACGGCAGATACGTGTCCTGACGTCGCATCTTGCGTTGCAGGCAATCAAATGCCAGACGCCAGCGCAGTTCCAGCGAGCGCCAGCGGCGGGCACGCGCGCCACCGGTGACGGTCTCACGCAGCGGGATGTGTAAATCGGATTTGCTCAAGCGCAATGCACTGCGCTGTGCTGCACTCGACATTGGCGTGTAGTTGTTGTCTGGAATCAGGTAATAGCAACAGGGCGCGAGAGAGATCGCGTGACCACCGCGCGCGACCACCTGTTGCAGTAAGTGCATGTGCAGTTCGCCGCAGGCATGCAGCGCAACGCTGTGCGTATCGGCTGACAGCAAATCATCCAGCGAGTCGCGCAGTATATCGCGCTGGTGGAAGGCCATAGCAACACCCGCACGCTGTGCGAGTTTTTCACCTGACCGACACAGCGCCAGGTCGCGTTCCAGGCTGTTGACGCGAGTTGCACCATTGGCGGCGAGCACTCTGCCGAGGTGCCCCTTGCCGCTACACCATTCTACAATTGATTGCTGTGCTGGCACTTGGCCGGAAAAGGCGATGACCTGATCCCACTTGCCGCGTCCAACGCCGTGATTGAGATATCGACTGTGCGAGATGCTGCGGCCTTGCAGTTGCGGTAACTGGCAGAGGTGATGGAGTTCTTCGACCGCCGGTAGCCAGCGCTGCAAAAAAGTGCGTCGATGATCGCCATCGACGGTCAGTTTAGCCAATTGATCGGGCGGCAACTCCATAAGCGCTGCATGCAGTGTTGGGGCCTGTGACCGCCAGCGGCTGCTGATCGTGTGGAACGGCTGGAATTGCCACCACGGCTGATACTCGCACAGCAGAGCGTCCAGACGTTGGAATGTGTGAGCCAGCGAGGGGTTCACTTATTTACACCAGGGCGCATTGCCAGTCGCGGCGAGCAACCTGCCGAGATGCACTTGAATCGTTGCCGCTCACAGCCGCTTGCGCGCGGCGATCCAGCGCCGCTGTTGCGCCATGACACCCATGGCGGCGGAGAAGACGCTGCGCTGCGGTTGCGCACTCCCGGTGCGCCCCAGCGCGTCCAGTTGTGCGTAAAACCAGTACTGCACGCCAAAGCTGCCTATTGTGCGCAGGGTATTGCTGCGATTGAGAAAGGCCAGCCACGCGGGAAACATGGCCAGCTGCGCCTCGTAGCGCGGCAGCTCAGGCTCGCCCGCGAGCAGGCGGGCGGGTGCGTCGGTGACCACGCACAATGGTCGACCCAAGCCGATCAGATCAGCGCCGCCGGCACTGATAGCCTGCTCCATCGCCGCGCGCTGACGAAAACCTCCGGTCACCAGTAGCGGTATCGATACTTTCTTCTGCATGGCCAGAGCGAAGTCGACGAAGTAGGCCTCGCGCATGAGCGTGGAGCGGGCCACCGGCTGTTGCTCCTCCTCCTCGATGCCGGCGACACCCAGCAGTTTTGGCTGCTCGTAGGTGCCACCGGATATCTCCAGCAGATCGATGCCTGCGGCCTCCAGCCACTGCGCCACCTGCAAGCTGTCGGCGAAGGCGAAGCCGCCCTTCTGGAAATCCGCGCTGTTGAGTTTCACCGCTACCGGAAAGTCCGGGCCCACTGCGCCGCGCACTGTGTTCACGCAGTCCAGCAGGACGCGAGCGCGATTGGCCAGGGAACCGCCGTACTCGTCGCGGCGCTGGTTGCTGCGCGGGCTCAGAAATTGCGACAGCAGATAGCCGTGCGCGGCGTGTACCTGTACCCCGGTAAAACCAGCCGCTTTGACGGCGGCGGCGCACACGCCAAAGAGTCGCACGATGTCTTCGATCTCGGGCACGGTCAGCGCAACCGGTTCGCCGAACTGTCCACCGGGCAGGTCGATTTTTACCGCCGAGGGCGCTTTGGGATGCGGGTTGATGTTGCGCTGCGTCTGCCGCCCGGCGTGGCTGATCTGCACCCAGAAGTGGTTGCCGTTGCGGGTGCCCGCCGCGGCCCAGCGCGACAACGCCGCTTGCATCGCCTCGTCAGGTGCACGGTCGATGACCACATTGCCCGGTCGCTCCAGATGCTCCCCGTCGATCTGGATGTTGCCCGACAGCAGCAGGCCGGCGCCGCCGTCACTCCACAGGCCGTACAGTCGCTCCAGCTCCAGGGTTGGACGCCCGGCTGGATCGGCCAGCCCCTCGGTCATCGCCGCCTTGGCGATACGGTTGGGCAGGATGGTGCCGCAGGGCAGCGTGAGCGGTTGTGCGAGGATGTCTGACATAGCGTTTCCTGCGCTGGAAAATGGTCACCGGCGAAAAAGCCATCGTGCCCATCAGGCGCAGTCGAGTCGTTTTCCGTTGAGCTCGCATGTTATCATTTGTGCGTTCACAACTCGAATAAAAGAGCCACTTCGCGATGACTGCACCATTCTACATTGAGGCGCATACGTCCACTTGAAGCGCTATCGCCAGATTATCGTGCACGCCGGATTCAGCAAGACCGGTACCACCAGTATCCAGGACAACTGCGACAGGTACAGTGCGCTCCTGCGCGAGCGGGGCATCATCTATCCGCAGTTCCACTTTAACGGGCAGCCCTTTATCACGCATTCGATTCCTTTCACGGTTGCCATTACCGGGCGACCGGGAAAATACGGCCTGATGCTCGGGCAGCGCTTCCCGTATGCCGTCGACGCGGTGATGCGCTCCTGTAAGGAACAGCTGGATCGTGTACTTGAAACACCCCAGGGAGACACGCTGATTCTCTCCACTGAGCTGATCGAAGGATTTGATGACAGGGATATGGCGACGCTGCGTGCCTATCTGGCACCGCGAACGGCACGGTTGCGTATCGTGGTGTATATCCGAAGTCCGCAAAGTGGCATAGCAAGTCTGCTTCAGGAGAGAATCAAGATGGGCGGCCTGCCTGATCCCTGGCAATTCGCCGGTCGCGTGCGGCAGAAATACGAGAACCTCCAGAAGGGTTTTCCCGACCTGCTGGAGGTGCGCAACTTTCACGACGCCGTGCGCCACGACTACGGTCTGGTGGGATCCTTCCTTGCAGTGGTTGGCTTGCCCGAAAAGGAAATGGCAGGGCTGGAGTTTGTGAGCAGAAATGAACGTCTGAGCATGGAAGCTTTCCGCCTGATGTGGGCGATCAACGAACGTTACCCGCCACGCGATCAGGCCGTGCACAAAGTCCCGCGACAACCACGCGACCTCGATATCCTGAGGCGTTTGCCGGGTCCGCCCTTTGAACTGACCGACTTCGTGTCGTCGGACCTGTACCAGGCTTGCCAGGAAGAGACGGCCTGGCTCGAGTCGCAGCTGGGATTCCGGTTTCCTCATGAATCCCGTCACGAGGCTGAGCCCATGTGGCAGGAGCGTACACTGGCAGTTCTGGAGCAAACAATACGCGCACTACACTGTCAGCCCATCGTGCTATGCGCGGCTCAGTTTTTGCGCGATGAAGCACGAAGATGCCATGTGTCGCGACCAGTAACGGCCCGACAGCTCGAGTGTATCGCAGCGCATTTTGTCTAGGAATCGATGACATTGATTAATGTCTTGAGCTCTTGCGGCGGTATCGCATAGGAAAAACGATGCCTGCCTGGTACGGCCCCTTTATGATCAGCAGCCATGCACCTCGAGCATACCCGCGGCGCTTGCAAAACTGACTGCTAGTACGCCGGTAACGGGATCGTAACGCCATGTTGATGGGTCCGCTGTGACACCGCCAGTGCTCACGCTACAGGGCGTGAAAGGCTGCAGTAGAGCGCCCAACCCAGCCTGCACGTACACGGTGCGCGATACGGAGTCGTTGATCGACAGCGTCCAGCGCTCGGGGGACTCGGTGCTGGTATAGCTGCCCGTGGCGAAAAATGTCCCGGTAGTGGTGCCGCGCGGAAACGCCAGCAGATACAGCTGATCGGCTCGATCGGCGAGTCGCACCACGGAGGGATCATCCGCGCCGTGTTCAGCCAGTGTATAGACGTCGGGGGCCAGCATGGGTATTACAGCACCGACGCGCACAAACAATGGAATCTCAGCCAGTGGCGCGTCCACAATCACCTCCTCGCTCCCCGTATGCATGCGCAGCGCGGTAAGTGAAAAGCCGCCAGTCTGTTCATCGTAGTCCACGGAGCGCCACCACTCGATCCAGTCTCCCTCGGGTAAATAGAGTGCGCGATTTGTCGCACCCGCGTTCAATACCGGAGCCACCAGCAGGTCAGGCCCGAACAGATACTGGTCGTCGCGGCCGTGGGCGCGGGGGTCGTCGGGATCGGTCAACAGGTGATGTCGCATGACGGGCATCCCGCTCGCGTAGTAGTCCTCGACCGCCGCCTGAATATAGGGATACAGCTGCGTGTGCAGTTTGGCGTACTTGCGCCACAGGGCGATATGCTCCGGATCCCACGGTTGTGGTCGCGGTGACGACGAGAGGGTTATGCCATCCTTCTGGCTGCGCATGATTACTGACAGCGCACCAAACTGAATCCAGCGATCAAACAGCTCGCCGCTAAGGGCGTTTGGTGGGAAGGCGAAGAAGCCGCCGATATCGGAGCCCCACAGGCCGACGCCGGAGGTGCCCATCGACAGCGCCTGATACACGGAGGATTCGAGGCCGTCGAAGCCGAAATTCACTGTCGGGTCACCACCCCACACGATGGGCGAACAGGCCGCCGAGCCGGTCCAGCCCGAGCGGGTGAAACGCGCCAGAGGTTTTCCTGCGTCGGCTGTCGCTGCCGCCACACCGCAGTGATAATCGCGCGCATACCGATTGTGGAAAGCCGTACCCGTTATACCGTCTGCGGATACAGCATCGAGCGGTGTGTACTCGCCAAAGTCTTCCATCCAGCCTTCGTAGCCATGCGCGACTGCCTCGTCAGTCAGCGCCTTGTACGCGGCAACCCCCCTGTCGGTGCTGAAATCGAACTGGCTCACTGTGAAGGTGCGCGAGGTCTGGTAGTCATACGTGTAGGTGTCCCCGGCGGCGTTTTTGAGCAGGGCGTCCAGGCTCTCGGCGACGTCAAACTCCGGTTGGTAGTCGACGCAGATCATAGGGTTGAAGTAGGTGTGAACAGCAGTGCCGGCCGCATTGCGTGCTGCGGTGCGCGCGCGCATCGCATCTTCATTGCCACGCTGGGAGCCGCAGGGCAGGTAGTGCGTGTAGGTCGCGGTGACCGACGTGGGCACATCCGCCGCGCGCAACTCATCGATGCGCGCGTCGCTATCAGACTGTACCCAAGGGCCGAAGAACCAGGGGGCGTAGTCGTGCGGTTGTCGTCCGAGCGCCGCGCTGAAACGCCGCAGGGCATCCGTCGGTTGCGGCCCGGCGAAGACGCGAAAACGCAGCTGTGCGGATTCCACCTCTACCGCCCAGTGTTCAGTGCCGACTTCAGCCAGGCGGTGATAGCTGAGTTCATCGTTATCGAGCAGCACACCGTAGCCGCGCGAGGACAGCAGCCAGGGTATTGGAAAGTAGGTCGTATCGGGGCGCCAGCGCACTCCCCAGGGTGGCACCACGACGTTGATGAATGCGTACTCGGCGTCCTGGTACGGACCTTCCGCCACATAATTCTCCAGCACATTGCCAGCCTGGTTGACGGCATTGCCGCGTTCGCCAAAACCCACGAAACGCTCACCCTCGCTGGCGGCAAACGCGATACTTGACGCCTGCACCGCGCCGCCTTGCGCGCTCACCGCAATTGCAATCACGCCATCGCCCTCGGCACGGGCTCGCACCTGCAGCGTCCACGCCGGATTTGTGGTGGCGACGACTCCGACCCAGGTGTCCCCGTCCATAGACGATGATTTCAACTCGGTCGCACGCACCCAGCCTTCGCTGCGTTCTGGCGGTGTTGGCGGCTCGCCCATGACCAGCGGTGCAAGCGTCGGTTGATGGCCACTGCCCGGTGCCGGTGGTCCGGGAAAAATGCCCAGTGTGCCTACCGGGCCGCTGCCCGCATCCGACAACTCGGTCAGGACGTCATGTCCCGCGTCGTCCTCGAACCGCATGCCCCAGGGCGCAGCGGTGACCAGCAGGCGCAGCGACCCGGCATCCAGTTGCAGTGGTTCGCCATGGATAGCGGATTCATTGGAATTGGAGGAGGAATCGCACCCGCTCAGGACGGCTGCCAGCACGTACAGGAGCAAGCATGGACGCAGTGCTGTGGCGCAACAACGACGCCCCGTAACAATGAAATCAACTCTCCTCACGGTAACTGTCAATTGCCGGGCAGGCGCAGAACAGGTTGCGGTCGCCGTAGACGTTGTCGACCCGGTTGACCGGCGCCCAGTACTTGTAGCGCCGCAGGGACGGCACCGGGTAGGCGGCCTGCTCGCGGTCGTAGGGATGATCCCATGTGGTGGCGGCAACATCCGCCAGTGTGTGTGGCGCGTTGGTCAACGGATTGTCCGTCGCGTCCAGCACACCGTTTTGTACAGCGTGGATTTCGGCGCGGATCGCGATCAGCGCAGCGCAGAAGCGATCCAGTTCCGCCAGTGATTCCGATTCGGTGGGTTCCACCATGAGTGTCCCCGCCACCGGGAATGACATGGTCGGAGCGTGAAAGCCATAGTCGATCATGCGCTTGGCGATATCCTCTTCCGACACGCCGCTCGCCTCCTTGATGGGGCGGATATCGAGGATGCATTCATGCGCCACGTTGCCGCTGGTGCCGGTATAGAGAATCGGGTAATGCTCCTTGAGCCGATGGGCGATGTAGTTGGCGCTGAGAATTGCCACCTTGGTTGCCTGCGTCAGGCCCTCGCCACCCATCAGGGCGATGTAGGCCCAGGAGATCGGCAGGATGGACGCGCTGCCGTAAGGGGCGGCGGATACCACATCGTTGCTCGGCGCTAGCCCCGCGATCGGCACCACCGGATGGCTGGGCAGGAACGGCTGCAAATGCGCGCCCACCCCGATGGGGCCCATACCCGGTCCGCCGCCGCCGTGGGGAATGCAGAACGTCTTGTGCAGGTTGAGGTGCGACACATCGGCACCGAACTTGCCCGGTGCCGCGATGCCGACCAGCGCGTTCAGGTTGGCGCCGTCCACGTACACCTGGCCGCCGTGCTGATGCACGATGCCACACACTTCAATAATGGATTCCTCGAACACTCCGTGGGTGGAGGGGTAGGTGACCATGATGCAGGCCAGGTCATCGGTATGGCGTTCGGCCTTGGCGCGCAGGTCGAGGAGGTCGATATTGCCCAGCGCGTCGCAGTCCACGATGACCACGCGCATACCGGCCAGTGTCGCACTGGCGGGATTGGTGCCGTGCGCGGAGGAGGGGATCAGGCACACGTCGCGCTGTGTGTCACCGCGACTTTCATGGTAGCGGCGGATGACCAGCAAACCGGCGTACTCACCCTGTGAGCCGGCGTTGGGTTGCAAGGAAATGGCGTCATAGCCTGTGCATTCAATTAGCATACGCTCCAGCTCCGCGAGCAGGGCCTGGTAGCCGACGGTCTGCGCGGCGGGAGCGAAGGGATGCAGGCCGGCGAATTCGGGCCAGGTCACCGGGAGCATCTCGGTGGTGGCATTGAGTTTCATAGTGCAACTGCCCAGCGGAATCATCGAACGATTGAGGGCGATGTCCTTGTCTTCCAGGTAGCGCATGTAGCGCAGCATTTCCGTTTCGGAATGGTAGTTGTTGAACAGCGGGTGTTGCAGGTAGTTAATGGGGCGCAGCAGCGCGTCGGGAATCCCGGCGTTTTCGCGCACTTTGGTATCGACATGCTCTACGGTGGGCAGTGTGCTGTCCGCGGTAAACGCAGACCACAGTGCGGCGATATCCTGCGCTGAGGTGGTTTCATCAAGGGCAATGCCCAGCCGGTCACTGCCGATAATGCGCAGATTTAACCCTGCGCCCAGTGCGCGCTTGACGATAGCCTGTTGTCGCTCGCCCACGGTGTAGCAGAGCGTGTCAAAGAAGGTGGCGTTGTCCGCCTTGAGGCCCGCATCCTCCAGGCCCCTCGCCAGAATGCAGGCCAGGCGCTGGATACGGGTGGCGATGCGCCGCAGCCCCTGCGGCCCGTGATACATGGCGTAAAGCGTGGCCATGACGGCCAGCAGCGCCTGCGCGGTGCAGATATTACTGGTCGCTTTCTCGCGGCGAATGTGTTGCTCCCGGGTTTGCATGGCCATGCGCAGGGCCTGGTTGCCGCGCCGGTCAATTGATACACCGATGATGCGCCCGGGAGTGGAGCGTTTATAGTCGTCCCGCGTCGCGAAGTAAGCGGCGTGGGGACCGCCAAAGCCCATGGGGACGCCAAAGCGCTGGGTGTTGCCCACCACCACGTCGGCGCCCATCGCGCCCGGCGCTTTCACCAGCAGCAGGGCCATGATATCCGCCGCCACCGCGACCAGCGTGTTGGCCGCGTGGGCTTTTTCCACCAGAGGTGAAATATCCTCGAGGTGACCATAGGTGCCGGGGTATTGCAGCAGGAGGCCGAAGGCTTCGGTGTGGGCTAGCAGCGTTGCAGGACTACCCACGATGACCTTGATATCCAGCGCCGCGGCGCGGGTTTTGACTACGGCAATCGTCTGCGGGTGGCAATCGTCGGCGATCAGGAAAGTCGTGCTGTGGTTTTTCTTGTTCACCCGTTGCAGCAGGGTCATGGCCTCGGCGGCGGCGGTGCTTTCATCGAGCATAGAGGCGTTGGCCAGCTCCATCCCGGTCAGGTCCAGGATCATCTGCTGGAAGGTCAGCAGCACTTCCAGTCGGCCCTGGGAAATTTCCGGTTGATAGGGCGTGTAGGCGGTATACCAGCCCGGATTTTCCAGCACGTTGCGCTGTATAACCGGTGGTGTGATGGTGTCGTGGTAGCCTGTGCCAATGAACGAGCGGTTGACGATATTGCGACTGGCCAATTCACGCAGGCGCGCGATGACCTGCTGTTCGGTCTGCGCGCCGGGCAGTTGCATGGCGTGTTGGCGGCGGATGGCAGTAGGTACGGTGTCGTCGATCAGGGCATCAAGACTGTCGTAGCCAATGGTCCGGGCCATCTCTTTTTGTTGTTGCACCGTCGGTCCGATGTGGCGTTGGATAAAGTCGGCATGGTTTTCCAGATCAAACAGGGACGGACGGGTCATGGGTGCTCCGTGGGTTGCCAAAAAAGGGTGGTTCTGCGGGTGGTCTTGCAAGTAGCGATGGTAGCAAGATAGACCGCTTGCGGGCAATAATTTGTAGCGCGAGTGATCCCGCACCGGACAAGTAGCCTGTTACCGCCCCTGCTTGCCTTTTGGCGCACGGGCGGGTATCACTGGACACGTTTAATGCGCGAGGAATCATCAGTGTTGCATCTTGTTACGCCAGAATCGGTTGGGCTCGACAGTGGTCAATTGGCCCGTGTCGGTGCGCATCTAGGCAAGCGTTATGTGGAGCCCGGCAAGATACCCGGCAGTATTACGCTGGTCGCGCGGCGCGGGCAGGCCTGTTTTCTCGACATTCAGGGTCATCGTGACGTGGAGCGCGCTGCGCCCATGACCGAAGACAGCATCCTGCGCGTCTATTCCATGTCCAAGCCGATCACCTCCCTGGCGATGATGACGCTGCACGAGCGGGGCCTGTTTGCGCTGGATGATCCGGTGCACCGTTTTATTCCCGCGTGGCGCAACCTGGGAGTGTGGACTGCCGGTTCCTATCCGCTATTCGCCACGGCCCCACCGCAACGCCCCATGACCATTCGCGATCTGCTGCTGCACACCAGTGGCCTGACCTACGATTTCCTGCGCGCCACCAACATCGATTACGCCTATCGCAAGCTGCAGGTGGGACTGGTGCGGCCGGGCTACACCCTGCAGGATATGATCGACCAACTGGCACAATTGCCGCTGGAATTTTCCCCCGGCGAGCGCTGGAATTATTCGGTGGCCACGGATGTGCTGGGTTATTTGGTGCAAATCATCAGCGGGCAGAGTCTGGCGGAGTACCTGCGCGCGGTGATTTTCGAGCCGCTGGGAATGGTTGACACCCACTTTGACATTCCACCCGATAAGGTGGACCGCTTTGCCTCCTGCTACACGCGCAACCTGCACAAAACAATGGAACTGAGCGACGATGGCCAGCACAGCGAGTATGCGAACAGGACCTTTTATTCCGGCGGCGGCGGCCTTATTTCTACGGTGGGTGACTACTATCGCTTCTGCCAGATGTTGCTGGGCGGTGGCACCCTGGACGGCACGCGGATCATCGGTTCGCGCACCCTGGCGTTTATGACCCGCAACCACCTGCCCGGCGGTGCGGATCTGTCGGAAATGGCCACCGGCGGCTTTGGTGAATCCGACCATGAGGGCGTGGGCTTCGGTCTGGGCTTTGCCAGTAAACTGGACCCGGTGCGCAATGGCTACCCGGCTTCAACCGGCAGTTTTTTCTGGGGCGGACTGGCCAGTACCCTGTTCTGGGTAGACCCGGCAGAGGAACTGGTGGTTATTTTTATGACCCAGTTGGTACCGTCCAGGACCTTCAATTTCAGGGGGCAACTGGAAAATATTATCTACGGCGCGCTGTGTTGACGCCGTTTGCGCGGTCCGCGATGATGCCGTATTGTGTGCGATTGTGCGTGCGATCGTGCGTGCGATCGTGCG
>Ga0163144_10013229_pt1 | contig 17240 bp, 17 predicted proteins | sample OliLak19BULKMAT1_FD_123175 | JGI IMG/M metagenome (GOLD analysis project Ga0163144, IMG submission 123175) | Freshwater microbial mat bacterial communities from Lake Vanda, McMurdo Dry Valleys, Antarctica - Oligotrophic Lake LV.19.BULKMAT1 | ecosystem: Environmental > Aquatic > Freshwater >... | reverse complement strand
GCCACGATTCACCGCGAGGTCCAACGATCCATCCTTCCGCTGGATTCTGTGGTCTCGCACCGGCCCACAGAGTACACGAAAGTCGGTCAAAAGCGTAGAGGTCGTAGGCCTGCTTCAATGCCTTTTCAAACATCGAGGGCAGAGTGCGGAGAATCCAAACGTCCTCGCCGTTCCAAACTCTTAGTTGCTCTCCAACCGTTGTTTGGACGGATCTGATCGGCCATGTTCGTAGCGTGACCCGCAGGATCGGCCCAAGTAGGCCTCTTGAACCAACATACGCTTTGTGGACATCATAGCCAGCAACACTTTTCACAACTTTGGCCCCAGAAACAGCCTTCTGACCATGGAAGAGAACTTCGGCTTGCAGGAGCCACTCACGAGGGCCCCCGTGCTGAGCAGTCAGGCCATGCGGGAGATTGCTCGCGACAAGACCGCCAATCGTTCCGGGAAAGCCAGACAGTAGTCGTCCATGTTCGCCACAACATGGCAAAGGAAGACACTGCCCCTCCCCTGCTAGGGCCTCCTGGAGCGCGGCGATCGGAACACCTGCATCGACTGTCACGATTTGATCGACTGCATCGATTTGAATATGACTAAAGTTCAGAGACATATACTTTTCAACAGAACCGGCGAGTGTGGGCTCAAACAGATTCTTCGAGCCGCTCCCGATGATCCTGTACTGTCCGCTCATCGCGCACTCCTGATTGCGTCAGGAATCCTTAACATGGAGAAGTCCTTCGCAAAGGCGAGACGCCCATGCCACTTCATGTTGCGGCTCCGCGCCAGCGGCGGACGTGCTCGGTGCAACCCTTTTGGTCAGGAATGACCTTGCAGGGGTTGCACAACTCAGAAACTTCAAAAATTTCACGCACGGCATACTGCATGGCAAGGTCGTTCGCGCTCAAGTGACTGGCCCAGATCGACGACTTTTCGACGCCGATCCCGTGTTCACCACTGACCGATCCACCGAGTTCGAGACATCGTCGCAAAATCTTCTCTCCCGCCTCGATCACCCTGTCGATCATGCCAGGAACTCTGTCATCAAAATAGAAACACGGGTGAAGGTTTCCGTCCCCAGCGTGGAAAATGTTTGCGACTCCGAGGCCAGCCTCTGACGCAACACCATAGACGAACTCCAACATTTCTGGCAGTTTTGACCTTGGGATGACGCCGTCATGCGTGATGATCGTGGGTGCGAGCCGACCCATCGCACCGATGCCCTTCTTTCTCGCCATCCAAAGCGCGGCCCTTTCTGCTGAATTCTTGGCGATTTGTATATCTAATGCACCAAATCTATTACAGATTTCCACAACCTGATCGTTCTCACGACGAGCCTCTTCAGTTGGCCCGTCGCATTCGATTAGCAAGAGTGCCTCTGCCTCGGTTGGATATTCCAAACCAAACGCGGCCTTGACCGCGACAAGCACGTTGCGATCCATCATTTCCAGGGCGGCGGGAATGATCCCTTGGGCAATGATCTCAGCAACGGTTTCGGTAGCTGCCCGGATCGTAGGAAAGGAGGCCAGGGCGGTTTGGACCGATCCTGGGATCGGCGTCAGTCTGACCCATGCTTCTGTGACGATACCAAGTGTTCCTTCGGATCCGACGATGAGCGACAAAAGATCGAGCCCCGCCGAACCCGGAACCCGTGATCCGACCACCACAACCTCGCCTGTGGCGTCAACCATCGTGACCTGTAGCACATGGTTGGCGGTCACGCCGTACTTGAGAGTGTGGGGCCCACCGGAGTTTTCATTGATGTTTCCGCCGAGAGTACACACGGATTGGCTGGATGGATCAGGCGCGAAGTGGAGTCCGAACGGCGCGGCAGCATGTGAAAGATGCAAGTTCACGACACCGGCTTGGGCGCGGAGGCAAAGGTTTACAGGATCGACTTCGAGAATTTCCGTGAGTCGTTTGGTGCTGACCACAACGCCACCCATCGCGGGCATCGCGCCGCCGCTCAGGCCAGTGCCAGCCCCGCGCGGAGTGAACGGAAACTTGTTTCGCAGGCACCATTGGACGATTTTCTGAACCTCCTCGGTCGTCATCGGAAGGACGACACACGACGGAGGGCTCTTGTCAACGGTGTAGGAGTCGCAGTCATAGGATCTGCGAACAGCCGAGCCAGCCAAGACGCTCTCTGCGCCCAGCAATTCGGCAAGTTCCGAAACTATTCTGGCTTCGTCCATTTTTGTCCGGTTCCTAATGATTCTAGCCCGAGTATCCTTAGCGGGTGTTCGTGACGCTTGAAGGCCCAGAAGGTGCAGGTAAAAGTACGGTGGCCATTGGATTAGTTTCAGCACTTCGGGAGAAGGGTCTCGAAGTTGTCCTCACCCGTGAACCAGGATCGGGGCAGATTGGCCAAAAAATTCGGTCGTTGCTGTTGGACACCGAGGGTATGACGCCAAGATGCGAACTGTTTCTCTTCTTAGCGGACAGGTCGCAGCACGTCGAAACGATCATCCGCCCAGCTCTAGAATTAGGCAAGATCGTGATTTGTGACAGGTTTGCAGATTCGACGGTCGTCTACCAAGGCCACGCTCGCGGTTTCGACGTGGCACAGTTGCGCGCTTGGAACGATTTCGCGACCGGCGGTCTCAAGCCCGACTTGACCCTTTTGCTTGATCTTCCGGCGTCGCAAGGAATCGCCAGGCTTGAGAACAAAGACCGTCTCGACAACGAGCCGATAGAGTTCCATGAGAAGGTTCGACAAGGGTTTTTGATCGAGGCCTCAATTGCGCCGGACAGGTGGACTCAGGTAGATGCCAGCCAAAATCCTGGCACAGTACTCGAAGATTGTATCGAGGCAATGAGCGCGATTCTCGAAAAGCGCATAATCAAAGGTGTAGGAATCATTTGAGTTTGTTCGCACACGCCCTTGCCCTGTTCTTCGCTCAAACGACGCCCGCTTTTGACCGTGCCGAAGCACTTCTCAAGACGAGTGGAGGAGTTCATTCGAGCATAAGAGTCACAGTCGAAGGCATGGGGACTGTCACGGGCTCCTACAGTTGCCACCAAGGCGGGCTTCAGCGTTTTCGCATCAAGGGATCAGGCATAGAAGAAGAATACGCCCAGTCTAAAATCGCCACTGTGTACCTCAACCACTTGGAAAAAGAGTACACGTGGTATCCCCGGATTCCCGTTCCGGTGGAACCTCCTGATGAATCGAGCACCATCCTTCAATGGGGCCTCCCGCTCGTATTGGCCCATGGGACGCTCACGAAGACTGCGCCTAAGAGCAAGTGGAGCCCGTTGGGAACTGAGATCGCCAACGGGTTTCGATGCGAAGTTCTGACCTTCGCTCAGGAAGGCCAGTCAAACAACAATGATTCGGCTAGAGTTTGGATCGATAGCTCTGGCAGGATACAGAGGATTCGATTCGTCTATCCGAATCCGCCTAAATACGTGGTGGCCGTCGTCGATTTGATCGACGTCAAATATGAAGCCTTGCCATTGAGTTCTTTCGAAATCGAACTGCCTTGGGGATATGTCCCATCCAAGTTCCCGATGACACACCAATCAATCGTAACGGGCGATAACGCGAAATTTGGTGAGCTCAGCCGTTGGCCCGGATTGGAAAAGGTAGTAGTCGACACCAAGAAACCAACGATCGTCTTGTTCACGTCGGACGATCTCGCTGACCAGAGCGATGTTTCACGCTGGAAGAGTCTCGCTGAAAAGGCCAAGAAAGAAGGAGTTCAATTCATTCAAGTTTGGCTTGGCAAAGAACCGACAGCCAAGACCGCGGATTGGAACGTGTTTTGGGACAAAAGTGGCGAGGTCGAAAAGATGTTCGCACCACCGGTCACGCCTTATCTGATAGGTATCCGGGATTCGATAGTCATGAGCGGTTGGCAAGGCTGGCCCGACCGCAATAAGGAGTCAGAGAATCTGTTGAAGCCGCTGAGAAAGCGCGGCTAGTCGCCCAACACCCGCTCAGCAAGAATCAAGGCGACAAAGTCATCGACAGGTTCTGGCGGAGTCTGAAGCGTTGCGGGCAAAAGTCTTCTCCAACCCCGGCGCGGATTGTGCTCCCAATATCGCTCGCGAGCTTTGAGGGTCGTATCGCGCTCGTCAACGACAAGAATTCCTATACTCGGCAAAGCCTCGCGGATTCGAGTGACAATGTCCTTCGATCTCGTCCCGCTGCCGACGATAATCATCGAGAACACATGGTCTGCAAGAGCCGTTTGGATTTTTTCTGTCAGGTCGCCGGTAGGCACCACCTCTCGCCAAACGAGTTTGATGCGCCCCGAGACAGAACGATTCACGATTGCCATCCCGCACTTGCTGCTACCGGGATCAATCGCAAGGACAGTTCTTTCACCAATTTGGCTCATGAGACACGAAACTCAAACTTGAGCCGGTCACCGGCTCGGGTCTCTTGGGCAGCGAGGAATTTCACCCGGCTCACGAACGGTCTGGACTTGATGTCGGCAATCAGTTTGAACAAGTCTTCCTGGTTGATCTCGCCGAGAGGGTTGGCCTGTCCGATTGCCGGAATCATCCCGTCCTTGACTGCCTTTGGCCCAACCTGGTCTTGGACGAACTTCGATATGGCTTGCACAATTTGGTCTTGAGTGAGTTGGCCGTCGATCCGCGTCTCGGCGATGATCGCGTCCTTCTTGTAAATGACCGGGTTTGGCAGAATTGTGATCTTGAGTCCGACTGGTTCACCTTTGAACGAATTGACAATAGACGAGGCCAAGACGACTTGCTCGACACCGACGTTTGAAAGATCCTTGATGAGGGCTTGGAGCTGGTCTTCTGCAGTCATCAATCGACCCTGTCGATCTCTTAGGCCAGTCAAGACGGCCTCTGATCCACTGTTCGTGCTTGGGTTTGCCCCATAGCCTTTTGCGACAGTCGCCGCCTTTTCGATCAAGGCCAACATCGAGACTTTCGCCTCGGCCGCATTGAGCCTAGTGCGAACTGGCATGCGCGCTAGTTCGTCGTCTAGCGAGAAGATCAAAGGTTGCGTTCTATAGACTGTCGCCGTGGTTTTGAGATCGGCTCTTACTGCATCAAGCACCCTTTGGGCTTCGTCCAGAGACTGTTTCGCCTCTTTGACCTGAGAACGTAAGTCCTCAATGTCCTTTTTGCTCAGGGTGGCTTGCTTGGCGTATTGTTCTTGAAGCTCCGAGAACGACTTGTTCAGGTCGTCAATGTTGGACTGCAACACTTCGATCCTCTCTTTGGCCTTTCGTTCCTTGTCCTTGATCTCGTTTTCGAGCAAAAGGTTCTGATTTTGAAACTTAAGGTACTGAGTCTCCGCATAATCCCGCCTCTTGTCAAGCGACTTATTCGACATCTTCAATTCAAGCGAGTCCAGCCTCAAACCCGCAACTTGCTTGCGCACGACAACAAGCTGGGTTTGAACGAACTTAGCCTGCTTCTTCAAACTCTCAGCCAGCGACTTCAGCTTAGAAACGTCCTTCTGAGCGACTTCGAGTTTGCCCTGTTCAGTCTTGACCTTGACTTGCTCGGCTTTGAAGTCCCCTGAAGCCCGCAACAACTCGCCTTGCTTTTGGGCAAGGTCGCCCTTGGTCTTATTGAGGTCAAACTGACTTTTCTCAAAGTCTGCTTTGACCTTATCGCCTTCAAAGAGCATCTTTCTCACTGGCACCGAGAGTGTCAACAGCATCCCGATCGCGAGGGCCGACCCGATCATTCCAAAGAGGGCCGTCATTATCGCAGCTGTGTGGCGCGGGCGAAGTCGTCCAAATTTGAGCCTTTTTTTCCCCATTTTGCGGCCTACGACATCGCCGTAGTAGGCGAGAAAACCGCTCAAGAGAACCACAAAGACGAGAAGAAAGGTGCCATTCATGATCTGTCGTTTCGCCTATGAATCAAGACGCCGGCAGCGACCAGCCCGATAGCGATGGGCAAGAAGCTTGCGACAATTGCAGGAACACGCCCTCCTTGCGCATAGATTGCCATAACTCGTGCCAAAACAAGGTAGGCGATGATGATGAGGACAGCGATCCAATAGCCCGCAGAGGCCGGAACCCTGTGCGAACGGATTCCGATTGGTGCACCGACGAGGCCGAATATGAGCGCCGCCAACGGCAACGCGATCTTGTTCCAATATCCGAACTCTAAGTTGGCGATTTGAGAGTGGACTGCCGAGGTTTGGTCGTGACCCCCGCGCAACTTTGCGATCTGTTTTCCCATCACTTCCATCGGCAACGCATCCAGATCGGTGAGAATCTTTGCCAATAGCGCCTCTGGACTTGCGTCAAGTCTCGGAATCTCCGAAGGCCAACCGCTATCGAACTTGACGAATGACCTGCCATTTTTCGCATCCGAATTGGCTGGTGACATTTGTATACCACCCTTCATTTCCCAATCTTTCTCGCTCGTGTACACCAGCGTATCGACGTAGAAATAAGCTGTGGGAAGTTCGTCGTCCCCATAAACTGTGATGACAACTCCTCGTAGCGTTCGATCTGAAAAACTGAAGTCTTTCGCCCAAAAGGAAGCCTTGAGTTTGTTTTCTTGGTACACCGCTCTGGACATTTCCTGCGCGGTCTTCCCGTTCAATTGGCTCTCGAACTGCTTCTTGAGACCGACCGCCTGTTGCGTTGCGCTGGGGACAAGTTTTTCGTTGATCGCGAACGTAACCGTTGTCACCACCATTCCGAAAATTGCAACGGGAACCATCATTCTGCCGACGCTGACCCCTGCGGCCTTGATCGCGACGATCTCGCTGTCACTGCTCAATCGACCGAATGCAAGCAATCCGGCTAGCAAAACAGCCATTGGGAAGGTCTTTGCCATGATTCCTGGCAACAATACGACCGTCAATTGCATGATGAGAATTGGGCTGATGCCATTGCTGAGGTATTCGGTCATTTCAAAAAGGAACGAACCCGCCATGATCAGAACCGTGAACATTGCCACACCGAAAGCCCACGGACCAAATAGCTCCTGGAGCACAAGGCGGTCAAGCCGGCGCAATTTGCCTCCCAAATGTGGAGGGGGAAAGCTCGCGAGGACTCTCACCCTCGCGGATCTCAAATCGCGTGGTCCTCAATTCGTCTCCTCGCCCCTGAACCCCTCGCCGAGGTAGTACTTACGGACGTGGGGATCGTTGCGAATCGTGGCCTCGTCGCCCTCAGACTGAATCTTGCCGTCAATGAGAATGTAGTTGTAGTCGGTGATCGAAAGCGTCGCTTCGACGTTGTGGTCCGTGATCAAAATTCCGATACCTTGCTTGGCGAGTCGGCGAATGATGACCTGCAACTCTTCGATCGTCACAGGGTCAATGCCTGTAAAAGGTTCGTCAAGCAGGATGAATTTTGGTTCGGTTGCAAGGGCACGGGCGATCTCGACTCGCCGTCGCTCACCACCCGACAGAATCCCTCCCTGACTGTCGAGAATCTTCGTGATGTGGAGCTCTTCGGAAAGTTCGTCGATCTTGTCACTGATCTGCTTCTTCGACGAGCCTTTCATTTCGAGGACGAGCCTGATGTTGTCGGACACGCTCAGGCGCCGAAAGACGCTGGATTCTTGCGCGAGGTAGCCGACGCCTGCGCGGGCTCGCTTGAACATCGGCCATCGGGTGACGACTCTATCGTCGAACTTGACATCCCCTTCTTTCGGCCTGACAAGGCCGGTAATCATATAAAACGTCGTGGTCTTTCCCGCTCCGTTTGGACCGAGCAATCCGACGACTTGGCCCTGCTCGAACGAGAACGACACGCCATCGACGACGCGCCGAGATTTGTAGGCTTTGACCAATCCGACGGCTTCGATCTTCATGATCCGTCTTTCTTTTCCCTCAAAGTTCCTGTCCCTGGAGAACCCTTCGACGATATCTTCTTGATTTTGTTGTTCTCATCTAGGATGATCGTAGCTTGGTTGACATCCATGTCGGCAAGAAAGTTACCGCTCTCAGCACCAGAATCATCACCAGAAATATGTACATTTCCCGAAATGTTCAGAATTTTGTCGGTGCCTTCCGCTCGCATTGTGAGCTTCTGACCGGTGATAGTGTAGAGGGTCTTCTTTCCATTTGCCAAACCCTCGTCGGACTTTATCATGACGGGGCCGCTCATTTCAAAGCTGAGAAGTGGATTCTTGTCCTTCTTTGCCAAAGACTTCAGTTTGAACGTGCCGCCAGAAGCTGTCAACGTCAGGGTTCGAGTTCCAATTTCAACATTTGTAGTGTTGACTGTCGAAAACAAGCCAGGAACTGCCACAGTTGCGGTCTCACCATCGTCTTCGATTGTCGACTTTGCACTCTTGAACGTGATGTTTCCGTTGAGGTCTGCAATCGTCAACACGGCACCTCCAGACAGAGTTCCTTTCGACAACTGCAAGGAACTCACTTTCGTCTTCGGGTCTGTGATTCTCAGGAGTTTTCCGATCATTGTTCGCGCAGAAAACTCCAAGTTCTGATCCCTCGAATATCCGTGTACCGGACTGCCCGTAAACTCAAAATCGATCGTGTTCTTGTCCGAAAACTCCGTAGAGAACTCGTCGTACCAAACTGCGAACCGACCCTTCTTGTCGGACAGTTGCGGTTTGACCTGCGATTGTGCGACGAGGCCAACTGCGGCCAATGCGATCAATACTGTAGTGGCCTTTTTCATTTGAATTTTCCGGGTGTCGCGATCTTTCTGAGGTCGGCTGTTGCCCAAAGCTTTGGAACCGGGCCCATGACCATATCTTCTGAGGTTACCGTCACCGCGCCCTCGGCCTCGATCCGCCCAAGGCCCTGTAAGTATTTGACGTTTGCGGCATGGAGGATGAACTCATCTCTCTTGACCGGATCTGTTTCTGGTTTCTGATCGATTTCGCCGACAAACTCTACTCCACCACTCAGTTCAAGTACCTGCGAGTCCTTGTCGACTTTCGCGGATGGGGCATTAAACCTGCTGACGACCTTTCCCTCGTTGAGGATTTCACCTTCGACGTTCGTCATCGTTCCAAAGTCCGGCCCGCTCTCATCCAGATGAATTTCAGACTCCTTGGCTCGAACAACATACGACGACTTGCCGTCTGCCGATTCGATTGTGATTTCGGGAGCCTTCGTTTTGACGCTTTTTACCGGGGGAAGTACCTTGGTCACATCTGTCTTCGCGCTTGGAGTCGGAGCGGGAGTGGGGCCACCGCATGATCCGGCAATCACCAAAAACAGCGGAATGATCGACCGGTAAGCGTGTTTTCGATGAATTCTCATTGTAAGGGGATTGTTGCGAGATCCTTTCGTTTAGCGAATTTTCCAGTGTGTTGTCCCGCGAGTTGGCCGCAAGCCGCTGCGATGTCGTGACCCCGTTCGACCCGTTGTGTGACGTTGACGTTGCGGTTTTCGAGCGTCTCGCGAAAGTCTCGGATCCGGTCGGCGGAAGGACGAGAAAAGCCTTGGCCAGTGTCGACCCAGTTGAACGGAATCAGGTTCACAACGCATGGGGCACCTTTTACAAGACGCGCGAGAGCCTCCGCCTGTTCAACCGTGTCGTTGACTTGGTCGATCAAGAGGTATTCGTAGGTGACCTTTCGTCCCGTCGAGCGTCCATAGTCCTTCATGGTTTGGACGACCTCAGCGACGGGCCACTTGTGGTTGACGGGCATCAACTTGTCGCGGACTTCGTCGAATGGCGAGTGGAGCGACAGTGCGAGGTGGATCGGCAAATCCAGTGCCTGGAGTTGCTTGATCTGGGGGACGAGCCCGACCGTCGAAACGGTCATGTGGCGATAGCTGAGCCCAACCTCGTCGTGGAGAACTCTGAGCGCTTTGACGACGTTGTCGAGGTTGAGCAGAGGTTCGCCCATGCCCATGAATACGACGTGACTGACTCTTCTTTTGCTCAAGTGTTGGAGAACCAAATACTGCCCGACAATCTCTCCGGCGGAAAGGTTGCGGTCGAACCCACCGAGGCCGGTCGCGCAGAAAGTGCAGCCCATGGGGCAACCGATTTGGCTACTGATGCAACAGCTGACCCGATCCTTGTACGGAAGCAGGACACACTCGTAGACTTGGTGGTCGCCATTGTGGACAAGGAGCTTCTCGACCCTGTCGGAAGCGACTTTGTGACTGGCAACCTGAAACCCCGAAACCTCATAGTTTGTAGCTAGGCTTTCTCGAAAAAGCTTAGGAAGATCGGGCATGTCATCAAAGCTTTGTACGGCCTTTTCATAGATCCACTTTGCAATCTGCTTGCCGCGAAACGGTTTCTCGCCCAGGCTGACGGCAACGTCCTGAAGCTCAGCGGTGGTCAGTCCGACCAACACTGCTTTCTCCCTCGTTCCAGCCTGTGGGGATTCAGTCACAGGTTCAATTGTACCGTCCATGCCCACTTGGGTGACGGCGACAAGTTTGAACGGTTTGGGAATGTGGCCGCAATTTCGGTCTAATCGATTAACCCGGCCAAAAACTCGCCCGGCGAGACTCCGAAAACAACGCATGCATCAACAAGTTCGAGCACGGTCAGTTGCCTTTCGCCCGCTTCAATCTTCGCTACAAACGACTGTGGCTGGCCCAGCCTTGCGGCGAGCTCTTCTTGGGTCGTGCCGCATTTCAGGCGGACTGCCCGGAAGTGCGCCCCAAGCCTGGCATGGTCTGCCTTCGGGTGCGGTCGCTGTCGCAACTTGCTTTTCCATAACCATGTCCGGCTATACTATCCTTGCTTAGGATAATCCTAAAGCAAGAGAACATTGAACTATGAAAAAGACCATATTGGGCACTTGCGCGTGCTTCTTATTAATCGGTTGCGGTGGATCTGGCGGTGGAGGCGGAGGCGCGGTCAGCAGTCCTTTCTTGGGCAACTGGGCCGGAACATATTCTGCGCCGGAAGTCCAGGACTCCGGATCATTCGGAGGCGGGATTGCAGCTGACGGCACAGTTAGTGTCGTGAGTCACTCATATCCATCCGGAGTGGACTCCACAATACTTGGCACAGTGCAGCCGAATGGAGACTTTACCGGGACTGTGAAGAGCCCTGGCTACCAACCGTCGACACTGAGTGGTCGCTTGACTCTTCGTAACAACAAGACCGAGATGACAGGTGCTCTAACTCAGACTTCGGGGGGCCAAAGTTGGCAAGTGACTATCAGCACATTCAAACAAAACTAGGCAGGTCGATACTTTGGCAATGGGCGCGTAAGCGTGAAGCGTTTTTCCGATAAAGTCAGTAGCCTGTAAATCCATCGCCCTTAATTGACTGACTTGACATTCTTTGAAACTAGTGATATAGTGTCCTAATGAAAATAAGTAAAAACTCCTTTACAGTTGTTCTTTTGGGCCTCGTAGCCCTGTTTGGAGCAATCGCGGTGCCTCGGGCGATGGCACAGGACGGCAAGCCAATTGATCTGCAATCTTCAGAAAAACCAAAGTGGGAGTATCGCGTTTTGATTCCCAACGAGGAAGGGCCAGACAAGCATGAAGAACGAAGGCGCGTTTTGGAAACTCAACTCCGAGACGTGGGTCAAGACGGCTGGGAACTTGTTCAAATGCCATACCTGAAAGGCATTCGCTATCAAGTCATGGTCTTCAAGCGAGCTGCTCGATAGGGCATAAAGATGCAATTAACTCTCGCACTCGCCGCTTTGGGTTCGCTCTTGATTGCGCCTCAAATTCCATATCAGGATCCAAAAGATAGTGGCACCCCCGACAAGATCGCGATGCTCCCTTGGACGTTCCAAGAAGGCACGGACACCGCGATGACCACTGCCAGGGAGACGATAGATACGCTATTCCATGCCTCACACTGTTCCTACCTTGACGAAGGAACAGTATTGGCCATGTGGGAAGGCGGTATGAAGCAGGCAAAACTCGAGACACGGGTATTCGGCCCGAAAGACTACATGCCCGACCTGCCGGGGGCAAAGTACCTCTTGACTTTGGGGAAGAAGCTTTCATCTGACTTCGTTGTAGCGGGACGTTGCAAATGGAGCACAGACAGCAAGTGGGTCGCGCTCGGCCCCAAGACAAAAGCCTGGTGCACTGTGGACGTCTTGATTGTCGACGTCAAGAACGCTGAATTGGATTTGGAATCCCTGAACGTCACCGCGAACAGCACTAGAGTTGAGAAGGGGTGGGAGACCGCTGGTTCGTTGCTAATCAGTGCGGGTTTCACGATGTTCAGCGGTGGACCAAAGACACCGCACCAACAACGAGCCGCCCAAATGGCGATAGGTAAGGCCTTAGAGCCATGGCTCAAGGAGCGTCAGATTGTCCAGAGAATCCCGAAGAAGATTGAGGACACTGGCTCAACTGGTGGTGGAAGAGGCTGATAGCATCGTATTCTCCCTTGTTCCAGCCTGTGGGGATTCAGTCACAGGTTCGCGGCGAGAGGTTTGAGAGACGCTCATGTCATTCCGATCGGAACGGAGGAATACAATGTCACTGCCCGCGTGCTCTTAATATCTCTTGAATCCTTAGTGAAAATTCCTCGACTACGCTCGGAATGACAAAGCCAAGATAGGTCCCCGGAACGGATTGGCCCCGATTTGGTATATCACAAGTACCATGACAAAAGCTAAGATCGCTTTGATGACTGTCGCCGCGTTTGGCGTGGTCTTTGCCGGGGTCACTGCCGCCCTGAAGTTCAACGAGGCCACGAAGTCGACCGCCAGCATTTTTCAACCTAAACCAAAGCGAGACGGATGGATTCAGAACGCGAGTCTGGAGCAAGGAACTGGTAGCGCGCTTGACTTTCGCCAGGCTGCGAAGAAAATCCTCCCGAGCGTGGTCAGCATCGACACGCAAGTCGAAGGTCAGAACTATTTTGGCGAGCATGTGGTGCAAGACTACGCCCAAGGCAGCGGAGTTGTGATCGCGGCTGAGGGATACATCGTGACGAACAACCACGTTGTACGGGCAAATGTTGGCTTTGGTCGAACCCAGATCGCGGACAAGGTCCGGGTCACTTTCAGCGACGGTAAATCCTACCCGGCCAAAGTCGTAGGAACGGATCCGCGCTCAGATTTGGCTGTGCTGAAAATTGAGAAGGCCGGGTTGGTGCCGATCGAGATGGGTGACAGCAGCAAGGTCGAAGTCGGGCAGTGGGTCGTGGCGGTCGGGAACCCGCTTGGATTCGAGAACACCCTGAGCGTAGGTGTCGTGAGCAACATCGGGAGACAACTTCCTGGCACTGGAAACGCCGTGTTCATCGACGGAATCCAGACCGATGCGGCCATCAACCATGGGAACTCCGGTGGTGCTTTGTGTACCGCAGACGGGGCTCTGGTCGGGATCAGTTCTTCAATCGCCACCACGACTAACGCGAACATCGGGATCGGCTTCGCTATTCCTGTCAACCGGATGCAACAGGTCGTCGATGACATTGTGAAGTTTGGATACGCCAAGTACGGTCAGATGGGGGTTTCGATTTTGCCACGTCCCGGGGTTTTGGGAGTCCCAGAAGCAAGGGCTGAACTCAAGCGCCTTACAAACTCACCATCAGAGCCGCCTTCGGCAGGAGCGGTGGTGCGAGACGTTCAAGCAGGCTCGGTCGCCGCAATCGCGGGCATGAAGGATTTTGACGTCATCACTGAGATCAACGGTAAGAAGATCGAGGACGTCGAGGACTTTCAAAAGATACTCTCTCCGTTGCGTCCGGGAGCGGTGGTGGAATGCAAAGTGTGGTCGGCGGGGCAGATGAAGACGGTTAAGGTCAGTCTTTCTGACGCAGGTCGAGCGAGCCTTTAGGGAAGGATGAATGGTGAGGTATGAGGAATCAGTGTTCACCGTTCTCAATGCTTCATTCTTCTCCTGTAATAAATTCTAGTATTTTTACCAGCACAATTGTGTGTGTGTTAGAGTGACACAATGAACAGGATGCGTTTTCTCCTTGTCGCCTTGTTGCCGTGTTTCTGTTGGGCGCAAGACCCATATGGGACTGTCCATGTCGACAACCGAAACATTCGGCTGACTGCAAGTATCGGCTTAGGCGAACCCTTTGGCCAACTGGCAGAGAACAAGAAGGTGAGTGGGACGAATGTGAACATCACCTTCACGGGACACACCCAAATCGGAGTCGAATACACCGGCGGCACCCCTTGGGGCAAGGCTTGGATCACGAAGATCGAAGCGCGGATCGGAACCGATCCAGGTACGGGCGGAAATGGAACACCTTTGCTGAGTTGGAACATTTTGCCGCCAGACACGCAGCCGCCAGGAGGAGGAGAGCTTGCGACCGTACACTTGGCGACAAAGACAGTTCGGTTTGCGAGCACTCACTTTGCCCATCTGGACAGCGTTCCGCTCTACATCAAAGTCTACTGGGACTGCTTTTTGCCGAATTCGACAACGCCGGTGCCGCAGACACCATTGGAAACAACAGCTACGGTCAAAGCTTACAATAGGTTCATCTCGTTTGCAACAACTGTAGGGGACAATTTTCCAGGCATGCCACCAAAATCTGTAACAAGCGTTGAGGAAGCACAGATGGCAAAGACGAAGTTGGAGGAGGCAAACCACCAAACTGCGATTTCATCGTTGACCCAAAGCAAGACCACTATTGTTGACCAACTGGACGAAATCACCTCGTTTGTCAGTGCGGCTCACGGGGCGGTCAGCTACTACCATGATTCCTACTCCAATAGCGGAAGCGATCCCGACCATAAGCTGACCTGGACCGAAAACGGTTCGGCTGTCAACATCGCAGGAAGAACGGTTCCCCGCCCCAATTATGTTTTCTTTTGGTCCTGTGAGACTTTTCTTGGGAATCCAGCGGCGGCGGCGTCTTTTGGAATCTACAACTACACCGATAGCGCACCCGAAACTTGGAGCAAGGCTTTTTGTGGTTTTGAAGGATCAGTCATCAGTGTCCTCGACCCTGGAAATACTGGAGTAGTGAGTCTTTATGATTTCGGTGAATGGGACATGACCGCTGATCCACCGACATTCATTCCCGCAGGGTATTTGAAGCAACACATCGAGCATGTTTTTAAAACACTTAAGACTGGAACCGAAAATCCCGCAAAAACCTTGTCTGTTAAGATATTTGATTGTGTCGATGAAGCCAATCAGCTCTTCATGCCAAGGAGCCTTGCGTACACAGGGGAATTTCCTTATAATTTCCCTCCACTTCCTATGGAGGTAAAAGGCGATCTCAGGGCAACCCTTAACTGGGTGTACACCAGAAACGCGACCGAAGCATTTTTGCTCTCCGCCAGCGTGAGTGGCGCAAAGAGTTGGTACCTCAAATTCCCATGAAACACTTTCGACTACAAATAGCCTTGGTGCTCGCATTGGCTTTCACCCAAATATGCTTGTCCCAAGACAGCCGATACTCTTTTGACGATGCGCCACAGGGCAAACTGGGGTCTGTTGACAAGCAGGAAGCATTACGTTTCTCGCTTGGTCTCATCAGGCTTGGGATGCGTAGCCTGGTTAGTTCCGATGATGCACGGTTGATGTTGGAGTTACAGCCGGGGATAGGCATAACGCCGGAGAGGTTTGACGTTGCAATTGGTTTTGGGAGCGCAGTCATAGGCTTCGACCCACGGACAGGAAAGCTCTGGCGAATGTGGATGCATGGGACTTACGACCAGTCCATGCAAACCTACGACAGTCAACAATGCGAGCAGTTTGCAATGGAGTACGCTCGATACGTCGCACCTGGCGTTCCACTTGTTCTTCGCGAGCCACCACTAAAGAACTCGAACGCATACAGTTACTCCTTTTGTAAGAATGATGAGGGTCGGACTAAGTGGCGTGCCGCGTTCCTGACCGTAGAGGTCGAGAGAGCCTACGGAACTCTAAGGAGTATCTTGACCGGCCGAAAACAGGGCACCCCTGTTGGCCCAGATGATCCAGTTTTCAGTAAGCAACAGGTAGTCGCCAAGATCGCAACTTGGTTCAGTAGCTACAAGAAGAATTTCCCGAACGCTCAGATCGATGTCTCGGGAATAGCCTATCAAGTCCCCAAGGATCCGATCATTCGTCGACAAATCGAGTGGTACCGACAATGTTATGAAAACGAGTGGAGCCTCCTAACGTATGGTGCCCATGTGAACGATTTAGACAGCTGGAATCCAATCAAAGGCAAATTTGACCGCTTCGTGGAATGCCAGGTTGACGCAACTCGTGGGGATTTGCATTCTGTGATTACATCTGAGATTTACGACGCATTTGCGGGAATCGCGAAGAGCTCCTCCGGCGAGAAGGCGTTATTGGTAAGTAAGCTCCCGTCGCTCACTTCCATCGTGAATCGAACAGTCGATCTAGTCTCGGCGAACGGTGAGCTCGCGGAAAAATCAGTACTACTTTCCAGGGTTGGTAAACCGCGAACAATTCCAAGAAAATTTTTCCCGATCCATGTTCTGATAAACTCAACCCTGGTCAAAGGAACCTATTTTAAGTCTATTGGAGCGTTGATAGTGACTCTTTCCGAAGGTGAAACTTGGCTCCAGGTTCCGAAAATACACCGGCGACCTGATCCGATTTGGTTGTGAGAACACCTTGAGCGTTGGCGTTGTGAGCAATGTTGGTCGTCAACTTCCCGGAAGCGGAGAGGCCGTCTTTATCGACGGCATCCAAACCGACGCGGCAATCAACCATGGAAACTCGGGCGGCGCACTCTGCACCGCAGATGGCACGATTATCGGAATTAGTTCTTCTATTGCGACAACAACGAACGCGAATATAGGCACCGGTTTCGCGATCCCCGTCAATCGGGTAAAGCAAGTCGTTGACGATATCCTCAAATTTGGTTACGCTAAAAATGGACAAATGGGAGTGCGGGTCTTGCAACAGCAAGGAATTCTCGGAATTGCCGAAGCCCGTGCTGAACTGAAAAGCAGAACGAACTCTAGCACCGAGCCACCATCCTATGGTGCGGTGATCTTGAATGTACAACCTGGCTCAGCCGCAACAAAATCCGGCCTCCGCGACCTCGATGTCGTCACCGAGATCAATGGAAAAAAGATCGAAGATGTTGTGGATTTTCAAAAGATTCTATCACCCCTGCGACCCGGAGCCAAGGTGGATTGCAAATTCTGGTCGGCTGGACAGCCAAAATCAGCTTCGATGACCCTGGAGGATACGGGGAAGGCGAGCTAGTGAAGAAACTATCAGTCCTCTATTCTTTCTAGCGAGAACAAGACACGATTATTTCATTCAACAATGTCTGATGCACGTTTTCCTGTTTATCTATTTCTAAAAATACTGGAAAAAATGATATTCCTAGTTTTCTAGCAATCTCCATATTATTGGCGAGGTCTCCTTCACATCTATCCAATTGGGAACTTGATATCGCGACCCGGCTCATGTACTCACAGATACT
>Ga0163144_10013228_pt1 | contig 17241 bp, 15 predicted proteins | sample OliLak19BULKMAT1_FD_123175 | JGI IMG/M metagenome (GOLD analysis project Ga0163144, IMG submission 123175) | Freshwater microbial mat bacterial communities from Lake Vanda, McMurdo Dry Valleys, Antarctica - Oligotrophic Lake LV.19.BULKMAT1 | ecosystem: Environmental > Aquatic > Freshwater >... | reverse complement strand
GACGATGACGAGCACGATTACACGGTGATCGAGAACGCGACGACGACCGTCGCCCTGTTGCCGCTCGGCGACGATCGCCGCGGCGGCGTCACGGTGACCGGCCAGGTCGGCGGCGAGGTGCCCGGTGGCACGCTCGTCGTCGCCGAAGGTGCACCGGCGCCGGCGCCCTACACGATCGCCGACAGCGGTGGCGCGTTCGTGTTGTTCACCGTGCCGAGTGCGGCGACGTCGATCCGCGGCTATCGCCAAGGGCTCGAGCTCGCGCCGACCACGATCACGGCATCCGGCGACATCGTCGATCTCGAGCTCGCGGTCGTCACCGAAGGCATCGATCTGCTCGCTGCCGTCGACGGCTCGGTCAACATCGTCAACGCACCCGGCGGATCGACGACGTCGGTCGTCCTCGTGCCGAGCAGCCTGTATGATCCGGCGCTCGAGCGCGGTGCGGTGCCGCTCGGTCTGCGTGCGCCTTCGCCTCCGGGGGCACCGACGATCTCGGGCGCCTTCGGGATCGCGGGCGTGCCGAGCGGCGACTATCACGTGCTCGTCGCGTTCGAGAACGACGGCCTCGTGCGCGACCCCGACACCAGCATCGGCGGTACCGAGCTCCAACAGGTTTCGGTCCCGACGTCGGGCGGCGCGACCGTCGACGCGGGCTTCAAGGTGACCGAGGGGCTGGCGGTCGTCGGACCGGGTGCCGAGACGCCCGAGATCGTCACCGCTGTGCCGATGCTGCGGTGGGTCGACGACTCGAGCGAGGATCTCTACGAGCTGCGTGTGATCGATGCGCTCGGCAACGTGACGTGGGAGGTGCTGGACGTGCCGCGAGTCACGGGCAGTGGCGACGTCGAGGTGCTGTACGAAGGGCCAGCACTGCAGCCCGGCATGTACTACCAGTTCCGCGCGACATCGATCAAAGACGAGGTCCCGATCTCGCGGACCGAGGACCTGCGCGGCGTCTTCGTGTTCCAGCCGTGAGTGGGCTCGGCGATGTGCTCGAGCCCGGCGAGTGATCACCAGCCCAGGTGCAGCCCGAGCTCTTCGACCAGTCGCCCCGCCATGCCCTCGTGCGTCGCGACCGTCGGATGGCCGTCGCAGCCGGACCCAATCCACTCGACGTTGACGTTCGCCCAGTCGATCTGCGTGTCGCCAGCGCCGGTCCGCGCATCGACGACCTGTTGCAGATAGCCCTCGACCATCGTCAGCTCGTCACCGTACAGCGAGGGTGCGAGCAGCAAGATGTACGCGTCGGGATAGACCTCGCGCAGGTGCGTTGCGAAGGTCGTGTACTCGCCGACGTACAGTTCCTGGGTCGGATCGCCGTCGGTGCTGAAATCGTTGGTGCCGAGGTTCACGGCGACGACGTCGGGCTGCCACGAGAAATCCCACGGCGCGCCGTCCGACGCGAGGATGCGATCGTAGACCTGCGGCAGCGGCTCGTTGGTGTCGTTGCCGTAGTTGTAGATGATGCCCTTGCCCGACCACGCGACGGTCGACAGCTCGGCGCCGACGGTGCGCGCCGCGATCGCACCGTAGGTGAGGTAGTGATTCTCGGTCTCGGCGCTGAAGCTGCACGGCGACACGCCTTCGTTGCCGTAGCCGCAGGTGATCGAGTCGCCGATGATTTCGATGCGGCGATCGACCGGCGGTGGCGCGAGCAACTCGCCTTCGATGTCGATCGACGAGATCGACGTTGGACCGAAGCTGCCTTCGGTGCGGCGGTACACCTCGACGGTGTGCTCACCGGGCGGCAGGCCGGTCGCGATTACGTAGTCTTGCTCGCCGGGCGCCGTCGCGAGGTTCGGCTGCACGGCGCCGTCGACGACCACGGTGAAGTAGCGCGCGGCGTCGTCCATGCGTGCAGTGACGCCGGTGCCGTCGAAGCGCACGATGAAGCCCGCCCCCGACCAGCCGATGCGCGTGCGGCTGGGATCGGCGGTGTCGGTGCGGCCGACCCAGTGGATCGCGGGCTCGGCGGGTGGTTCGCCGCTGCTCGAGCTGTCGTCGAGGGTCGTCTCGGCCGACGTGCCGGGGGAGGTCGTGGTGGCGGAGGTCGTGGTGGCGGAGGTCGTGGTGGCGGAGGTCATGCTCGACGTCGCACTCGGATCGGTCGTGGTGGTCGCCGTGGTCGTCGGTCCGCCGGTCGTGCCCGTCGTGTCGTCGCCATCGCCGCTGGAGTCGGCCCCGCACGCCAAAGCCGACTGCAGACCGGCAACGAGTACGAATGCGGGTGCGAGCACGAGCAAGCGGGCCATCAGCAGAGCGTACCGCGGCAGCGGAGTTGACCGCGGGGCGGATCGGCCGATATCGTGAAATCGTGAGCGATCCGACCCGTCGTCAGGTGATCGTGGGTGCTGCATGCGCCGGCGCGGTCGGTGTGGCGACGTGGGCGGTGCTGTCGACCGATCGCGAAGGCGCCGTGGTGCAGTCGTTCGGCGGCCTCACGGTCGGCGATGTCGTCGGCGACGTGAAGGTGATCGCGATTCATGCACCGCACCTCGGTGCGGTGCCGCTCGTGCTGCGGACATCCTCGGGCGTGACGTTCCAGGTCGACGTGCTCGCGCGCGATCCGAACGGGCCGCGCGGCATCGCCGAGACCGATGCGCTCGCGCTGTTCGTCGCGAATCGTGGCGATGGCGCGATGGCGACCGATGAGACGCAGGGGCTCGCGGTGATGGCGATCGCGGCGCGGCTCGGCGACGCGCCACGGGTTTCGGAGCTGCTCACGCTGCGCGAGCGCACCGAACGGTATCCCGACGGATCGTTCGGCGTGCCGCTGTCGTGATGCGGGCAGTCGTTCGGCTGACGACGCGCTGCGACAACGCGTGCCGCTTCTGCGGGCAGCATGGGATCGCGATCGGCGATGCGCAGGACTGGCGCGACGAGCTCGAGGCGGCGCGTGCGGGCGGCGACGACGAGGTGACGTTTGTCGGCGGCGAGCCGACGCTCGCGGCTTCGTTGGTCGAGGCGGTCGCGGCGGCGCGATCGCTCGGGTTCGACGCGGTCGGTGTGCAGACGAATGGGCGATCGCTGCACGATGGCGCGTTGGTGCGATCGCTGTGCGATGCGGGACTGACGGACGTGCACGTGTCGGTCCATGGCGCGCGCGCGGCGGTGCACGACTACCACGTCGGGGTCGATGGGGCGTTCGCGGACGTGGATGTCGCGCTCGGGCGATTGCGCGTGGAGGGGATCGCGGTCGTCGCGACGACGGTGCTCACGCGATCGAACGCCCGCGTGCTCACGGAGCTGCCTGCCTGGCTCGCGGATCACGGCGTGCGGGCGTGGACGATCGCGGTGCCGCATGCGGCGGGGCGAGCGGCGACGGAGCTCGATCGGATCTTGCCGCGGCTGGCGCTCGCGATGCCGTTCGCGCTGCATGCGTTGGATGCGGCGAAAAAGCGCGGGATCGAGGTCGCAATCGAGGGCGCGCCGGCGTGCTTGCTCGGGCCGTGGATCGTGGAGTCGCGGATCTGCGTGCTGCGATCGTTCGCGGCCGTGTGCGACGGGTGCGGTGCGCGAGGCCGCTGCGCGGGGGTGGATCCGGCGTATCTCGAGCGATTCGGCGCGGACGAGCTGCGCGCGCGCGAGGGATCGCGCGCGCTGCCGTCGATGTCGGCCGCACATGCGCGGATGTTCGTCGGGGCAGGGGAACTCGTCGCGACACCGGTGGTCGCGCACGAGGGCGTGCTCGCGGCGAGACGAAGATTGCCGGTGCTCGCGAGGCCGGCCCCGGGAAAGGACGAGACGCGACGCAAGCCGGAGAGCGCGGCGGAGCTGTTCGCGGGGTTGGGCGAGGACGAGGAGTGATGCGGGCGCGCGACTCTCTTGCGACCGATGTCGCGAATCGCGACGTTTCGAGAGAGTGAGGCGCTTCGTGGGTCGCAGATGTCGCGTTCGGCGACATTTCTCGGCAGTGAGCTCAACGCGCGATGATGCACGCGCCGATCACCGTGGTCGCGCCGCAGCTCTCGGCCGGACCTTCGCGTCGTCGTCGATCGGTGTGCACCGCGTCGCGTTCCAACCGTAGCCGTCGTCGTTCGCCCACGGCATGCATTTTTCTCCCCGCGGACAGTTCTGCGCCCAGATGTCGCAGTCGGTCGGCTCGGTGCCGCCGTCGGGGAACCCGAGAAAATCGACGCCGGTCGGCTCGGCTCCGGTCGGGCCACATGCGGCGAGTGCGATCAGGCTCGCGAACACGGCACGCCTCACTGGACCTCCACGCACGCGCCGACGGTCGTGTCGAGGCACCCGGACTGCTCGTCGATGCTGCCGAACCACGACACGCACGACGTGGCGGGCACGAGCAGCCCGGTCGCCATCCAGAGAGCCGGCCAAATCCCCACATTCCAAACATACACGGTCCCTATTGCTGGCGAAACCCTTCGCCATCCGGACCCATCCGCCGCACCAGCTCCGCCGTGATCGCCCGCATCGCGCCGTCGGGGATCCGCGCGTCCGGGGGCTTGGTGTGGCCGTAGTACATCGCGTGGGTCTTCGTCGCGTACGGCGGGTTCTCGGCGCGCAGGCCGAGCGGCGCGATCGTGAGCGTGAACTCCATCGCGTCGCGCGACATCGTCACTGCGATCGCGCCATCCTTTTCCCTCGTCATCGCAGCGACGTTCCAGCCCGCGATCCGATCGCCGGCCTTCAGCCTGCCGAGCTCCGGTGCAGCGATCGTCACCGCCGGCGGCTCCGGCTTCGCGCGCGGTCGCGATGCGTACACCACCGCTCCCACGGCGCACGCGACCGCGACACACGCAGCCGGCAGCGTGTCGATGAGCTTCACCGCGGTGCGTCCTTTCGCGGTCGCAGCTCTGCGATCCGCACGCGCTCGCTCGAGCTGTGCACGACCAGCGCCTTGGACCACACCTGCGCCGGCATAACCAGCTCGAGCCGCGGATCCTCGACCAGCACGAGCACCGCATCCGCCGGTAGATCGCCCGGCACGAACGCGTCGGCGAGCATCGGGATCCCGTACATCTGCTGCGACATCGCGGCGAGCACTCGCTCGCGCTGGCCATTGTTCGGATTCGTCAGCGTGACGATCTCGTGGAGCTGATCCGCCTGCACGATGTAGTGCACGCGGCCGTAGGGGCCGATCGGCAGCACCGAGGCGAGCAGCGGCGCGTTCGTGAAGATCGGCCGGCCGTGCAGCCGCGGATCTTCCTCGAGTCGCGTGCGGATCTCCGCGAGCTCCGGTGCGACGCGATCACGACGCAAGCCCGTGCCGTCGCCGAAGCCGAGCGGGCCGATCGCGACGAGCAGTGCGACCACGATCGCGGCCGATGCGACTCGTCCCGCGCGCCCGACCACGATCGCGATCGCGACCCCGGCCGTCGCTGCGAGCGCGGCAGGATGCACGCCACCGGCCGCGACCGCGAAGCCGATCGCGGCACCGCCGAGCAACACCGACAGCTCGACGACACGCGTGCCGTTTCGCGGCGGCTCGACGAGCGCCTCTACGCGCGACGACACGACCAACGCGAACGCCGGCAACACGCCGAGCAGATACCGCGGCGACAGATCGAAGTTGAACACCCGCCACCTCGGCATCGCGAGCAACAGCCCGAGCTCGAACGCCGCGAACCCGAGCCATGTCCACTGCAGCCGCGAACGACCAGCCGATGCAGCATCGACGGGGATCGCGAGTAACCACACCGGCGACAGCGCGAGCATCGTCGCCGACAAGCTCGCGAGCGTGATGCGACCATCCTGCTGCGCCCACAGCGGATGGCCGGGCATCGGCTCCGGCAGTGCCGGCGGATAGTGGGCCCACCACAACGGATCGCGATGCACGATCGCGCCGACCAGCGCGTACACGAGCGGGAACACGAGCGCACCCGACCACGCGCGGCGCCGATCGTCGCGACTCGCGATCACGAGCAGCAGCAACGACAGCGGCGCGACCTCGGCGCGGATCCACGGCACCAGGCTCAGCACGATCGCCCCCGCGAAAGGCCGCTTGCGCACGTGCCACAGCCACACGCCGAGGATCGCGACCGCGACCCCGTCGCTGTTGCTCACCCCCGCGGCCGCGCACGCGAAGTACATCGGCGACGCCGCGAGTACGAGCGCCGCGAGGTTCGGCCAGCGGTGGCCGAGCGATCGCGCGATCGATGCGAGCAATCCGATCGCCGTCGCCGCGACGATCACGTGCACGACCCCGAACACACCAGGCCCGATCGCGGCGAACGGCGCATACACCAGCGAGATCGGCGGTCGCGACTTTTGCAGGAACAGCAGATCGATCGGTGCGTCGGCGGTCATCCGCGCGAACAGGTAGGTGAGCTGACCTTCGTCGTGCAGGTGGCGATCGAACAGCACGTCGACGACACCCGCGAGCGCGAACCCAGCCGCGAGCACCCACGCAGCGCGCGGCTCCTCGGCGAGCCGCTTCGCGATCATCGCCGCCAATGCTCCCGCGCCCACGCGATGTTCCGCCGCAGTCCCTCGTCGAGCCCGACCTTCGCGCGCCAGCCGAGCCCGTGCGCGATCGAAGCGTCGCAGCACAGCCGCTCGACCTCGGCCGCGCGCGCCGGCCCGCGCTCGATCGGCGCCTGGGATTCGCACAGCACCGTGATGCGCTCGGCGAGCGTCGTGACCGTCGTCGCCGTTCCGGTGCCGAAGTTGATCGCGCGCCCGACCGCCTCGGGATGCGCGCCCGCGAGCACGAATGCGTCGATCATGTCGTCGACGTAGGTGAAATCTCGCGATTGCTGCCCGTCGCCGTAGATCACAAGCGGCTCGCCACGCAGCGCGCGCGCGATGAATTTCGGAATCACGTCGTAGGTGTGCCGCGGCCCGTAGGTGTTGAACGGCCGCACGATCGCGATCTGTAGCCCATACGTCCGCACGAACGCGAACGCCATGCGATCCGCCGCGAGCTTCGACGCCGCGTACGGCGACGTCGGCTCCAGCGGATGGCGCTCGTCGATCTTCTCGGCCTGCGCAGTGCCGTAGATCTCGCTCGACGACGTCACGACCGTGCGCTCGATCGCGCTGCACTGCCTTGCGAGCTGCAGCACCGTCATCGTGCCGCCGAGGTTCGTGCGCAGCACCTCACCGGGCTGCGTGAACGAGCGCTCGACGTACGCCTCGGCCGCGAGGTGGAACACCCACTGCGGCGCGGACTCGGCGAGGCGCAGCGCCGCATCGGGTCCCGCGATGTCGACCGCGATCACACCCGCGAGCCGCTCGCGCACCGCCGCGAGGTTGCGCAGGCGCAGCTCGCTCGTCCCGACGACCGACGTCGGTCGCACGGCAGCCGTCACCTCGTGTCCGTCGGCGAGGAGCCGCTCGACCAGGTGCGAACCGATGAAACCATCGGCGCCGGTGACGAGCACGCGACGTGCAGCCGGACGCATCTCGCCCGTCACGGTAACAGCTATCATCGGCGAGCGCGCCTCCGATGCCCGACGGTCCGAGCACACGATCTCGCTTGCTAACTCTAGGCTGGCGCATGCCGGATCACGGTTGGCGCACGCGGGCGCGGCTCGTCGCCACGCTCGCGCAGACGTGGTGGCGACGGCCCGCATCGCCGACACGCGTCGTCCTCGATCTGACGCGACGCTGCAACCTGCGCTGCGCGATGTGCCGTACCTGGGCGCGACCCGCTGCGCCGGAGCTGAGCGCGGCGGAGATCGGTCGTGTGCTCGGGCGCATGCACGAGCTGGTTTGGCTCGATCTCACCGGCGGTGAGCCGTTCGTGCGGCGCGACATCGCCGAGGTGTTCGACGCCGTCGTCGACAACGTGCCCGGCCTCGCGATCCTCCACTTCCAGACCAACGGGTGGCTCGTCGATCGCGTCGCCCGGCACACGCAACGGCTTCGCGACCGACTGCATGCCGGTATCGAGCTGATCGTGACCGTGAGTATCGACGGACCCGCGGCCGTCCACGACGAGATCCGCGGCAAGCCCGGCTCGTATGCGCGCGCGATCGCGACCGCGCGACGCCTGCGCGAGATCGAAGGCGTCGACGTACACATCGGCACGACCCTGACGTCGCGCAATCACGACGTGCTCGACGCAACGTGGGCAGCGCTGTGCGCCGACATCCCCGATCTCGCGCGCACGCACTGGCACATGAACGCGATGCAGACGTCGGCGCACTTCTACGACAACGCGGACACCGAGGCGCTGCGCGTGCCGGTCGGTGCAGCGCTCGTTCGGCATCTCGCCGCACGCGGCATGCCGGCGACGCTCGCCGAGGCGGTCGAGAGCGTGTATCTCGTGAACCTGGCGTTCGTGCAGCGCGGCGAGCCGTCCGCGATCGGCTGTCAGGCACTGCGCAGCACCATGTTCCTGTCGCCGGAGGGCGACGTGTTCCCGTGCCACATCTACGATCGTCCGCTCGGCAACGTGCGCGAGCGCGACGTGCTCGAGATCTGGGCGAGCACTGCGGTCGCCGATGCGCGCCGCGACATCGAGGCGCTCGCGTGTGGCGGCTGCTTCTCTGCGTGCGAGGCGTACCCCGCGATCGCCGGTGCGCCGCTCGCGACACTGCGCGCGACGACCCGACGCGCATGGACGCTGTTGCGCGAGCGCGGGGCGGCGAAATGATCGAGCCCCGCTCGCTGGACGCGCTACAGACCTGGCTCGTCGGCCCCGAGGTCGTCGATGTCGACGGCGCGGTGTGGTCGTGGCGCGGTGTCCCCGATGGGTTCCACTATCCCGAGGCCGCGGGCCTATGGCTGTCGTGGATCGCTGCGGTGGCGCCGATGCATCCGCGTTCGACATCGGTCGCAACACGGCTCGAGCGAGCGATCGAGCACGGCGAGGTCGGCCGTGATCGCGTTGGCTATGCCTTCGATCTGGGCGTCGCACTGTGCGGCCTGCTGCGCCTCGCGCGTGCACGCGACGAATCGCCGAGCGCGATCTGCCATCAGGGTGCGTCGCGACTCGTCACCGCGATCGTCGAGCGTCGCGCGGTGACCTCCGGCGTCGCCCCCGACAGGTGGAGCGCGAGCTTCGGATCGCACCAACGCAAGCTCGCCGTCACGCTCGACCACATCGAGGACGTCGACCTCGTCGATACCCATGCCGCGCGCGCGTCGCTGTGGACGGCGACGGGTGCCGATCGACTCGACGTCACGCAGCCCGAGGCCGAGCCGGTGTACGTGCACGCTGCCGCCTATGCGCTCGAGGGCTCGTGGGCGATGGGGGCGATGGACACGCTCGCGCGCGGAGCATCGTGGCTCGCGGAGATCCAGCGCACCGATGGCGGCGTGCCGGCGAGCTGGGATCGCCGGGCAGGCGGCCACGGCCCCGCGCGCGCCGATGCGACCGCACAGGCGATTCGGCTGTGGTGCGCGAGCGATCGCCGGCGGTGGGCGAGCGCGATCGATCGCGGCCTCGGATTCCTCGGCACCCTCGTCGATCCGCAGGGCGGCGTGCGCTACGGCGACGACTGCGAGCATCGCAACGTGTGGTGCTCGCTCTTCGCGGTGCAGGCGGCGCAGTTCGCCGAGCAAGGCGCAGAGCTCGAGGCGCTGCTGTGAGCGTGTCGATCGTGATCCCCGCGCACGATGAGGCGCCGGTGATCGGCGCGCTCGTCCGCGCGTGTCGCGAGATCCCCCGCATCACGGAGGTCGTCGTCGTCGACGACGCATCTCGCGACGATACCGGCACGCGCGCGGCCCAGGCGGGTGCGAATGTCGTCCGCTGCGCGCACAACGTCGGCAAGGGCGCGGCCGTGCGCCGCGGTGCCGCGATCGCGACCGGCGACGTGCTCGTGCTGCTCGACGGCGACGGACAGGATCCTCCCGCCGAGATCCCGCGCCTGCTCGCGGCCATCGACGCGGGGGCCGACCTCGTGATCGGCTCGCGCTTTCTCGGCGACTTCGCGCCTGGGGCGATCACGCGGATCGATCACGCGGGCAATCGCGCGCTATCGTGGACCTTCGGCCTCCTTTTCGGGGTCGCGCTGACCGACACGCAGGCAGGGTTCCGGGCGATCCGGCGCGAGCTTTTTGCTTCGTTGCGGCTCCAGGCGCGACGCTTCGACATCGAGACCGAGCTTCTCGGCCGCGCCCTGCAGGCCGGGGCGTGTGTCGTCGAGGTGCCCGTCACGAGGCATCCGCGTGCGCATGGCACCACGCGGCTGCGCCGGGTCGCCGACGGTCTGCGGATCCTCGAGTGCATGTTGCGGGTGCGGGCGACGTCGCCCTCGATCCACCCCACGCGTTGATTGCGAGTGCACGGTCTGCGCGTGCGGATTTGTCACGGTCGTGCGGATGCGCCACGGTGGTGCGCACGTGCCCGCCGAACGGCGGCGTGCTCGCGCTTGGCATCGCAGATGCAACCCGCGCCGTCACGATGGCAAATTCCAAAGCGAAGAAGACCGCGACCAAGGCGACCAGCGCGGCGAAAAAGACCGCGACCAAGGCCGCCGGCGCGGTGAAGAAGACCGCGACCAAGGCCGCCGGCGCGGCGAAGAAGACCGCGACCAAGGCGACCGGCGCGGCGAAAAAGACCGCGACCAAGGCCGCCGGCGCGGTGAAGAAGACCGCGAAGAAGGCTGCCGGCGTCGCGAAGAAGGCCACGAAAAAGGCGAAGGGGGCCGCGCGCAAGGCCGGCGACCGTGCGCTCGAGGTCGCGTCCGAGGTCGGCTCGGTCGTGGGTAGGGTCGGCAAGCGAGCGCTCGCACTCGCGGGCGCTGCGGTCGGTGACATGCTCGACGAGCTCTCGCCGAGCAGCGGCGGGGCGAGGAAGGCCGGGAAGAAGGCCGGGAAGAAGGCCGGGAAGAAGTCGGCGGCGATGGACGAGACCGACCAGGAGTAGCGCCCTTGTCTGCTACCGTCCGCGGCGGTGGCGAGCGACGCAGCGGAAACGGCCGACGCGAAGTCGTCGCTGCACCTGCCCGACGACCGCTACATCCCGATCCGCACCGCGGATCTCCTCGCTGCGCTGGTGCGCGACGCCGGGGAGCACGCGTCGCTCGTCACCGCGTTCGCGGATGCACTCGAGCGCATCGTGCACGCCGAATCGAGCGCGCTGTCGCGTCGCCTCGAGCGCGCCTATGCGCCCTTCAATCCCGACCGTGAGACCGTCGCGGTCGGCGATGCGGGTGGCGACTCGAGCACGCTTGCGACGCTCGCGACGGTGCTCGACTACACGTTCGACAAGGCGAACTACGACCTGCTCGAGGACACGCAGGTGCGCGCGGCGATCGCCTCGGCGAGCGTGCACGGCATGAAGGTGCGGGTGAACCCGGACAAGGTCGGCGACCTGCAGCTCTACGTGCGTGGCCGAACCCAGGAGACCCGGTTGGTCCGCACGCTCCGTAGGCCGATCGTCGGCGAGATGCGGGAGGTCGAGCTGTATCGCAGGCTCGCGATCGTCTATCGCATGTCCGACTCGCTCGAGGTCGGCATCAAGCTGTTCCGCGAGATCCCGGTCGCGAACCTCGAGGCACTGCTGCCGCACGCCGAGGTCGGCATGAGCACGTTCGATCGGATCAAGATCCTCGGCGGTGGCATCGGTGCCGTCGGCGGCGCGACGTGGAAAGCGGTTGCGGTGCTCGTCCAGGGCTCGATGATCGCGGGTCAATACTTCTGGGCGCTGACCCTCGGGCTCGCCGGGCTGTCGGTGCGCTCCGTGCTCGGCTACCGCCGTGCGCGAGACCTTCGCGTCTCGCAGCGCACGCATCACCTCTACTACCAGAACATCGCGAACAATGCGGGCGTGCTCGACCTGCTCGTCACGAGCATCGGTCACGAGGAGATCAAGGAGACGCTCCTCGCGTATGCGCTGCTCGTGTTGCGGTCCGGCGAGGCGAAGGATGCGGAGTCGCTGTCGAGCCTCGCGAAGGCGTGGATCGCCGAGCGATTCTATGTGGAGCTCGACTACGACGTCGCGGATGCGCTCGAGAGCATCGATCGACTCGGGCTGTGGGAAGACCGAGAGTCGATGCGGGTCGTGAGCCCCGAGGTCGCGCTCGCGCGACTCGTGGCGATGTGGCGCGACCGCGACACCGAGGACTATCACGCGCGGGCGATGGCCGACCGCGCGTGAGCACGGCACGCCGAGCGCGAAGCTGAGCGTGAGGTACGGCTGGCGGCCGAGCTTGTCGACGCACGGTCGGCTATGATCCATCCGTGCGGACGGTCCGCGTGGTCACGAACGAGACCTGCGACCATCGCTGCGGGTTCTGCGATGCCCGCCGCGAGCACGAGCGGGCGAGCGTCGCGGCCCATGCTGCGGTCGTCGCACGCATCGATGCGGCGGTCGGCCACGACGAGATCGTGCTCACCGGTGGGGAGCCGACACTGCGCAACGATCTGCCGCGGCTCGTCGCGCGGGCGCGTGTCGTCGCGACCTCGGTCGTGCTCGAGACGAACGGCGCGCGGATCGACGACGCGCTCGCCGTTCGCCTCGCGCACGCGGGCCTTGCGACCGCGCGGCTCCACGTGCCGGCGATGCGGGAGCACGCGGCGATCACCGGCGATGCGGAGGGTTGGTCACGACTGTGCCGCGCCGCGACGGCGCTCGCGCGCGCGGGGATCCGCGTCGAGGCCTCGATCCCGATCGCGGTCGCGACGCTCGTCGAGCTCGGCACGCTGCCGTGGGCAATCGCGGTCGCGATGCCTGCCGTCGCTGCACTGCGCGCGCGCGTGATCCAACGCGCACCCGATCCCGCGACCGTTCTGTCTCCGCAGCACGCGATCGCAGGCTTCGAGCAGCTCGCCGAGGCCGCGCGTGCCGCATCACTACCGCTGCAGCTCGATCCCGCGACGCACGTGCCGCCGTGCCTGCTCGCGCGCCCCGATCGCCACGCGCACGCGTACACGCTCGGGCCCGGAGGTGCGCAGCGCGACGATCACGTGCGCGTGTCCGCGTGCACTGCGTGCGTCCTGCACGATCGCTGCCCCGGCGTGCCGACACAGTGGCTCGCGTATGCCGAGAGCCACGCCAAGCCGATCGCCGAGGATCGCCTGCGCCGTCGCCTCTCGATCGCGCTGTCGACCGACGCCCAGATCGCGCGCGAGCTGGTCAGCGATGAACCGTACCGCCGACCCGACGGCACAGCGGTGCCGTCCCGGATCGTGCGCGTCGGCTTCGCGTGCAATCAAGCGTGCACGTTCTGCTTCGTGTCGACGCACCTGCCGTCGGCGCCACGCGCGGACGTCGCTCGAGCGATCGACGACATTGCGGCGCAGGGCGGCGTGCTGGTGCTGTCGGGCGGCGAGCCGACGCTCGATCCGGCGCTCGTCGAGTGGGTCCGCCGCGGCAAGCGCGGCGGCGCGATCGAGATCGAGCTGCAGACCAACGCGACGCGCATCGATCCTTCGCTCGCCGACGCGCTCGTCGAGGCCGGCCTCGATGTCGCGTTCGTGTCGCTGCACGCTGCGACCGCAGAGGTTTCCGATGCGATCACGAACACACCTGGCACGTTCGTACAGACGCTCGCGGGCCTCGATGCGCTCGCAGGCCGCGTACCCACCCTGCGCGTGAACTTCGTGTTCTGCCGGCCGAACATCGCCGAGTTTCCGGCGTTCGTGGACCTCGTCGCGGCGAGCTGGCCCGCGGCGACGATCACCGTGTCGTTCGTCGCACCATCGACCGATCTCGTGCCGCACACATCCGATCTCGTGCCGCGCTATACCGATGTCGTGCCGGCGCTCGTCGAAGGCCTGCGCCGCGCACGGGCGCACGGCGTCGACGTCGGCGGCTTCGACTCGATGTGTGGCATTCCGCTGTGTCTCGTGCCTGTCGCCGATCGTGTACCGATGCTCGCGCGGGAGCCGATCGCCAGCGGGACCGGCAACGGCGAGCTCGTGGCCGCGCCGCAGTGCGCCGGCTGCTCGCTTCGCACCCAGTGCCACGGCGTGCGGCGCGGCTACGCGGCCCTGCACGGCACGACCGAGCTCGTCCGCCAGTGATGGCGACCGGCAAGGGCGTCGTGTTAGAAGGTGCGGCCTGCAACCGAACGCAGTGCCGAGCGTTCGATCGAGGAAGACCCATGCGCCGCAGCCCCCTCGCCATCGCGTTGCTCCTGCCATTGCTCTGGGTGACGGCGTTCGGCTGCGGTGACTCGAAGGATTCCACCGACAAGGCGCCGACCAAGGCCGCACCCGCCGAGACGAAGGTCGAGCCGACGCCGAGCGCGGATCCGGATCCGAAGCTGCCGGAGGATCCGTTCGCGGACGACAAGTGGGACGACGGCGAGACCGATGGCGAAGAGCCGGCGCCGCCGAAGGCCGAGACGCCGCAAGGCCCGTGGCCGGGCCCGTGCAAGATCACGTACAAGGGCGGGCCGACGCTGCGCTTCAAGTACACCGCGACCGGCGGCACCGTGCGCACCGACGCCGATGCCGACGGCAACGCCGACGTGTGCAGCAAGTTCGATCGCACCGGCGATCTCACCACGAAGATCTCGATCGATCTCGATTGCAACAAGAAGACCGATCTGCGCATCGAGCCGAAGCTCGAAGCCGGTTCCAACCTCGCGGTCGCGAAGGTCACCGCGACGGAGGAAAACGGTGGCAACCGCGAGATGACGCTCATCGAGCTCGGCCTGTTCGCGGGCCTCGAGCCGGGCTACGCGCTGCAAGCGAAGCGAACGGATGTCGATGCGACGATCAAGGACGGCAAGGTCACCAAGGCCGCCATCAAGGGTGAGGGCGGCACCAAGGTCGTCATCGGCTACGACAAGGACGGCCGCGTGAAGTCGCTCGACGAGGACATCGAGGGCGACGGCACCGTCGATCGCAAGTTCACGTACAAGTACGACGCCAAGGGCAACCCGACGAAGATCGAGGTCACCGTCACGACCCCCCAAGCGAAGGGTGGCGCCGACGGCGGTAAGGCGACGAAGAAGAAGCAGACCGCGACCGTCGACTACGCCTGCTGGAAGTAGCAAGATCGCCATCTCGGGATTTGGGGTGGCGAACCTCGGCTACATGCAGCTCGTCCGCGGCTGCAACCAGTACTGCAGGTTCTGCTCGAACCCGGCGTCGGGCTACATGCTCGATCTGCCGACGGCGCAGCGGCAGGTCGACGACTTCGTCCAGCGCGGCTACTTCGGCGTGATCCTGACCGGCGGTGAGCCGTCGCTCTCGCCGATCGTGCCCGAGGTCGCTCGCTATGCGAGCGACCGCGGGTTGCACGTCCGCATGATCACCAACGGCTCGCAGCTCGCGAAGGACGGCCTCGCCGCGAGCTATCGCGATGCAGGGCTATCGTGCTTCCACGTCAGCATCCACTCGGCGCGCGCGGAGCTCGAGGACTTCCTCACCGGCGTCAAGGGCAGTTTCGCGCTCGCGATGCGGGCGCTCGAGCAGCTCGGCGCGGTCGGTGCGACGGTGAACATCAACACCGTCATCAACAAGTACAACGCGGATCATCTCGACGAGACGGTGAAGGCGCTCGTCGGTCGGTTCGACTTCATCCGCCACTTCGTGTGGAACAACCTCGATCCGTCGATGGGGCGCGCCGAGACCAACCGCGACACCGCACCGCGCCTCGCGGACTTCGAGCTGTCGCTCGCCCGCGCGATGCGCTGGCTCGACAAGAGCGGCCGCAGCTTCCGCGTCGAGCGGGTTCCGCTGTGCTACATGCCCGAGTTCGCGCACTGCAGCACCGAGACGCGCAAGATCATCAAGGGCGAGGAGCGCATCGTGCACTTTCTCGACACCAAGGGCACGGTGCGGCAGACGGACTTCCGCCACCCGAAGGCCGACGTGTGCCAGCGCTGCAGCTTCGATGGGATCTGTGGTGGGCTGTTCGAGCGCGGGGATCACTACGATCTCGGCGAGCTGCACCCGGTGTTCATCGATCCGCAGCCGGTGATCGACCGCGTGCTCGCGGATCGCGAGTAGCGCGGCGGCGCCTCACCAATCCACGCGCACGCCCAGGCTCGGAAAGATCGGCAGCCCCACGCTGCTGATCACACTCCGATAGTCATCCGAGTACACGAACGCCTCCACGTTCGCGCGGTTGTACACGTTCTGGATGTCGACGTACGCCGCGACCGTCGTGCGCTTGAGGTACCACCGGCGGTCGAGCCGAACGTCGAGCTGGTGGAACGCGGGAAACCGCGCAGAGTTCTGCCGGCCGGCCACTGCGCCGTAGCCGAACTCGCCGAGCACGGTGCCGATCACCGGGGTGTACGGCGAGCCACTCGTGAGGCGAAAGCGCGCGCCGAGGCGGAAGTGCTTGGGCAGCTCGGCGCTCGCGAGCAACACGAGGTTGTGCCGCTGATCGAACGAGCTCGGGATGTCGCGCGAGGATCCGACGATGCCCGGCGTCATGCCGACTTGCGAGCGCATCAGCGTGTAGCCGACCCACGCGTAGAACCGTTGACCGATGCGCTGGCGCACCAGCACCTCCGCACCCCATGTGCGCGTGAACTGCTCGGCGGTGTAGTTGCCGGCGTCCGAGATACGCGAGCGCACCGTCTGCGGCGAGCGAAGGAAGCGCGAGAACGCGGTGGCATCGATGCCGAGTCCGCGATCACCGGTGAAGCTCGCACCGCCGCTCGCCTGCAGCGCTTGCAGTGGATCGGGCGTCGGATCCGTGTCGCCGACGCCGACCGAAGGGTCGAGCGCGAAGCGGATCGGCGCCGGCAACACGACGCGCGACGTGCCGAGGCTCTGCTCGCCACCGATGAGAAAGCTGCTGCCGGAGTCGAACACGGCGTCGGGCTGTGCGTAGAGCCCGACGCCACCGCGCAGCGCCCAGCGGCGAGTGACGTCCCAGCGCGCGATGAGCCGCGGATCGACCGCCGAGCGATGACGACTGCGTTCGCGGAACTCGTCACGCGTCTGGCGAGAGAACACGGATACGCGCACGCCGGGCCACAGCGTCACCGCGCCGAGTCGCAGCGTGCCCCACGCGTAGACGCCGATGCTGGTATCGACGACGCGCGACTTGTACTCGCCTGCGAGGTTGACGGCGGACTCGGCGATCGTCGTCGTCTGCCGTGATGGTGCGACGTAGCCATCCGAGCCCAGCGTGATCGCGAATCGCGTTGTGATCGTGCGCTCGACCTCCGCGCGCCACGATGGCACGACGCCGCGTCGCCGGCTCGACGACGAGTCGGCGAGCGTGCGCGCGACGTCGGTGCGCACGGCCGGCGTGAGCAGCATGCGCCACGGTCCACTGCGTCGCCGCAGCACGATCTCGCCGCGATGGAACTGGTCGCGCAGATCGACGCCGGTCTTGCGCGTGCCGTCGAAGTCGAGGTAGCGCACGGTCCACCTGTCGCCCGAGCCGATCCATCGGGCGGTGAATTCGTT
>Ga0163144_10013226_pt1 | contig 17241 bp, 16 predicted proteins | sample OliLak19BULKMAT1_FD_123175 | JGI IMG/M metagenome (GOLD analysis project Ga0163144, IMG submission 123175) | Freshwater microbial mat bacterial communities from Lake Vanda, McMurdo Dry Valleys, Antarctica - Oligotrophic Lake LV.19.BULKMAT1 | ecosystem: Environmental > Aquatic > Freshwater >... | reverse complement strand
TACGCGGACCTGGTGACCGACGTCGTTAAAGAATTCCCCGAGCTGCAGGGCCACATGGGCGGCGTCTACGCGCGCAAGGACGGCGAATCCGAGAAAGTCTCGCTCGCCATCGAGCAGTTCTACTACCCGGTCGCGGCCAAGTCCCCCGCGCCGGCGACCGCCGAGGCGGCGGTCGTCTCCCTGGCGGGCAAGCTCGACAGCCTGGCCGGCTGCTTCGCGGCGGGCATGATCCCGACGGGCTCGGCTGATCCGTACGCGCTGCGCCGCCAGGCGTTGGGGCTTATCCGCATCGTGCTCGAGAAGCAGCTTCCGCTGGACCTCGACGAGGCGGTCGCGCGCGCTCTCTCCCTGCAGCCGGTAAAGGCGCCCGAGCCCGCGAAGCTGGCCGCTCAGCTCTCCGACTTCGTCTGGGGCCGCGCGCAGTCCTTCTTCGAGGACATGGAGTACGCGGTCGACGAGGTCCGCTCCGTGCGCGTGGGCGCGCTCAAGAACTTCCCGAACGCGTTCCTGCGCCTCGCGGCGCTTCGCGCGGTGCGCCGCGATCCGGCGTTTGATTCGCTGGCGGCCGCGTTCAAGCGCGCCTCCAACATCCTCAAGCAGGCCAAGGGCGAGGACGGCGCGCTGGTCGAGCGCGCGCTCCTTCGCGATCAGGCCGACTTCGACCTCTACGACGCGCTTGTCGACGCGGAGGGCGCGGCCAACGACCGCATCGTGCGCGGCGACTTCGAGGGCGGGCTCAAGACGCTCGTCTCCGTCAAGCCGCATCTGGACCAGTTCTTCGAAAAGGTCATGGTGATGGTCGAGGACGAGGGCCTTAAAAAGCAGCGCCTGGCGCTCCTGAATAAATTGGTGCGCGCGTTCCGGCGCGTCGCCGACCTCTCCGAGATCCAGGCCTCCGCTTCGTGAACCGCGTCTTGCTCGCGGTCCTAGTACTGGCCGGCTGCGCCACGCCGCCGACGCCGATGCGCGTGCTGGTCCAGCCGCCGGCGTACAAGGTCGAGATGACCACGACGCGCGGCCTGGGCATGACGCCGATTACGGAAGCACCTCCCGGCATGAAGGTCCGTTACATCTGGAAGACGGACGGCGGGTATTTCCTGACGCAGAACGACCGGACGACCGAGATCATCGACCTGGGTCCGGAGACCGTCAACGAAGGCGCCAAGCTCTACTGGACCTATGAGCCCGGCGAGCAGAGCGCCCTGGCCGAGAGGCCGGTCGCGATCTCGATCAAAACCGAGAACGTCAAGACCGGCAAAGAGATCGCCTGGGCCGACTTCACGCTCGTCTGGGACGGAGAGTTCTTCCGCGCCAAGCACTAGCCGACGAGGACGCTCGTCATGGCCATCGCGTTTTCGACGGCTTCATTGAAGAACGCGACGCGCTCCCGGTCGCGGCGCAGCGGGAGGATATAGAGCAGCGGCAGCAGCTTCCTGGCGAGCGCGAGGCTCCCCTTAGCGGGATACGTCATCTCGTGCAGTTCCTTCGGAAAGCCGCGGAAGTCGTGGATGGTCTCGGGCTGCTCCGACGCGGTGACCGCGACGCCCTCGGTCTCCCAATGGGCGGACACGCATAAGATCGCCTTCGGTGGCGGGATGCGCCGGCCGAGGTCTTCCCACTCGCGGCGGAAGGAGGAGTCCTCGATGGCGTTGATCGGGGAGCCGTGGCCGGCGAAGTCGGCGGGCATGAGAGGCATGCGGTTTTAACTCAAATCGCGGGCGAAATCGCGTGTCGGGCTTGTCGCCGGTCTATACCCCGTGCTTAGGTGCGTCCGGACGCAGTAGAGCACGCCGCGACAGGATCAAAACCGAGTGGCCGACTCCACGAGCCCGTAGATCACCTAAAGCCCGGCGCGCACGCGCCAGCCCGCTTTCGCGATCGGCATGCGGCGTCCCACCCCGAACGCCTTCGACGAAATCTTGATGGAAGGCGGCGCCTGGCGGCGCTTGAACTCGCTCCAGTCCATACGGTCGAGCAAGGTCTCCGCCACCGCGCGGTCCCCGACGGCCGTCGCCACGCGCCGCGGCTCCAGGCGCGACTGCACCCATGCCTCGAGCGCGTCGTCCACCTGGTCGTACGGAGGCAGGTCGTCCTGGTCTTTCTGATCCGGCTTGAGCTCCGCGGAGGGAGCCTTTGAGATCGAATTCAAGGGAATAAGCTCGCGGTCGCTGTTGAGCCAGGACGCCAGCTCGTAGACGAGGCGCTTGGGCGCGTCGGCCAGGGGCGCCAGGGCGCCGCACATGTCGCCGTAGAGCGTGCAGTAGCCGACCGCCAGCTCCGACTTGTTGCCCGTTGTGAGCACGAAGCCGCGGTGGGACTTGTTGGCCAGGCCCATCAAGATGACGCCGCGCGCGCGGGCCTGCAGGTTCTGCTCGGCCAGGTCGGGCGTGCCCTTGCCCCATTTATCGCCGAGCGTCTCGACCAAGGCGCCGTACACGCGCGCGATCGGCGCCGTGCGCAGCGCGATGCCCAGGTTCTTGGCAAGAGCCTTCGCGTCGTCGAGGCTGCCCTGCGAGGAATACTCGGAAGGCATGGTCACGCCCACCACCCGGTGCGGGCCGAGCGCGCGCCCCGCCAGCGCCGCCGTCACCGCCGAGTCGATGCCGCCCGACAGGCCGATGAACGCCGTCTGCAGGCCGCACTTGAGCGCGAAGTCCTTGATGCCGAGCGTGAGGATCTCCCCCACCTGGCCGACCGCGGAGGGCTCGGGCGCGATCGAGGCGCCTTCCCACGTCTCGGTGTCGATGATCAAAAGGTCCTGGGCCGCGAAGGCCGCGCGCGCGCGCAGCTTGCCTTTCGCGTCGTAGGCGAGGCTGCCGCCGTCGAACACGATCTCGTCGTTGCCCCCGACCGCGTTGCAGTAAAAGAGAGGACGCTTGAGGCGCTTGGCGTGCTCGGCTAGCAGCTTCTTGCGGACCTCGGTCTTGCCGCGCAGGAACGGCGACGCCGATAGGTTGAGGAGGATAGCCGCGCCCGCCTTCGCCTGCGCGGCCACGGGGTCGGTTTTATACAGGCGGCGCGAAGCGCCGGGATCCTTGGCCCACGCGTCCTCGCAGATCGTGACGCCGAGCTTGAGGCCGCCGAAGGAGATCGGCTTGTTCTCGGTCGCGGGCTCGAAGTAGCGGGCCTCGTCGAAGACGTCGTAGGTCGGAAGGAGCGTCTTGTGGCGGATCGCCACCACCTTGCCGTTGTGGAGGAGCGCCGCGGAGTTGCGCACGGGCTTGCCGACTGTCAGGGGGCTGCGCGAGACGAAGCCCACCAGCGCCGCGGTGCCGCGGACCTTTTTGGCGAGCGCGGCCAGCGCCTTCTCGTTGGCGAGCGCGAAGCCCGTCTCCTCCCAGAGATCGAGCGCGGGATAGCCGCCGAGCGTCTGCTCCGGGAAGACCGCCAGCGCGGCGCCCCGGCGGCAGGCTTCGTCGAGCGCGGACAGGATTTTCTCCGAGTTGCCGCGCAGATCGCCCACGGTCGTATCGACCTGAGCGAGCGCGATCTTCAAGACGCGCTCCCGGCCGTCTCGCAGGCCGCGGCGAAGACGGGGCCCGCCCCCATGAAAGACAGCTCGATGGCGGCCTCGATCGCGTAGCAGGAGTCCTTGCCCGAAAGGCGCGCGACCGAAGCGATGGCCTCCATGGACCAGGTCATCAGCTCGGCGGGGTCCTGATTCGTCTCGACCGCCACCGCCTCCATCTGCTTGAGGAGCGCGACGGCCGTCGCCGGAAGGTCCTTCTCAAGGATGAGCATGCCGGACATGAGGCCGCGGCAGACGGCGGTGACGCTGTCGCGAGGCGATTGCTTGGTGCCCGTGACGGCCTTCACGACGATCTGGCGCGCCACCGCCCCCGCGCCGGCGGGCGCGTCCGCGATGCCCTTGAAGCGCGCGACGACGATCTCCTTCGCGAGCTTCTCGAGGCCGAAATCGTCCATGTACCCGATTGTACCATCTTGCGCGTTCCGCGGAGGGGTGGTACACTCGGCGAGTGAGACGCCTCTGTGCGGCCGTCGCGATCCTGGCGCTGTCCGCGTGCGCGACCGCGCCCCCGCCGCAGCCGCGCTCGCTGGATGAGGGGATTCTGGTCGCCCGCGTGAACGTTCAGGGGGCGTTGTTCCAATCGTTCCTCAAGCATCCGGACGCCGCCACCTTGCTCGCGCTCGACGATAAAGGCGCCCCCTTGCCCGGACAGCGCGCCCTGTCCGGGTTCGCGGCGAACGGGCACGTGGTCTTCTTCGGCCTGCCGGAGGGCCGCTACGTCCTGCGCTCGGCCTCCTTCCCCGCGCGCGGCGCGCGCTATCAGGTGCAGCTGCCGGAGGAAGGGATGTTCAAACGGTCGGCCGTCCTGAAGCGCGGGAGCGCCGCGTCCCTCGGCAGCATCACGGTCGACTCCCACTGGCCCGAGGGCTGGACCGGGGTCTGGCGCGCCGTGATCATCGTCTCGCACTGGCTGACGCCGTTCCTCAAGAGGCCCGTGATCCCGCGTGAGACGGGCTCGCCGATCGTCGACCTCTCCCCGGCTCAAGAGACGAAGGCGCTGCTCGCGGTGCGCGGCGCCCTGAGCGGGACTCAGTGGAGCCGCGTCGTCGCGGCGCGCCTGCGCGAGCTCGGCGCGGCGGAGCCGGCGAAGGTCGAGGGGCTGCTGCGTTCGCGCGAGCTGCCGCTGCGCGAGGAGCCGTTTCTGTCCTGGCGCGATACGCTGAACTGGGGCGAGGCACGCCGGGCGCCCTTCGCGATCGCGTGGCGCCGGCCCGGCGGCGAGGCGCAGGTCGCGGTGTTTTTTACGACGGCCTCGACGCCGGGATTCGCGGGCTATGCCGCGGCCGTTTCCGAGCTGCGGGCCTCCGCGAAGGCGAGCGTCGAGGACGGAGGCGGGCTCTACGAGGTGCAGGTCGGGACGCGCGCCGGCCTCGCAGCGCGCACCACGAAGTACCGGTATCCAGAGGGCGTGCTCGTCGGCAGCAAGACGTCCGTGCAGCTGACCGAGACGATCCTGATCCCCGACGGCTGGGGCGTCTTCACCGCGCGGCTGCGCGCGCCGCGCGCGGAGTTCGAGGCGGCGCTGCCCGCCTTCCGGGAGTTCCTGCTGCAGCTGTCGCTCGGCACCCCGAAGGCGAAGCCGCCGCCGAAGCAGGACGCTATCCTTCCGTTCCGGGTCGGCCCATGAGCGGCGACGAGCGGCGCGACGGCGCCCGTTTCATCACCGAGCTGAACGTGGTGCTGAGCCCCTCGCAGGGCGGCCCGCCGATCGACGACCGCGCGACCGCGCACGACGTCTCAATCAAGGGCTTCAAGGTGGAATCGCAGGCGATGCTCCCCGTGAATTCCCTGATCGCCTTCACGCTCGATCTCCCGAAAGGCGCCACCGCGTCGGGCAAAGGAAAGGTCGTCTGGTGCGAGCGCGAGACCTTCTCGACGTGGGCCGGCGTCGAGATCGTCTCGATGTCCTGGGGCGACAAGCGGCGCCTGGGCAAGCTGCTGACGCCGGACACGGTCGACTGGGAACGGCTGTCGAGCCTGGTCGTCACGCTCATCATGATCTTGACGGTCCTCGCGGCCGCGCACCGGATCGTCTTCAGCCCGTCGATGCGCGCGCTCTTCATCCAGCTCGCGCCGAAGATCATCGCGCTGCTCGTGATGGGATGGGCGCTGACGGGTCTGCTTAAACGGGGCCGGCGCTAAAAGCCCTCGCGGCAGCGAGGGTCCATCGAGTCACGCAGGAACAGCCGCGCGCCGGTGGCGCGCAGGGCGAAGCCCCAGCGCTCGTGGCCCCAGAGCGGCTCGCCGCGGGTGTAGGCCAGCAGGAACGGGGTCCCATTGCCGCCAGGATCGTAAGCGATGAAGCGAAGCTGGGTCGTCTCGCTCATCAGGTCGTGCGGCATCTCGACGCAGCGTCCGACCAGGCGGTCGCCGTCGGCGAGGCGCAGGCAGCGCCGGCGGGCGGAGGAGATCTGCGCTTCGGTGATCAGCGCCGTCGGCGCCTTGAGCCCGGCAACGGCCGGATGCGCGGCGAAGTCGATCTTCATGGCGATCTTATCGGCCCGCGGGTCCGCGAGGAATTCCGCGGAGCCCTCGTCGTCCGCGCGGAAGCGGTAGGCGCCGGCCTTCCCCTCCTCGAGCGCGGCGGCCGTCAGCGTCGAGCCGAGCAGCGCGTACAGCGGCTCGTCGACCGCGTTCTCGAGTGCCACGTAGCTCGCGCGCGAGCCCTTGAGCTGAAAGGAGTCGGGGACCTTGATCGCCATCACGGGCTCGCCGACGGCGGAGCGTGGGCCCTTGAGGAGCGCTGCGCGCAGCTTCAGCGGCTTGCGGTTGCGGCACACTCCGCCGTAGGTCGCGGAGGTCCGGCCCACGACGAAGAGATCGGCGCCGACGCTGCCGACGATCAGGAACTTTGAGCCCGGCATCAGGTCCTTGGCGGAGCCCGACTTGCGAGGCTTGTCGAAGATCACCCATTGGCCGCCGGACTTGTAGACCGGGAAGAGCCCTCGCGAGCCGTATTCGTCCTGGGCGGCGGACGGGGAGGCGAGGGCCAAGAGGGAGAGGAGGACGAGGGCTAGTCGCATCGCGTCCAGAATATCAAATCCCGCGCGGCAGGCGGAGCCCGGCGGGCGCGCGCGGGCGGCGGCGCGGCAGCTCGTCCTCGCACCACTCGCCGAGCTCGGCGCCCGTGTGCGCGTCGTAGAGGACCGCGCCCGAGCCGGGCGTGAGCACGGCGACCTTCGTGAAGTCGGAGCTGTAGATCAGCTCGACCCCGTCCGCGAGCCGGATGAGGCCTTCCGCGTCCCAGTCCGCGAAACGGCGCCAGCTCCAGAGCTCGCCGTCGTGCAGCGCGAACCAGACTCCCCGCTGCTTGCTCCACCACAGCCCGCGATGGCGCAGCAGCGGCGTCTCTTCGGGCACGCGCAGAGCCCACCAGCGCACGGATTCCTTCCACTGCCACAGCCACCGGGCCCCGGCCATCGCGCCGCGCGCCTGGCCGTCGTGCCACAGGAGCCCCGGGTCCCAGTGGCGCGCGCGGCGGCGGCACGCGGCGCCGACGGGCGCGGTCGCCTCGATTCGGCGCAGCTCGTAAGGGAGCGAGGGCACCGGCGAGCCGTCGGGAAGCCGCAGCGGCCCTCGGGTCCGCAGGCCCGATAGGTCCGGCGGGACGATGGCGGAGGCGGGAGGCCGCAGGGGGCCCGGCCCGAGCAGCCTCGACAGCAGCAGCGGGCGCGCGCGACGGCGCGCGGCGGCGCGCGGAGTCCGGGCCGCGGGCCGCGACGGCGGACGAAACAGGGGAAACGCGCGCGCGCGGCGGGCCATGCGCGAGCCGGGGACGGAGCGCGCCCCGCCCGGACGAACGTCGACGGCGGAGCGGGGCTCGGCCTCTTCCTCCCCCTCACCCTCCGCGGCGGGCGCCGGACCCAGCGCGAGCGGTTCGCGGCGGCGAGGCGCCGGCGCACCGACGGAGGGGCTCGTCCGCGAAAGCGCGCGTGGCGCGGCGGCGGGCGCGGCGCGCGCGCGGGGCGCGGACGCGCGTCCTCGGGCGGCCGGGACGGACCGTCGAGCCGGCGGCGGAGGCGGCTCGCGGAGGGCGGCGGGCGCGGGCGGCCCGGCGGACGCCTCGCTGTGATAGGAGGCATGCGCGGGCCCCGGCATGTACGGGCGGTCGGCGAGGGCGTCGCGCCAGACCGCGAGCGCCTCCGCGTCGGGCGCCTCCTCGGCGCCGCCCGGGCGTCCGGCCCGCGCGGCCGTGGGGCCCACGTCCACCGGCGATAAGTCCTCGAGCGGCGCCCGCAAGGCCGCCGGCTCCGGCCGCCCCGCGGCCCGCGAGCCGGCGCGCAGCTCGGGCACGGCGGCGGGACGGTAGAGGGTCAGGCAGACGCCGAGCAGCGCCGCCGCAATGGCCGCCGGTCCGGCGCGTCGTCGTGCTCCCATGACGCGAGGATGTCCCCGTCGGCGGTCGGAAGTCAGGGTCCGAGGGCCTGGTCTGCTCATAGGTCTAAAGACCCAGCTGGCGATCAATCGTTTCATCCCAATGAGACGATCGACCCCCCGGAAAAGTTGCCTCCGAAACCCCGATTTCCAGACTTGTCTTTGTAACATTCCCCTCCTATACTGGGAAGGCCCATGGATCCGCTCCACGCCTGGAAAGACGACTTCGGCCGAGAGGTCGAGGAGGTTCTCGCGTCCCGCGCCCGCGCTCGGGCTGCGGGCATGAGCGAGGACGTCCCCGAGAGCTTCAACGGGCGAATCTCCGACATGGTCATCCCCCCTTCCGGCACGTACGCCGAGCTGCGCGAGGCGCTGCGCAAGCTCGAGCTCGCGCAAGCGGAGATCGCCGAGACGCGCGAGCGCCTGGCGGACGTCGAGCTCCGTTTCGAGAAGGAGCGCGAGGCGCGCGAGCGCATGAAGGACGGGGCCTCCCGCATCGCCGCGATGCTCCGCGATGAGCGCGAGGCGCACGCCGCCGCGCGCGCGCGAACGCAGCAGGCGATCGTGGACGGGGGCGAGACGGCCGCGGCGCTCGACGCGGTGAGGCTCGACGCGGAGCATAACGCGGCTCGCGCCGAGGATTGGGAACGCGAAGCGCTGGCGCGCCTGCGCGCGTCGCGCGAGCTGGAGGCCCGGCTCGAGCGCATGCTGCTCGATTCCGACGCCAAGGACGCCGAGGCGGCGTCCCTCAGGGCGCGCCTCGACGCCGCAATCGAGCGCGCCCGCGCGAGCGAGACGGAGTTCGCGGGCTCGCGGGCGGGCGCCGCGTCGCGCGAGTCGCTCGCGGCGCGCCTCGAGATCGAGCGCGCCGACGCTCGGCGCGAGGCCGACGGCGCGACGGTCCGCGCCGCGCGCGCCGAGGCCGCCGAGCGGGCCGCCCTCGCGCGCATGGCGGCGCTCGAGGCCGAGCTGCGCGAGGTCAGCGCTTCGTCGGCCGCCTTCGAGCGCCTGGCCGGCGAGAGCGCCAAGGCGCGCGAGGAGGCGGTCGCCGAGGCGATCGCCGCGGAGCGCGCGCGCGTCCTCGCGGAGAGCGCCGCGGCGCTCGAGCGGGCGGAGACGCTGCGCGCCGAGGGCGAGCGCGCCCTCGAGAAAGCGTGCCGGCTCGAGGCCGAGGTGCCGCAGCGGCTCGAGGCCGCCCTGCGCGAGGAGCGCGCCCGCCTGAACGTCGAGCGCGAGGCGGCCGAGGAAGAGCTGCAGCTCGCGCGCCAGGCGCGCCGCGACGCGGCGGCGCGCGTGGCCGAGACGGAGGTCCTCCTCAACGAAACACGCGCCGTCGCGATGCGCGACGCGCGCGAGCAGGGCCAGGCCGCCTACGCGCAGGGGCTCAGCGTCGCGCAGGCGCACGCCGAGCACGCCCAGCGCGCGCTCGAGGCGTCGCGCGGCGCCGAGGCGGAGGCCTTGGAGAAAGCGCGCGTCGCGACCGAGGCGTTCGCGGAGTATCGCGACCGCATGCGCGAGGAGCTCTCTCGGGTCGAGGCGTCCGCGCGCGAGGAGCGCGCCCGCGCCGACGCCGCCATCTCCGCCGCGCGGCGGACCGAGGCCCAGGCGCAGGCGCGGATCGAGGGCGAGCTGGCCGGGCGTGAGGCCGCACTCGAAGAGGAGCGCGCGACGCTGCGCGCGCAGTTCGAGGACCAGCGCGCCAAGCTCGAGGACGAGATGGACGCCGAGCGCCGCGCGCTGCGCGAGCGCTGGAAGGAGCAGGCCGAGGCGCTCGACCGCCTCCGCGAGGATCTGGGACTTGGACGACAAGGAGCTTAGGGCCGCCGACGCGTACGTCCCCCCCGCGGCTCCCGAGACGGACGCCGCGCTGGATGCCGTCCGGCTGGAGGTGCGCGTCGAGGAGCTCGAGCGCCGCCTGCGCGCGCGCTCCATCGAGCTCGAGACTGAGCTGAAGGCCAAGGAGCGTCTGCGGGAGCGCGTGCGCGAGCTCACGTCGCGCATCGACGCACTGCAGGACACCGCCTCCGCGCTGCATCGCGAGGCCGCGTCTTCCACGTCGCTCGCCCGCGAGCTGGACCAGACGCTCAAGGTCGCCGCCGAGGCCCGCGCCCAGCTCGGCGCCGCCCTCGAGGCCGAGCGGACGCGGCGGCAGGAGGCCGAGGCGGCGCTCGCCAAGTCCGAGGCGGGCCTCGCGGCGCGCGCCGCCGCCCTCGAGGCGGAGCTCAAGCGGCTGTCCGAAGAGCGCGCCGCGCTGTCCTTGCGCGCGGGCGCGGCCGAGTCGGACGCCGCGCAGGCGGCGTCCGACCTTGCGCGCACGCGCGCCGAGGCGAAGGCCCAGGCGCTCAAGGCTGAGCAGGAGGCCCGCGAGGCGCTCACCGAGCAGGTCGAAAGGCTCGCGGCGGAGCGTGAGCGCCGGCGCGAGATTGAGGCCGCGATGGCCGGGCTCGAGAAGAATTTGCTGGCCCGCGCCGCCGCGCTCGAGGCCGAGGTCAAGGGGCTCGAGGAAGCGCGCGAGGAGGTCCGCGCGCGGGCGGCCGCGGCGACCGCGGGCTCGGCCTCCGTCGCCTCGGAGCTCAACCGCGTGCGCGATGAGGCACGCGAGGCGCTCGCCAAGCAGGCCGAAGCGCTCGCGGCCGAGCGCGACCGCCGGCGCGAGACCGAGGCCGCGATGGGCGGGATCGAGAAGAAGCTCCTGGCCCGCGCGGCCGTGCTGGAGGGCGAGGTCAAGCGCCTCGCGGAGGAGCGCGAAGAAATTCGCGCGCGGGCCTCCGCGGCGGACGCGGGAACGGCGTCCGCCTCGGCCGAGCTCAACCGCGTGCGCGACGAGGCCCGCGTGCTCGCGGCGCAGGCCGCGGCCCAGGACGAGACGGCCCGCAAGCGCGACGAGGAGCTCGACGCGGCGCGGCGCAGCATCTCGCTGCTGCGCCAGAAGACGATGGGGCACGAGTCTCGCATTGAGGCCCTGCGCGCGGACCTCGAGGCGGCCCAGGCCTCTCGCGCGGAGCTCAACGCGTCCGCCGCCGAGGCGCGCGCCCAGCTCGAGGCGAGCGGGGCCCGGCTTCAGAAAACCGAGACGGACCTCGCGGTCTCGCGCGAGCGCGTCGAAAGCCTCGCGCGCGAGGCCGCCGCGAGCAAGGCGTCGCTAGAGGCGGCGGCCGCCTCCGCGCGCGAGCTCGAGGAGGAGGGCCGAGGCCGGCGCGCGGAGCTCGAGAGCGCCGCCGCCAAGCGTCGCGAGCTCGAGGCCGCCCAGCAATCCCTGCGGGCGGAGCTCAAGCAGGCGAGGAGCGCCTACGACGAGATGATCGCCGCGACCGCGGACGAACGCGCGATCTACGAGGCCATGCGCGCGCGCGTCGACAAGACGGACTCCGACCTGCTCGCCGCGCGCGCGCGCGTTGAGGAGCTCAACCGCACGATGACCTCGGTGCAGGGAGCCCTCGAGCAGTCCCGCCAGCTCACGCGCCGCGGAGAGGACGAGTCCCGCCGCCTTCAGGCCGTGATCGACGGCCTGCAGAAGACGTTCGACGACCGCCAGGCCGTGATCGAGGAGAGGTCGCGCGTCGCCATCGAGAACGCGGAGCAGATCCGCCGCGAGGGCGTCGAGGCCTTCGAGAAGGCGCATGAGGCGCAGGTCCGCCAGGACATCGAGGCCGAGCGCGTCCAGAAGGAGCTCGCGGCCGGCGCCCGCCGCCTCGCCGCCGAGGCCGAGCAGATGAAGGCCAAGACCGAGAAGCTCAAGCAGGAGCTACGCGCGCGCGCCGATCGCGAGGTCGCCGAGATGCGCCTCGCGCTCGACGAGGAGCGCGCGCGCCTATACGCCGACGTCGAGGCTGAGCGCGCGGCGCGCGGCAGCCGGGCGGCGCCGCCCGCGCCGGAGGACGATCCCGAGAAGCGCGGCCGCGAGGTCGGCGAGGCGCGACGCCGCGAGATCGCCAGCGAGCTCGAGGGCTACCTCGCCCCGGCGTCGAAAGCTCACGCTCCGTCGACGGCCGGCTCGTCGTCCGCCCGGCGGGATACGGACGCGGTGAGGCTCGAGCCCGTCCGCTTGCCGCCGTTCCGCTGGGACGAGGAGATGCGCCTGCTCCTCTACACGGCGATCGGCGTCTCCGCGGTGGCCGCGATCGCCGCGGCCGCCGTCTACTTTCAGGGCTAGTCGGCGGCTCTGCGCGGGCTTGAGTAGCCCGCTTTCTTCACGAGGGCTTCGCGCTCCGCGATCCCGAGGTCCTCGCGGGCCATCTCGCGCACGAGCTCGTCGAACGTGACGCGCGGCTTCCAGCCGAGCTCCTTGCGCGCCTTGCGCGCGTCGCCGAGCAAGGTCTCGACCTCGGTGGGGCGCAGATAGCGCGGGTCGAGCGAAACGATGGTCCTGCCCGTCCTGCGGTCCACGCCGTGCTCGGCGGCGCCCTTCCCCTTCCAGACCAGGTCGAAGCCGAGCTCGGAGCAGGCGGCCTCGACGAACTCGCGCACGGAGTTTTGCCGGCCGGTGGCGGCGACGTAGTCGGCGGGCTTGGGCTTTTGGAGCATGAGCCACATCATCTCGACGTAGTCGCGCGCGTGGCCCCAGTCGCGCTTGGCGTCCAGGTTGCCGAGCCAGATCTTCTGGTCGAGCCCGAGCTTGATGCGCGCGAGGCCGCGCGTGATCTTGCGCGTGACGAACGTCTCGCCGCGCCGCGGGCTCTCGTGGTTGAAGAGGATGCCGTTGACCGCGTACATCCCGTACGCCTCGCGGTAGTTGATCGTGATCCAGTACGCGTACAGCTTGGCCACGCCGTAGGGCGAGCGCGGATAGAAGGGCGTCGTCTCCTTCTGCGGGGTCTCCTGAACCTTGCCGAACAGCTCCGACGTCGAGGCCTGGTAGAACTTCGTCCTCTTCGACCAGCCGAGCGTGCGGATGGCCTCGAGGAGGCGTAGCGTCCCGAGGCCGTCCGCGTTCGCCGTGTACTCGGGCTCCTGGAAGCTGACGGCCACGTGGCTTTGCGCGGCCAGGTTGTAGACCTCGTCGGGCTTCACGATCTGCAGCACCCGGATCAGGCTCGACGTGTCGGTCATGTCGCCGTAGTGCAGGATGAGGCGTAGCTTCTTCTCGTGGGGGTCCTGGAACAGGTGGTCGATGCGGTCCGTGTTGAAGAGGGAGGCGCGGCGCTTGAGGCCGTGCACCTCGTACCCCTTCTTGAGAAGGAACTCGGCGAGATAAGAGCCGTCCTGTCCGGTGATGCCCGTGATGAGCGCCTTTTTCATGGCGTCTATTTAAGCAAAGAAGCTCAGGGCTTCGGCAGGAAGAACGTGGCGCCCGGCTCGATCCACATGCGCGTGCCGGCCTTGTTGGTCGCCGAGACGGCGCCCGACGAGACCTCGATCGCGGACACCGCGCGCGTCGAGATCGAGAACTTGAAGGAGGAGCCTTCGGCCGCGGTGACCTTGGTCTTGCCGTTGACGAACTCCGCGGAGCCGGCGAGCACCGTCACGACGGTGTCCGACATGACGGGAGGCTTCGGGGTTTCCGACGACTGGGTCACGGTCCCCCCCCACCCTTCAAGCTCCATCGTGCCTTCGAGCTTGGACACGCACAAGGTGCGCGTGCAGGGCTTGGGCCCGGCGCAGGCGGCGAGGAGCAAGATGGCGGTGAGGAGCGCGTGACGAAGCATCCCGGCTATCTTAGTACATCAGGCCGCTCGGGGTCACATATAACGGAGAGCGCTCCGCGCCGCGCGCGGGACGGCGCAGGTCAGTGACCTTCGAGTGGTAGAACAGGACGACCTTGCGCACGTAGGCGCGGGTCGACGGATAGAGCTTGCGCTTCGTCAGGAAGCTGGGGCCCGCGTGATACGCGGCGATGACCCGCTGGACCACCCACATCGGCGCGTCGGTGTAGCGCACGCCCTTGAGGTTGAAGATGCGCCAGGCGGCCTTGAAGAGGACCTGAAGGTAGGCGGCGCCGGCCTTCACTCCGGATTTCGGATCGTGCAGCTTGGCGGCGGAGACCCCCACGCCTTCGGACGTCTTGGGCATGACCTGCATGAGCCCGCGGGCGCCGGCAGGGGAGACGGCCTCGGGATTGAACTCGGATTCGGCGGCCATGATGGATTTGAGGAGGCGGGAGTCGAGCTTGTAGATCTTCGCGTAGCGCAGGATCATCTCGTCCCAGCGGTCGGTCTTCTCGGGGTTGGCGAGCATGATCTTGAAGGTGCGCCGGTAGGCAGGGGTCTCATTGGGGACGGGGACCACGAGCTGCTGATGTAGGGCGCTGACGGCGGGACGCTTATAAAGGGTTTCGAGGGCTCGATTCGGCGATCCGACGTTGTCCAGCCGCTTAAAATCGGGTGCCGCGACGCCGGCCGGAAGGCTGCGCGCGGCGTCGAACATGGCTCCCCCCGAGTAGGCCACGGCCAGGTGGGCCTCGCCCATGGCGTCGGGGCGGCGGGAGCGAGGCTCCTGGCCTTGGGCGGCCTGGGCCAAGACGGCCAAAACGAGCGCTCGAGCGGTCGGTGAGCCGAGCCGGCGAAGGTTTCTTTGGTCGATGAGATATTATAAGGCCGCCCATCGACGAGCGCCTGGGTCTAACGGCCCTCGGAAGGGGGCCACGAGAGGCTAAAGACGCGATATACGCGTTTTTGGTACACTTTTGACATGGACGCCACAGTGTTGGTCATCGGGGGCACGGGCCTGGTCGGCAATGCGTTGCTCCGGGCCTGGACGGCCGCCGGCGCCCGGGTCTCCGCCGCCACCTACCATTGCCACCCCTCTGGCGGCTTCCTTCAGCTGGACATGCAGAACGAGGGCCAGGTCCGCGCCCTCCTTGCCGCGCACCGCCCCCAGGTGGTCGCCGTCCCGGCCGCCAACCCGTTCGTCGACTACTGCGAGCTGCACCCCGAGGAGACCCGCCGCGTCAACGTGGACGGCACCCTCAATGTGGCCAGGGCCTGCCGGGACGCCGGCGCCCGCATGATCTTCTACTCTTCGGACTACGTCTTCGACGGCGTAAAAGGCTCCTATACAGAGGAAGACGCTCCATCCCCCATCAACGAGTACGGGCGCCAGAAGGCGGAAACCGAACGCGGCGTCCTCGACGCGGACCCGCGCAATCTGGTGATCCGGACGTCCGGCGCGTACGGCTGGCAGTGGGAGCCGAAGAATTTCGTGCTGCAGGTCCGCTCGAGCCTGTCGAAGGGCAAGCCCATGCGCGTCGCCGAGGGCCTGCGCTATAATCCCACGTACGTCGAGAACTTAGCCGCGCTCACGGCGGCCCTCGTCGCCTCCGGAGCCGGCGGAATCTTCCACGCGGTCGGAGCCGAGGAGATCACGCGCGACGAGTTCGCCCGCCGCGCGGCACGCGCGTTCGGGTTCGACGAATCGCTGATCCAAACGGTCTCGGCGGCCGAGTTTAAGTCCCCCACCCCGCGGCCGAAGAAGACGAGCCTTCTGACGGATAAAGTACGGCGTCTGATCACCTCCGCGGCGCCTATCGGCGTCGATGCGGGTCTCAAAGATATGGTCGCTATGGAGGCGAGCTGGCGAGCCTACGCCGCGACCTTGCCCGATCCCGCGGCCAAATACCCGCCCAACAAATAAGCGCAATGGCTTATTCGTCGGGGATTTGCTAATATTTTTCTTGTCGTGCCAATCTCGGAGGATTAAAAAGCGCTCATGATCAACGTCTCTATGAAAGCCATGCTGGAAGCCGGCGTGCACTTCGGTCATCAGACCCGCCGCTGGAATCCCAAGATGTCCCGCTTTATTTTCGGCGAGCGCAACGCCATCCATATCATCGATCTCCAGAAGACGGCCAAGGAGATCAAGAAGGTCGCGCAATGGGTCTCCGACCAGGCCGCGGCCAACAAGAAGTTCCTCTTCGTCGGCACGAAGAAGCAGGCGCAGGACATCCTGCGCGCCGAAGCCGAGCGCGCGGGCGCCTCGTACGTCTGCGAGAAGTGGCTCGGCGGCACGCTCACGAACTTCGCGACTTTGCGCAAGTCCGTCAAGCGCCTCGAGGAGATCGAGAAGTGGCAGACCGAAGGCATCTTCGCCGTTCTCCCTAAGAAGGAGGTCTCCCGCCTCAATAAGGAGATGGCCAAGCTCAAGCGCAACCTCTCCGGCCTTCGCGGCCTGAGCACGCTCCCCGACGTCGTGTTCGTCGTTGACCCGGTGGAAGAGGACCTCTCCGTCATGGAAGCCCGTAAGCTGGGTATTCCGATCGTCGCCGTCTGCGACACGGACTGCGACCCGGACCTCATCGATCATCCGATCCCGGGCAATGACGACGCCGCCCGCTCGATCAAGCTGTTCTGCCAGCTCGTCGCCGACGCCGTCCTCGAAGGGAAAGGAATCCTCGAGGCCGCGAAGAACGCCGAGTCCGTCGCGGCCGCCGAGCAGCAGATGCTCGCCGCCGCCGCCGCCGAGACCGCCGCGGGCGTTCAGACCGCGGACGTCGTCTACGCGGCCGAAGAGACCACCCAGGAGGCCTAGCTTCATGCCTGCCATCGATTCCACCCAGACTATTAAAATTTTGCGAGAGCAAACGGGCGCGGGCATGATGGACTGCAAGCGCGCGCTCGACGAGGCGAAGGGCAACTACGACGAAGCCCTGACCTTGCTCCGCAAGAAGGGCATGGCCGACGCGGCCAAGAAGTCCGCCCGCACGACCAAGGAAGGCGCCGTCGCTTTCAAGGTCGACGGCAAGTTCGGCGCGATCATCGAGATCAACTCCGAGACCGACTTCGTCGCGAAGGGTCCCGATTTCCAGGCGCTCGTGAAGAACGTCGTCGCGAAGGCCGCGGCCGGCGAGCTCAAGAGCCTGGAGTCCGCCAACGAGGAGCTCGTGAAGCCCCTCGTCGGCAAGCTCGGCGAGAACATGAACCTGCGCCGCTTCGACCGCTTCGAGCTCAAGGGCGACGGCCTCATCGCCGGCTACGCTCACCAGACCGACATGGCCGTGCCCGCGAAGAAGGGCGCGCTCGTCGAGATTTCGACCTCCACGCCGGAAGCCGCTAAGTCCCCTGAGGTCGCCGAGCTCGCGAAGGAGCTGCTCCTTCAGATCGTCGGCTTCTCCCCCAAGTATCTCAACCGCTCGGAAGTCCCCGCCGCGGACATCGAGAAGGAAAAGGAGATCCACACCGAGATCCTTCGCAAAGAGGGCAAGCCCGAGGCCTCGATCCCCAAGATCATCGAGGGCAAGATCAACAAGCTCTTCTACCAGCAGTGGTGCCTCCTCGACCAGATCTCGGTGCGGGACAACAAGACCCCCGTCACCGAGTTCGTGAAGGCCGCCGGCGCGAAGCTCGGCGCCACCATCACGGTGACGCGCTTCGTTCGCTACCAGCTGGGCGAGTAACCCCCCGAGG
>Ga0163144_10013225_pt1 | contig 17241 bp, 13 predicted proteins | sample OliLak19BULKMAT1_FD_123175 | JGI IMG/M metagenome (GOLD analysis project Ga0163144, IMG submission 123175) | Freshwater microbial mat bacterial communities from Lake Vanda, McMurdo Dry Valleys, Antarctica - Oligotrophic Lake LV.19.BULKMAT1 | ecosystem: Environmental > Aquatic > Freshwater >... | reverse complement strand
GCAAATTTCCGAAAGCTATTATTTCATAAGTTCACTTACTTTCTCCAATAGAGGGCCTCCTTTTATTTTTTCATAGAAGCTGTTTAAAATCAATTTAATCTTATTCGTACGGTTCATTTATTGCTGAAACTGCATTGCATTTTTCATCATATTTTTTCCGTGATGTCTGCAAAATCCGCCTAGTTTTGCTTAGGAACAACCTATAATAAATTCGCAAAAATTGAATTTAAAGAGCTTCTTATAAGCTAAGTATTATTTAATAACTGGATGATTTTCTTGTCCTGTTATATCATTTATTCAATTTTAACAAATATTTCAGATGAAATTAAAAATCATTTACAGCACCATAGCACTCATTTTCGCAATACAAAATACCATGGCTCAAAATAAGATTTTCGGTAATATCAAAGACGAGCAAACAAAAGAGAATTTAATAGGGGTAACCATACATATCAACGATATAAAAATTGTTACTACAACAGACAAAGAAGGAAATTACAAAATAGAGAATCTCAAATCAGGAATTTATCTTATTGAAATTAGCTATACGGGTTATAAAAAAAGGGTAGAACGGATTCAAATTGACAGAGATACCGTTGCTAACTTTCTTATTAGCCTATCCATATCAGAATTAAACGAAGTTGTTGTTACCGCCGTTACCCGTGCTACTGAATTAAAATTAATTCCAATTATTATTAAACCTATTGATGCCAGTGAACTTGACCAAAATAGCTCAACTAATTTGATTGACGCCATAAAAAATGTTCCTGGTGTTAGTCAAATTACTACAGGTGCAGGCATTTCTAAACCTACCATTCGCGGTCTTGGTTACAATAGGGTTATCTCTCTTTACAACGGTATTCGCCAAGAGGGCCAACAATGGGGAGATGAGCATGGAATTGAAATTGACGAATATTCAATTGACAGAATTGAAATCGTAAAAGGTCCCGGCAGTTTGATGTATGGTTCGGATGGCATTGCAGGGGTCTTGAATTTTATTTCACCTAAAGCTCCGGCAATAGGACAAATGAAAACGCAGCTTATCTCTAATTACCAAAGCAATAACAATTTAATTGGCTATTCACTCTCAAATGCCGGAAATAAAAGGGGCATTCAATGGCTTGGAAGATTCAGTAACAAATTTGCAGGGAATTATCAAAACAAGTATGATGGAAAAGTTTTCAATTCAGGTTTTCAAGAATATAATGGCAGTTTGTTTTTAGGTATAAATAAAAAGTCGGGGCATTCGCATCTGAATTTAAGCACATTCAACACATCCCTTAATATGGTTGAGGGAGACAGAGATAGTGTTGGCAATTTCATTTTTGCTTTGCCTGACGGCAACGGTTCAACAAAAGAATTGTCGGCTACTTCAAGTGATTTACGCGGATACACTATTGGCTTTCCACATCAGGAGGTAAATCATTTAAGGGCGATATCCAATAACTTTTTGATTCTAAAAAAAGGAACCATCAATTTTGATTTGGGATACCAGATTAACAAAAGAAAGGAATTTGGTGATGTTCTAAATCCGAATGACATGGCTCTGTATTTCGATTTGAAGACTTTTAATTACAATTTAAGATACAATTTAAAAGAAATAAAGGGTTGGGAAACTTCGGTTGGAATAAGTGGAATGCAGCAAACAAACAAAAATAAAGGACTAGAGTTTTTGATTCCTGAATATAACCTATTTGATATGGGAGGTTTTCTATTTACACAGAAAAAAATTAAAAAACTCAGTTTGGCAGTCGGTTTACGGTTTGATAACCGATATATTAATACAGGTGAATTAATCTTAGATAGTTTGGGTGCACCTGTCAATACTTCTGACAATACAACTAATACTAAATTTTTACCTTTTAGTAAGAACTATAGCAGCTATTCGGGAAGTGCAGGCTTTTCATATCAAGTTAGTAAAATTTCTACCATTAAATTTAATTTATCAAGAGGTTTTAGGGCACCAAATATTGCAGAATTATCCTCAAACGGACGACACGAAGGAAGCTTGAGATATGAGTATGGAACAACAGATTTAAATCCTGAAATCAGCCATCAAATTGACCTTGCTTACTTTTTAAGTTCTGACCACGTTACCTTCGAGTTTACACCATTTGCCAATTTTATTTCAAACTACATTTATTCTAAAAAATTGACGAGTACATTGGGTGGTGATTCAATACCTGATGCTGGTGATCCTGTTCCGGCGTTTAAATTTGCGCAAGGCAATGCAACCTTAATAGGTGGAGAAGTTTATTTAGATATTCATCCCCACCCCTTTGATTGGTTGCATATCGAAAACTCATTTTCTTTTGTACAGGCCACACAAAATAATCAGCCCGATAGTACGAAGTATTTGCCTTTTATACCTGCACCAAAATACCGAGGAGAATTGAAAGCGCAGTTTAAAAAAGTTGGTAAAAATTTAAGCAATACATATGTAAAGTTTGGTGTTGATTATTATTTCAAGCAAGATAAATTTTTTATGGCTTATGGCACAGAAACGGGAACACCTTCCTACGCCCTATTAAGTGCCGGGTTTGGTTCTAACATAAAAGCATTTAAGCGAAACGATTTTGTGCGTGTTTACCTGAGTGCAGAAAACTTAGCCAATGTATCTTTTCAAAGTCATTTAAGCCGATTGAAATATGCACCACAAAATCCATTGACAGGAAGAAATGGCGTTTATAATATGGGCAGAAACATTAGCTTAAAATTGATATTTAACTTATAATGGTGAGTTAAGATAGTTGATGAATGAAGTATTATTCAATAAAGGAAAGATTTTGAAATAACTTCGGCATATATGAAGAAAAGCCGTCTATTATACAAATCAATATTATAATATAAAGATTTGTTTCATAGACGGCTTTTTTTTGCTTGCCCAAAAAAGAAATAAAAAAAGCACCAATCTTGTCTGCGCTGAGACCAACATAAAATTTTTTCAAAATCCTGTTTATGGATATATTTCAGCAAAAAAAAATCTCGCTCTTCCCTTGGATGACAGTGCGCATAGTGCTTCGAAACAACGTTTCATATTGTGACACAATTACCTTTATTTGAGCTTCGTAGTAATTATTTAATCTCTTCATTATATCTGAGGATAATCCTTGCAAAAAACGAAATACCCATTAAACTGCTTCGACATTTAACCTTTAAAAATCAGTTTATGTGTAAAAGAATTGTCGAAGCTATTTTGATAGTTTTTTAATACGTAAGAGACACGTTATTTAATCCATTGCATTGCGAATTCCCCTAAAAGCCGTTAAAATACTATCCTTATTCCAGCTTTGTGAGCTTTAACGCATTCTTCGTTTTCAATGCCTTTTTACAAAAACGATCAAGTTTTTCCTCATCCATTTCATAAAGATTATCAAATCCCGTGATTGGCGTTAAGAATTTTTTTATTGGTTTTTTGTAATCGTCTAAGTCCAAAGCATACAAGTACAGGTTGTTGCCTGAAAGAATTACAGGATAGATATCCCAAACAAATCGCTTTTTAAGACTGTCGCCTTCACAAAGAAAATAATATTTTTTTCCTTTGGCGAGTTTTATGGTATCTGACAAGCCTCCACCTCTTAATATATGGTTATCTGAAAAGACTATTGTTCGTGGCGTAATAGTAATATAGGTACTATCATTTTCCTGCCTGTTGGTGAATAAATATTTACCACACATTTCAGTTGGAAATTCAGTTTTTATGTCTTTAGGAACACGGTCAAACCTTATGGTACATGAAGTCAATGAGAGAACTAGAATGCTAAAAAGAATAAGGATTTTCATAATTTTCATCGAATTAAATGGCTATAGAAATTGAACTAAGTGCTTTTAAAATGCGGCTATTTACTTCGTCTTTTCCTAACAGCTCAAGCATTTCAAATATGGGTGGTCCGCCGGCCTCGCCACTCACTGCTACGCGCAATGGTTGCATTAAATGTCCCGGGTTTTGCTCTAATTCAAAGGCTAAATTTTTAAAGGCCGCTTCCAAATCAACTGCATTATATTCTGAAAGTTGATTGATTTGATTTAAATAAGCAGTTAAAAATTCAGGAACACCTTGTTTCCACTTTTTAGTAATTACAGTATCATCATATTTTAAAGGCGGTTCAAAGAGAAAGATACCTTTTTCAATGATTTCTTTGGCAAAATTCACTTTTTCTTTCATGAGTTTTACGGCCTTCTCTACATAAATAATATCTGTAGAATAACCTTTGTCAATTAGTTTAGGTAATAATTCTGCCGCAATTTCGGCATTATCTTGAAGTTGCAAATATTGATGATTAAACCACAGTGCTTTGTTAAGATCAAACTTAGCTCCATTTTTACTCACTCTTTCGAGGGTGAATTCGTTTAGAAGCTCCTCTAATCGAAACATTTCGCGGTTATCACTTGGATGCCATCCTAAAAATGCCAGCATATTTATAACCGCTGCAGGTAAATATCCGCTTTCACGGTAACCACTCGAAATTTCTCCACTTGTAGGATCTTTCCACTCTAGCGGAAACACTGGAAATCCTAATTTATCACCATCTCGTTTGCTGAGCTTTCCATTGCCTTCAGGCTTAAGAAGTAAAGGTAAATGTGCAAATTGAGGCATCACATCTTCCCAGCCTAAATATTTGTAAAGCATAACATGCAACGGTGCAGATGGCAACCACTCTTCACCGCGAATAACGTGGGTTATTTTCATTAAATAATCATCTACAACGTTGGCAAGATGATAGGTTGGCATACCATCACTTTTATATAGAACTTTATCATCCATCTGAGCAGTTTGAACTACTACCCAGCCCCGAATAATATCATGAAAACGAACTTCCTCTTTGCGAGGTAATTTTAATCTAATTACATAGGGCTCATTGTTGTCGAGTCGTTCTTTTACTTGGTCTTCACTGAGGGTCAGACTATTTTTCATTTCCATTCTACTCACAGCATCATACTTCGATGGCATTTTGCTTGCTTCCAGTTTGGTGCGCATTTCGTCTAATTCTTCGGTAGTATCAAATGCATAGTAGGCATAATCACTAGCGATAAGTTGATCGGCGTATTGCTTATATATCGCTTGTCTTTCACTTTGGCGGTATGGTGCATGCGGACCACCAATCCCAACGCCTTCGTCATAAAGAATACCTAGCCACTTGAAGGTTTCTACAATATATTCTTCGGCACCAGGAACAAAGCGAGCTTGGTCGGTATCTTCAATCCGCAACAAAAAATCACCACCGTTCTTTTTGGCGAATATATAATTATAAAGGGCAGTTCTAACACCTCCAATATGTAAAGGCCCCGTTGGACTGGGCGCAAATCTTACTCTAACTCTACGTTCCATAAATAGGGGGCAAAGATAGGAAATTGAAAATGGAAAATGGAAAATTGAGAATTTGAAATGGAAAAAGGGGAATTGCTGTCTATTCTTGTCTTTATGGCCCAAAAACTAAGTTTTTATAAGAAAGTGCAGATGAATTAATCTTAGATTTTTATATGGATTTGAAATAATCAAGGCTCAAATTAAAAGCTTTTTTATAAATTGGGAAATTCATTCAAAAAAAATATTTCTCTTGTTTCAAAATTCACACGACTGATCAAATGGTCAAACCCATTGCTAATCATTAAAAATTCTGCTTTAAGATGCAAATTGTAGATGGCCAATTGTTCCATCGTTTTTTGGGTTAATTTAATTGACGGAGATTTACATTCAACTGCCAAGCAGGGTTTCCCAAGATTGTTGTAAACAACAATATCAAAGCGTTTTATTAAACCATTAATTTTTAAACCCCGTTCGATGGCAATTAAACCCAAAGGAATATTTTTTTCAGTATTTAAATACCATAAGAGCTTTTGTCTGACTTCTTCTTCAGGGGTAAGTAAAATATTTTTTCTGCGAAGTGGGTCGTAAACAAAGATTTTTCCATTCTCCTCGTGAATTTTTAAAGGTGTATTATGAAATTGAAAATTTTTCAGCCTATTGAATTTGTTAGCAAAATAACAATAATAAATCAGCATAAAATTCGCAATTTCGCAGTTTATGGCAAAACAAGGTACGGGTGTTTCTTTTAATGGTATCATGACTGAGTTAAAGCTTCGTCATTTTAGTGTGGTTTACACCCTTTGTGGCGATGAACCCTACTTTAATGACAAAATCTGTGATAAACTTGAAGCTGAGATTTTGACTGAAGCTGAAAAGGGATTCAATCAATCCGTTTTTTACGGAAAAGAAATTGATACTTTATCCATTGTTAGTGCCGCCAAGCGTTACCCAATGATGGCCGAAAGGCAGGTAATTATTATTAAGGAAGCTCAATATCTTAAAAACTTAGATGTACTTAATCCTTATCTCGAAAATCCGTTGAAAAGCACGGTTTTAGTTTTGCTTTTCAGGGGTAATGGACAACTTAAGAAAACCAATACCTTTAAACTGTTATCAAAATACACAGTTTTTGAGAGCGCAAAAATTCCGGATTACAAGTTAACCGAATGGCTTGAAATTTATTTAAAAGACAAAGGCTATAAAACGGACACAGCAGGACTACAATTAATCGCCGAATCGTGCGGGAATGACCTTTCAACCATTGAAAATGAATTGAGTAAAATATTTCTAAATATTGGTGATCGAAAATCCATTTCTCTTAAGGATATAGAAAAGTTTATTGGAATTAGCAAGGAGTACAGTGTATTTGAACTTCAGAATGTCATCGCAAGGTACAACGTTCATAAAATAGCTAAGATACTTGGTTTTTTTGCAGCTGATATCAAAAATAATCCTATCATTGTGGTCATTTCAAGTCTGAATACTTTTTTTACTAAAGCCTATATGGCAGTTCCACATTTAATGAAATCAGATGTAGAATTGGCTGCTATTGTTGGGGGAAGTCCTTATTTTATGAAGGATATCAGATTGACTGTTAAGCATTACCCACATCACAAGATTGAACAAATTCTTCATGCCCTCAACACCCTTGATTTGAGAAGCAAAGGTATTTTAACAAATACTGGTGAAGAAAATTTATACAAGGAACTGATGATTTCTTTGGGATAAGGTAAATGAGGTATTAATCCTAATCCAACCATTTCAATCACTAACTAGACTCGTTTCTCAGAAAGAAATACCACCAATTTCTCCAAGGCGCGCTTTCGATGACTGATTTTATTTTTCTCTTCAGAAGTCATTTCCGCAAACGTTCTGTCATAGCCATCTGGCACAAAAAGCGGATCATAACCAAATCCTTCCTTACCTCTCGGTTGTTCAGTAATCACACCATCTACCCTTCCTTCAAAGAAATGGATTTCTCCATTCAATCTTAAGGCAATCACCGTTTTAAAACAGGCTTTCCGATTGGTTTTGTTGGTGAGTTCTGCTAGAATTTTTTCGTTATTGGCTTTATAGTTTCCGTGTTGTCCTGAATACCGCGCAGAAAACACACCAGGTTGCCCATCAAGAATTTCCACTTCCAGTCCGCTGTCATCTGCAAAACAGTCAATTCCTTTTTCAGAACAAATGGCATTAACTTTTAGTTCAGCATTTTCATGAAAGGTGAGTCCAGTTTCCTCAATTTCCTCATGAAAGCCTATATCGGCCATGCTTTTTATCTCTATGCCCTCTTGGGAAAGAATGGCTTTTACCTCTTCTAATTTGTGAGCATTGTTGCTTGCAAAAACTAATATCATCGTCAAAAAAAAAGCAAAGGTAAACTTTAAAATCTACTCGTATGAGCTAAAGGCTTTCTTCTATTTACTGGGCTGCGGTGCAACCTCAACTTTATTATGCTCGGCTAAAATCTCCTTTAAGAGACTTTCGAATCGAACGGGTTCAATATAACCAGCTTCTTGATACATCACATTTTTTTTGGTGAGATAAAAATAAGTCGTTGGGTATCCACTGCTATTACCACTGCTTAATGCGGCAAGGAGTTGACGACCATTCATGGTATCGGTTCCATTGATGTATTTTTTATCCAATTCAGGATTAAACTTGATGGCCACAAAATCTTTGTTGATTATTTGAATAACATTGGCGTTTTCATACGTATTTTTATCCATTACTTTGCACCAATGACACCAGTCTGTATAGGTGTCGATAAGTGCTATTTTACCTTCTGCTCTTGCCTTGGTAATGCCCTCATTCCAGTCGTACCATTTTACACCTTCAACTGAATTTGTTTTTAGTGGTGCAAAACTTCCAAGAGTTAAAAGTAGGAGCAGTCCGAATGTAATTTTACTGATTGTTTGCATATTTTAAAAATTAACTACGAAAATAAAACAAAAATGATAGCAGAAATGTAATATTATTCTTGAAATTTGCATGTTTGTACTTTATAACTAACATTGGCTTTGGGTAAGAGTAGGTTTGTAATAGATGGGGAAATTGAAGGTAAACCCGAATCGCGTTATCTGAAAAATAAACGGGAACAAAAATCGAATAGTTTCAGAGTTTGGTTTATTGCCTTATCCGTTCTCCTATTTTTGTTCATTCTGGCAACGTTTGTATTATTTATTGAAAATATGGAAGCAAATAATTCTATCAAGTTAATGAAACAAACAAATTTTAAGGCTGAACAATCTATCGCGATAACAAAAGAATATAAACAGTCAAACGATACTTTAGCTAAAAGAATAATAAAGTTAAAAATTGAAAATGAAATTTTGGTGCAGGGAAGTGCAATACCTGAAGGCATATTTTTCGAAGTACAGATTGGTAATTTCTCTGATTTTACACTCGATACCTACAAAGATGAACTTAAGGACCTACACGAATATAAAACTGCAAAAGTTTCAAAATTTTGTCTCGGACGTTTTCGGTCTTTCCAGAGAGCCATGTTATTTGAGAATGATATTAAGAAAATCGGGATCACCAATGCCTTTATTGTGGGTCGTATTGACGGGAAATTGGTAGATTATCAAGAGGCTTTGAAACAATACCATCAAAATGAGGCAAATTAAAAATAAAACACACAACAAAACGTTTACTTTTTTGGTAAATAGCAATACTTACAACAACGCATGAATTCAACTAAAAAAGAGCATATACTCAACAATGAACTCCTATTAAAGCTTGATGAATTTATCAGGAAGTTCTATAAAAACAGACTACTTCAAGGAGCTATATTTTTTACTGGCAGTGTTCTTACCTTCTTTCTGTTGGTTTCGCTCCTCGAATATTTTGGTCGTTTTAATACTACTGTCCGCACCGTTCTCTTCTATGGTTTTTTAACATTTACAGGAATCATTCTCTATCGTTTCATCCTTGTACCTTTATTTAAACTTTATAAAATAGGTTCGAGGCTTAATTACGAAGCAGCTTCGCAGATAATTGGACAGCATTTTAGTAATATTAAGGATAAACTTCTCAACACCCTTCAACTCGGTCAGCAGTTTCAATCAGAATTTGATAACCGTTTTTTAGCCGCTTCCATCAATCAAAAAATTCTAGAATTGCGCCCTATTCGGTTTTCTAGTGCCATTGATTTTAAAGGCAATAAACGCTATCTGAAATATGCTCTTGGTCCATTTCTCGTGCTTTTAGCTATCATGATTATTGCTCCTGGTTTCAAAGAAACCACCACAAGACTAATTGAACACGATAAACATTTTGCCGTGCCTGCACCTTTTACTTTTGTTTTAAACAATAAAATACTTGAAGCTTCGCAAAATGAAGATTTTGAAGTTGATTTAACAATAACAGGAAAAATGATTCCTGAAGAAGTTTATTTGGTAACGGATGGCAACCGATTTAAAATGAAAAAAGAGGGTAATTCTACTTTTAAATTTACCCTAAAAAATGTTCAGAAGTCCTTTAAATTTCACTTTGAATCAAATACCTATAGTTCGGATGAATTTCAACTTGTTGTAAAACAAAAACCTGTCTTGCTTAACTTTAGCATTAATGTTGATTACCCAGCCTATACTGGTAGAACGGATGAAAAATTAGAAAATATTGGCGATCTCACTGTACCTGCTGGAACAAAGATATCGTGGAAATTTAATACCAAAAATGTAGATAATTTAAAAATTTACTATGAAGTTTCCTTTATTAATGCTAAAAGAGAAGAAGAAAACCGTTTTTCTTTTAGCAGAATTTTTAAATCCAGTGAGCAAATAAAGCTTAAAACCACCAACAAGGAAGCAGAAGGGAAAGATTCAGTCATATATCAAATCAATGTGCTTCCAGATAATTATCCTCAAATAAGTTTCAGAGAGCGACGTGATAGCAGTAACTCCAAATTGCTCTATTTTGTTGGAGATATTACCGATGATTACGGATTCACCAAACTATTATTTCATTACAAATTTACCGAAACTGAAGATCCACTTAAAAAGAAGGAAGGTCTTAAAAGCCAAATTATTGGAATTAATACCATACAAACCACACAGAACTATTTTTATATGTGGGATATTTCAGGATTGGCTATAAAGCCAGGAGAGAAACTAGAATACTACTTTGAAGTTTGGGACAATGATGGCGTAAATGGTTCTAAGGCAACGCGCACAAGCAATGGACTATTTGCCGCTCCTACTCTAGAACAGATTGAAAAACAAACAGAGAAAAGCAATGAAACAATCAAGGATGAAATGGCTCAAGCTATCAAAGAAACTAAGGAACTTGAAGATGAAATTAAGAAACTTGAGCAAAAACTAACTGAGAAAAAGTCGCTAAGTTGGGAAGATAAAAAACAACTCCAAGACTTGCTTGATAAGCATGAAAACCTTCAGGAAAAGATGAAGGAATTGATGGATCAAAATAAGGAGAAGAATCAAAAAGAATCAGAGTTTAAGCCTGTTGACAAGGATATTCAACAAAAAGAAGAAGAACTTCAAAAACTGATGGATGAGTTGATGGATAAGGACATGAAGGAATTGCTTGATAAGATGCGTGAACTATTGAAAAATGACCAAAAAGACCAACTTCAGGAAAAAATGGAGCAGTTTAAATTGAGCGACAAAGATCAAAAGAAGAAGATGGAACGTGCCTTGGAACTTTTCAAAAAGCTTGAACTAGAGAAAAAGATGAAGCAAACAATTGATAAATTAGATCAATTAGCTAAGGAGCAAGAAAAACTTTCAGAAGATAGCAAAAACAACAAAGAAACGCCTGAGGAATTAAGCAAAAAGCAGGATGAGCTGAATAAAAAGTTTGAAGATATTAAAAAGAATCTGGATGAAATTAAGGAAAAAAACGAAAAACTTGAAAAGCCAAACGAGTTAAAGGATACCAAAGAAAAAGAAGAATCCATCGACAAAGAGCAGAAAGAAAGTAAAAAGGAGCTTGATCAAAAGCAGAACAAAAAAGCCGCACCACATCAAAAAAAGGCTGCTGAGGATATGAAGGATATGAGCAAGGAAATGGACGACGAGATGACAGCCATGCAGAAAGAAAAGCAGGAAGAAGACTACAATACGCTGAGACAAATTTTAGAAAACTTAGTCCAAGTATCGAAAGATCAGGAAAAGTTGATGAAGGATTTTAAGGCGGTTGGGGGCTATAATCCGAAATTTGTAGAACTGGCACAGCAACAGAAGAAACTGCATGATGATACAAAAATTATTGAAGATTCATTGTTTGCATTGAGCAAACGTGTAATCCAAATTCAATCTTTTATCAATAAAGAGATAGGTTTGGTGAATAGTAATATGGATAAAGCACTTGAAAATCTTGGTTTTAGAAATATTCCCGGTTTGGTAAATAACCAGCAATATGTAATGACGAGCTTAAATAACTTAGCCCTGATGTTGAGCGATGTTCTAAAAAACATGCAGGATGAAATGAAAGCGCCACCCAATCCGAACTGCAAAAATCCAAAACCGGGGAAGGGTAAAAAGCCCAGTATGAAAGAGTTGAAGCAGATGCAAGAGAAAATGAATAAGGAAATGGGTGAAATGGGTAAGGAAGGAAAACGACCATCCTCCAAGCAATTGGCTCAAATGGCAGCGGAACAAGCCGCCTTAAGAAAAAAATTGCGCGATTTGCAAAAGGAACTTGAAAAAGAAGGCAATGGCAAGAAGTTAGGTGATTTACAAAAAACACAAGAATTGATGGATGAGGTTGAAAAAGACATTGTGAATAAAAAAATAACTGAAGAAACTCTACGCCGCCAAAGGGAAATTTTGACCAGACTTCTCGATCATGAGCGGGCAGAAAAAGAACAGGAGCAGGATGAGGAAAGAAAATCGAATGAGGGAAAGGATATTAAGCGTGATTTGCCGCCATCCTTGCAACAGTATTTAAAGGAACAAGAAAAAGGACAAGAATTACTGCGCTCTGTTTCACCAAGTTTGAATCCGTATTACAAAGAAAAAGTTAAAGAATATTTTAAATCCCTCGAAAAATAACCATGTATAAAGTAACAGTTGACGAACAGCCCGAATTGGAGATCCAAATTAAAGACGGCAATTATTTTATCGAAAACAAAATAGCAGATTTCAATATTGTTGCCAATTCCGATGGTACATATCACGCCTTATATGAAGGAAAATCGTATCATATAAAAGTTTTGAAACAAGATCCACATAATTTAACCCTCCAGTTGAATAATAAGAAAAGGGAAACCCGCATAAAAAATGAGTTGGAAGACCTTCTTACCCAAATGGGGATGGACAAATTATCTGGCAATGTGATGAACGAACTTAAAGCGCCTATGCCGGGGATGGTATTAAAGGTATTGGTAAAAGCGGGTGATACGGTAAACAAAGGCGATAGCTTGATAGTGTTGGAAGCTATGAAAATGGAAAATAATATCAAAGCACTGGGTGATGCGGTTGTATCTGCAATACAGGCAAAAGCAGGAGATAAAGTGGAGAAAAATCAGGTGTTGATGAGTTTTTAGTGCACTAAATTCAGCCCATTAGGAGTATATTCAAACAATATTAAAACTCAGAGTATTTATTTGCCAAATTAATATATAAGGCAACTACGGAATACATTACAAAAAAAACTCTCCAGTCAAATCAATATAATCTTCGGAATATTTTAATCCTTTTCCTTTTCTAATATGGAAAAATTTCGGGATTACTTTCAGCTTTTGGTTTGAAAATTCAATAAGAATTCTCTCAACTGGTTTGTCGGGATAAGAAAAGACTTCCGTAATTCTTGAAGGAAAAAAATTGTATTTCTCTGCTATTTCTATCCAGCTTTCTGAATTTGTTGACGGTAGAACAAGTGAAACAATTCCCTTTGGAAGCAATAACTGTTTGCATGAAACAAAAAAATCATCTGTTGATAAAGTGTCGGTGTGTCTTGCCTGATTTCTGGCTTTGATAGGTGACGGCGTGCTTCCAACAAAATAAGGAGGATTGCTTACGATATGATCAAACTGAGGTTTGGCATTATTTGCCAATGCTTGTAACGAAATAAGTTGGACTTCTAATCTGTTGAACCAAGGACATTTCTTGAAATTTGAATCTGCTTCCTGTATTGATTCTGGATGAATATCAATAGCAGAAATGGTGACTAAAGAATTTCTTTGGACTAACATGAGGGCTATAATGCCACATCCTGTTCCCACTTCTAAAATTTTTTCATTTTTTTTTATTTCCGTCCATGCACCTAATAAAACAGCATCTGTACCCACTCGCATGCTACTGTTTCCGTGGCTTACAGCAAATTGTTTAAACTTAAAAATCACTTTACAAAGGAACGATAAAATATACTTTTTTAAAAAAAATAAAAAATATATAGTACTATGTATTGCATAGTACAATTTAAAACACATATCTTTGCATAACATTTTAACTGATTGAAAAAAAAATCCATACGTTATCAATCACAAAATAATATGCTAAAGTTAAATTCATGAATGTAGAAAACACCATATCACAAATGCGGAAGGGAATACTGGAATATTGTATTCTGGCTGTAATAAGCAGGGGCGAAATTTACGCTTCCGATATTCTTACCGAACTAAAAGAAGCACATCTTATCGTTGTTGAAGGGACACTATATCCCCTTTTAACGAGACTAAAGAATGCAGAGCTACTCACTTACACTTGGAAAGAATCGCTTCAAGGTCCACCAAGAAAGTATTTTTTGCTTACAGATATCGGTCGAGCATTTTTAAATGAGTTAGACCAAACTTGGAAAGAACTTAATTATTCAGTCAATAAAACAACCCAAAAATAAAAATCACAATGGATAAAATTATCACAATTTACTTAGGCGGACATTCAATTAAAATGGAAGAAGAGGCTTACGAAGCCCTCAAACCCTATATTCGTCAGATTGAAGAAACCTTTGCCAATACCGAAAATGGCAAGGAAATTATCAACGATATTGAGGCACGAATTGCCGAAATGCTGATTGAAAGAACCGATGGGAAAATATCGGTATCTCTTGAAGATATTGAGTTTATCAAGAAAACAATGGGAAACCCTGTAGAATTTGAGGATAGCAATGCAGAGGAACCTACAAAACGCCCAGATATTCCATCAGATACGGTTCGCAAACGCCTTTATCGCGATACTGATAACAAAATATTTGGTGGCGTATGCTCAGGAATTTCTAATTATCTAAATATTGATCCAGTGATTGTGCGATTGATTTGGGTATTTCTGTTCTTTGTAATGGGTGTTGGGTTTCTACTCTATTTTATTATGTGGATTATTGTTCCTGAAGCCATTACCACTGCTCAAAAGTTAGAAATGAGTGGAGAAGCACCTACGCTCGATAACATCATTAATCGGGTAAAATCTGAGGCAGGCAAAGTAGAACAAAATTTAAGAGCACAAAATTTTGGTCAAAAAATAACAGAAATATTCCGCAGTATTTCTCCTCTATTTCTCTTCTTTTTTAAAATTATAGCCTTTTTTATTGGCATTTTCCTTTTGGTAATTCTTTCAGCCCTGCTTATTGGATTAATTTTCGGAATAAATAGCCTTGTATTTAATGACAATGGTTTTTCAATTCACTACATCCCCAATGTATTTGATGTTGCATGGCAGTTATCAACTGTTAAACTTTTAATCGCTTTGTTTTTTGGCATACCGCTATTTAGTATTTTAGCCGGACTTTTAAAATTCATATTTAATTCAAAAGTAAATTTCCGCCCTGTACGCCAAGTTTTAGGATGGGTTTGGATTGCTGTTATACCACTTCTTATCTATTTTGTGTACGTTGGGGTTCAAAACTTTAAATCTTATGAAACACTTAGCGTTGAAAAAACAGAGAAAATTTCCGCACCCATTCTTATTAAAATGACAGATACCTTTGAAGGTAATTTATTTGAAAGCTTTGATATACTTATTACTCCGTCTGAAGATAGTTTAATGCATATTGACTATACGCAGTCTGCCTCTGGTAAAAATATTTTGAATGCCCGCGATATGGCTCGAAAAAATGAAGCTGGTTACATTTATACCGATAATATCCTCACTCTAACAAATTCGGATTACTTTCAAAAAACAAAATTATTCAGAAGGCAAAAAGTGGTGTTTAATATCCAAATTCCAAATGGTAAGTCATTTACATTTGACAAATCAGTACAAAAGGAAGAGATAAACACCATTGTAAACGGTCACAATATCAGTTATTACGCCAACGAAAGCAACAAGTATGAAAATCCATTGGTCTTTTTACGCAATGATCTCTTTTGTCCAACCTGCCCAGATTCTATTCCTGTTGGAAGTTCGCGCGCACTCAATTTTTCAAATTTTGAACGGGTTGAAGTGGAGGGTTATATTGATGTTGAAATCAAACGTGGAACGGAGTTTCGTGTTGAAAAGACAGGTTCCTCCAATATCATTCGTCATTTAGAAATCAATCAATATGGAAGTGTCTTAAATATTGACATGGAAGATGGACATTTTAATTTGAAAACAAAACCAAGGGTAATCATCACTATGCCTGAGTTAAAGAGTTTAAAGCTTTCAGGTGCTTCTGAGTGTAAACTTGGCAACTTTGCCGGTGAATCATTTAATTTTGAATGCAATGGGGCATCCCGTGCTACAATGTCAGTGGATTACAGTGAGATTCAAGTTAATATGAGTGGGGCAGGGAATCTTGAAATATCAGGAAGTTCAAAGAATCTGAATTCATATCTATCTGGAGCATCAAATATCAACGCACAAAAATTGGTGATGGAAACAGCTATAATTGATATTAGCGGTGCCTCCGAAATTATTTTGGGTACTTCAAAATCAATACAAGGCGAGGCTTCAGGTGCTAGCAAGGTTGAGTATCTTGGGAATCCGATTATTAAATTGAGTACTTCAGGGGTGAGTAAGATTAAGCCGTATGTTGCAGGAAATTAAGGTATAAAGTGTCTTTAAGAAAGTTTACAAAATAACTTCGACTTTTTATTGCAAATTTGAAGGCAGTTCTTATTTAGACTTTTGTTTATTGACTAACTCAATGTAAACATCTCAATTTCAATATCTACAATTTCGTTCGATTTCAGAGTCACTTCCATAATGGAATAGAATGGGTTGCATACTGTCAATTTGAAACGCTCACTTTTTGATGAAAGGTAGAAAATCCATTGACTACTCTTACCAAATAAATTCCAGAAGTTACATTCAATTCTATTAAATAATTGAGTTTGTAAGGCGAAGTTACTATTGTTATTATTTTTTCGCCAATAAGATTATAAATCTCAATAGAAAAATTATTTTCAGGTTTTTCAATACTCAAGGTAAAACTTCCTTGGTTTGGGTTAGGGAATATGAAAATATTTCTAGCCTTTATTATTGAGTAAATACCAACTGTTTCATTACACGTTTCAGATTGGCATCCGGATAAATCAGTTACAGTAAGACAAATATTATTTTGGTCAATAGATGTTATGGTATGGGTATGTGTGGGTATAGATTTGGTAATGCTATCTGTGGTTCCAAATCTCCATTTATAGCTTGTAAGCCCAGATTTATCAGCTTTCAAATCCACGGTTTTTCCTAATTTTTGGTATGTAAACTTTGAATCTGGACTGGCATTAATTGTTACTTGTTTAGTTGTAGAATCAGAACACCCAAGCCCTAAAGCCATAAGCGTTACATTAAATGTTCTTGTCACCCCGCCGATGTTATAAAGGTGTTTTGGGTTTTCCATGCTTGATGTTTGTCCATCCCCAAATTTCCAGATATAACCCCGTTCATCCGATGTATTAATAAATTCCACACTATCCTTTTCGCAAACATCTGTTGTCATAAAATCAGCTTTGGGTTTAGCTTTAACTAACTTTATAGTATCCCATTCCACACAAAAGCTAAGATTAGTAGCTTTAGCATAATAGGTTCCTTCTTTGCTTATTTTAACGGTAT
>Ga0163144_10013223_pt1 | contig 17241 bp, 18 predicted proteins | sample OliLak19BULKMAT1_FD_123175 | JGI IMG/M metagenome (GOLD analysis project Ga0163144, IMG submission 123175) | Freshwater microbial mat bacterial communities from Lake Vanda, McMurdo Dry Valleys, Antarctica - Oligotrophic Lake LV.19.BULKMAT1 | ecosystem: Environmental > Aquatic > Freshwater >... | reverse complement strand
GGGGGAGACTTGAACTCCCGACCTCGCGATTATGAGTCGCGCGCTCTAACCAGCTGAGCTACCGAACCGTTCGCCGCGTCAGCGAAGGCGCCTGATACACATTGGGGCGGGGCCGTGCAAGCGGCTAGGCAGGCGGGGCTACGCGGCGCACCGCCCAGTCACGGGCCCAGGAATCGAGGGCCATTAGCTGCTGGCCCAGAGACACGCCGTCGGGGGTCATCCGGTAGCCGTCCTCGCCGGCGTCCACGAGGCCGGCCTCACGCAGAACCTTCAGGCGGGTGTTCAGGACGGTGGGTGAAAGGCCGTCGCAGCGGGCCTGCAAGCCGCGGAAAGTCTCGGCGCCGCCTTGCAGCTCCCAGAGGATGCGCAGGGTCCAGCGCTGACCGAGCAGGTCCAACAACACCATGACTGGACGGCCGGTGGTTGAGCCCCGGACGGGCTTTGCGGTGCGGGCCATACGCGAACTCCGATTGACGCTACAAAAAACGTAGCATAAGTATGCTACTGTTTCGATAGCAAAAGATTGCATGATGTCCAATCGGCTGGTTCCTCTCGAAGCGCCGTTTCCTGCCGAGACCGAAGCCCTGCTGGCGCGCTACCCGCGTCAGGAGGGCTATCTGCTCTCGCTGTTCCGCACGTTTGCCAATTCGCCGCGTTTCCTGACGCGCGGCGTGCCCAACCTGCTGGACAAAGACAGTCCCTTGGCCTTGCGCGACCGCGAGATCGTGATCCTGCGCGTCACCGCGCACTATGACTGCGAATACGAATGGGGCGTGCACGTTGCGATTTTTGCCAGCGCGGCGAAGCTGACCGGGGCGCAGGTTTCAGCAACGCGGCTCATGCTGGCCAACGCGCCGGTCTGGAGCGAGCGCGAGCAGCGCCTGCTGGCGGCGGTGGATGCCTTCTGCCATCGCGGCGTTCTAACGGATGACGCGCTTGATGCGTTCACGGAGGATTGGACGAAGGCGCAGCAGTTGGAGATCCTTGCGCTCTGCGGCGCCTATCACACGGTCAGTCTCGTTGCGAATGCGGCGCGCCTGCCGCCGGAGCCGTTCGCGAAGCGGTTTCCGGCGTCCTGACTCAGGCGGATGCCAAGTCCGCGACGTGTCCGGCAATCGACAGCGATGAGGTCAGCCCCGGGCTTTCGATGCCCAGGAGGTTGATCAGACCCGTGCTGCGATGGGTTTCGGGCCCCTCGATGCGGAAATCGCCAGAGGGGGCGCCTTGCGCCACCAGTTTCGGGCGCACGCCGGCATAATCGGGGCTGAGGCGCTCGATTGTCAGGCCCGGCCAGAACCGGGTCACTTCGGCATGGAATGCCTTCGCCCGGGCCGGATCGACGCGGTAATCGAAGGGCGGGCTCGCATCCTCCGGCAGCCATTCGGCGTCCGGGCCCAGCTTGCCGCGCCCGGCCATGTCGATGGTGAGGTGCAGGCCGAGGCTGGACGTGGTCGGCATCGGGTAGATGAGGCGGCTGAACGGCGTGTGCCCCTGGATCGTGAAATAGCTGCCCTTCACATAGTGCGGCTGGGGCAGGCCAGCGGTGTGCGGGCCCTCGATGGCGGCGGCGATGCGGATGGCATGGTGGCCGCCCGCATTGACGACCATGCGGGCCCGGATGGTGGCAGGGGAGGCGCCGCCGGTCTCAAGGCGGACATGGCCGGTCTCGACCGCGCCGGACAGCAGCGGCGTGCCGAAGGCGATGGAGCCGCCCGCATCCTCAAGTTCGCCCTGCAGGGCGAGGAAATAGGCGTGGCTGTCGAAGATGCCGGAGACGGGCGAAACGATGGCGCCGGTGACATTCGCGCTGAGGGCGGGCTCGATTTTCCGGACGGCGGCGCCATCAATCAGGCTGAGCTGCTCGACGCCGTTCGCCTCGGCGCGTCCGAGGATGGCCTGCAGCTCGCCCGCTTCGGCGTCGCCCACAGAGACCACGAACTTGCCGCAGCGCTTCACCGTGACACCGTGCGCATCCAGGTAATCGTAGAGCATCCGGCGGCCATTGACGCAGTGGCGCGCCTTCAGGCTGCCCTTGGCATAGTAGAGACCGGCATGGATCACCTCGGAATTGCGCGAGGAGGTATGCATCGCGATCTGGTCTTCGGCCTCCAGCACGATCACTTCGCGGCCCGCCCGGGCGAGGGCGCGGGCCGAGGCGAGGCCGATCACGCCGGCCCCGATGACGACCACATCTGCCTCGAAACTGTCCGCCATCGTGTGCCTGTCTGCGTTGGGTGGACGCCGCCGCTCGCCGGAAGCCTCCAAACGGTCTAGTATCAGGGCTCATGATCAGAAGCAGCCTGATTCTCGCGGCGCTTGTTGTCTCAGGGGCGCTGAGCGCGTTCGCGGATGTCGCGAGCGCCAATGCGGCGTTCCGCGAGGGGCAATATGACCTCGCGCTAAGCGAAGCGGCCGGGGACCGCTCGGCCGATGCGCATGCCCTGCGGGCGCGGGCGATGCTCGCCAAGGTGATGTGTGCCGGGCGCGAGCCGGACCTCGCCGCGCTCAAGGACGCGCTGGCCGCCGCCGAAGCGGCGCTGAAGCTGGATTCGGATCACGGGGAAGGCCGGCTGCAAAAGGCGATTGCCCTGTCGCTGCTGACCCGGCCGATGAGCCTCTCGGAAGCCAATGACTCCGGCTATGGACCAAAAGCGCGGGCGTTGGCGGAGGACGTGCTGGCGGATGATCCGGAGAACCACTACGCGCTGGGCTTCCTCGCCGTCTGGCATGTCGAAGTGCACCGGCGCGGCGGCACGCTCGGCGCCGCCGTGATGGGGGCAAGCCTCAAGACAGCGCGCAAGTATTACGCCGAAGCCATCCGCCTCGCGCCTGAGGACGCCGGCCTGCGCTGGCAATGGGCCCGTGCGCTCGCGGCGTATAACGCAAAAAAGTATCACAGCGAGATCGAGACGGAACTGGAAGCCGCCCTCGCGATTGATCCGCAGACGGATCTTGACCGCGTGATGCAGGAGAGGGCGGCCGTGTTGCTGGAAGTCGCCCAGACGCAGAAACCGCGCGAGACCGAGAAGACGGCGCAGGGGATGCTTTAGGTCGGGATTTATCCCGCCCTGCGGACTATTCCGCCGCAACCGCCTCGCTATGCGCCGCTTCCTCTGACAGCCAGCGCTCTGCTTCCAGCGCGGCCATGCAGCCCATGCCGGCGGCGGTGACGGCCTGGCGGTAGGTTTCGTCGGTAACGTCGCCCGCAGCGAAGACGCCGGGGATGGCGGTGCGGGTGGAGCCGGGCTCGGTGATCAGGTAGCCGTTCGGGCGCATCGGCAGCTTGCCCACGAAAAGCTCCGTGGACGGTGCATGGCCGATGGCGATGAAGATGCCGTGGACCGGGATGTCCCGTGTCGCGCCGGTCTTCACATTTTTGATGCGCGCGGCGGTCACGCCGAGGGGCTGCTCGTCGCCGAGCACATCTTCCAGCGCCGTATCCCAGATCACTTCGACCTTCGGATTCTTGAACAGTCGGTCCTGCAGGATCTTCTCGGCGCGGAAATGGTCGCGGCGGTGGACGACCGTGACCGTTGAGGCGAAGTTCGTCAGGAACAGCGCCTCCTCGACGGCCGTGTTGCCGCCGCCGATGACCATCACGTCGCGGCCCCGGTAGAAGAAGCCGTCACAGGTGGCGCAGGCGGAGACGCCGAAGCCCTTGAACTTCTGCTCGCTGGGAAGGTCCAGCCACTTGGCCTGCGCGCCCGTGGAGATGATCACGGCGTCGGCGGTATAGGTCGTGCCGTTCTCGCCAACGGCCTTGAAGGGGCGGCTGTCGAAATCAACGCGGAGGATGTGATCGTTGACCACCTTGGCGCCCATTTTCTCGGCATGTTCCTGCATGCGCACCATCAGGTCCGGCCCCAGCACGTGGGCGTCGCCCGGCCAGTTCTCGACATCGGTGGTGATGGTCAGCTGGCCGCCCGGCTGCATGCCGGTGACGACGAGCGTTTCGCGCAGGGACCGCGCGGCATAGACGGCGGCCGTCCAGCCGGCCGGGCCGGAGCCGATGATGAGGATTTCGGTATGTCTGGTCTCGGCCATGGGGGCCTCCCGCGTCTCTGATGCCCCTATATGGGCGCTGGTTTCGAGGGTTAAAGCGCTGCGCGCGGCTTCGCAATGCGGCTATGCGTTCCCGGCGATCACTTCGACCGTGGCATGGCTGGCGCCGAAGGCATGGGCGAGGCGTTCCTTGACCGCGCGGCGCACCGCTTCGGCCGTCGCCCCGTCCGCGAGCGTCACTTCCAGTGTCACCAGCGGGCGCGATTCGGTCAGCGCCCAGGCATGCACATGGGTGACATTGGCGACGCCCGGCACGTTGGCCTTCAGGTCCGCGATGATCTTCGCAGCCTCAAGGCCTTCGGGCGTGCCTTCGATCAAGATATGCCCGGACTCCCGCGCAATGCGCACGCCGCCATAGAGGGCGAGGCCCGCGACGAGGATCGAGAGCAGGGGGTCGGCGATGTACCAGCCCTGCCAGAGGATCAGCACGGCGGCGAGGATAGCCGCGACCGAGCCGAGCATGTCGCCCGCCACGTGCCAGAGCGCGCCGCGCAGGTTGAGATCGTCCTTGTGGCCGCCGCCATGCAGGATGGCGAAGGCGATCACATTGACGACGAGCCCCAACACCGCGACGCCAAGCATCAGCTCGCCCAGGACCGGCGAGGGCAGCAGCAGGCGGTTGATGGCTTCCCATACGATCCACAGCGCCAGCAGGATCAGCAGTATGCCATTGGTAAAAGCGGCGAGCACCTTCATCCGGCCAAAGCCGAAACTGCGGCCCGGATCGGCCGGACGGGCGGCGAGCTTGTAGCCGAGCCAGGCGAGCATAAGCGAGCCGGTATCGGTCAGCATGTGCGCCGCGTCCGCCATCAGCGCCAGCGAGCCGGAGAGAATGCCGCCGATGACCTCGGCGAACATGAACCCGCCTGTCAACATCGCGGCCAGCACGACGCGGCGCCGGGAATCGGCGCTGCTCATGTCGGCATGGTGCTGATGGTGGGCGTGGTCCTCATGGTCATGCGCATGGGCGAGGCCATGCGCGTGGGCATGGTCGTGGGCGCTGTCGGCGGGGCAGTTGGCGGCGGGATGATCGTGCATGCGGCGGGCGTGCCGCGCGGGGCGGGCAAGGTCAAGCGGCGCGTGATAGCATAACGCCCCCGGATGGGGTTATGCTCGCGCCACAAGCATGGACACAACATGCGAGGGAGGAAATCATGGGCGAAGTGCGCCTGCGGCAACTCGTGATTGCCGCGGAAACGCTGTCGGTGGCAGACACGCTGGCAGACGTTCTGGGCCTCAGGGAGGCCTATCTCGACCCCGGCGTGGCCGAGTTCGGCCTCATCAACCGAGTCTACGCGATTGGCGACCAGTTCCTGGAAGTCGTGGTGCCCACCGCGCTGACCGCCCCGGCGGGCCGTTTCCTCGCGCGGGGCGGGGAGGGCGGATACATGGCGATTTTCCAGACCGATGACCTCGCCGCTGCAAGGGCCCGGGCCGACGCACTGAGTATCCGCCGCGTCTGGAATATCGACCTCGCCGACATTTCCGCTAGTCACCTGCACCCGGCGGATGTCGGCGCCGCGATCATCTCGATCGACGAAGCCCGCCCGCCCGCCAGCTGGCGCTGGGGTGGGCCGGACTGGGAGAAGCATGCGGCGCGCGGCAGGCTGACCGGCGCGGTGATCCATACGTTTGACCCAGACCTGATGGCGACGCGTTGGGCCGAGGCGCTGGGCGTGAAGGCTGAAGGCGGGCGCGTGGAGTTGTCAGACGCTATCTTGGAATTCCGTCAGGGCACGGAGGAGCGCATCGTGAAGTTCCGCGTCAGCGTGCCGGATGTGAACGCCGCCTCGGTACGCGCAGCAAGGCGCGGGCTGGACGTGGTCGATGATGAGGTGCGGATTGGCGGCGTGGGGATTATGCTCGGCAGCTGAGAAGACCCTCACTTCCCATCGCTGCGCGATGGGTCCCTCCTCTCCCATTGCATGGGAGAGGGGTTAAGAGGCGTTCGTGGCGGCGAGGTGAAAACCCCCCTCCCGCATCGCGGGAGAGGAGGGGCCCGCGACCGCAGGTCGTGGGAGGTGAGGGCCTTGCCTCGCCGGACTAAACATCCACCTCCGCCTCAAGCGCAAATTCCTCGATGAACTCGCGCCGCGGCTCCACCACGTCGCCCATCAGCTTCGTGAACAGTTCGTCCGCCTCGTCGGCGTGTTCGACTTTCACTTGCAGCAGCGTGCGGGCGTTGGCGTCCAGCGTGGTTTCCCAGAGCTGGTCGGCGTTCATTTCGCCGAGGCCCTTATAGCGTTGGACCTTGAGGCCCTTGCGGCCGGATTCGAGCACGGCGTCGAGCAGGCTGGCGGGTCCGTGTACGGCAATTTCGCCGCCCTTCTCCTGGCGCAGGATGGCCGGCTTTTCGTACAGCTCACGCACGCCCGCCGCGCGTTCGGCAAGGCGGATGGCATCCTGGCTGGCGATCAGCGAGGGCGGCAGCACGGCGGTCTCGTCCACGCCGCGCACGGTGCGTTGCAGCACCAGCGCGCCTTCGACGAAGCGGCCCGCCCAGGTGTCCTCGCCTTCCTCTGCGAGGCGGTTGAGGCGCACAGCGGTCGCCTTGGCTTCCGGGTCATCGGCGTTGCCCGCGAGGGCGCCTGCGAGCGCCGCATGCTCGATCAGGTCCGCCGGCGCGCGCAGGGCGAGACGGCGCAGGCTCGCGCGGAAGTTCGCCGCCTGGCGCACCCGGTCGCGCAGGTCTTCGCTGGCGATCTGCGTGCCGTCGGCCAGGATCAGCGTCTCGCCGCTGGTGCCTTCGCTGATCAGGTAGGCTTCGAGTTCCGCATCATCCTTCACATAGCGCTCGGACTTGCCGCGCGTCACTTTGTAGAGCGGCGGCTGGGCGATGTAGAGATACCCGCGCTCGATGATCTCGGGCATCTGGCGATAGAAGAAGGTCAGCAGCAGGGTGCGGATATGCGCGCCGTCCACGTCGGCATCGGTCATGATGATGATCTTGTGATAGCGCAGCTTTTCAATGTTGAACTCGTCGCGGCCGATGCCCGCGCCGAGGGCCATGATCAGTGTACCGATCTGGTCGGAGCCGAGCATCTTGTCGAAGCGCGAGCGCTCGACGTTGAGGATCTTGCCGCGCAGCGGGAGGATCGCCTGATTGTCGCGGCTGCGGCCCTGTTTGGCGGAGCCGCCAGCCGAGTCGCCCTCGACGATGAAGATTTCGGATTTCGCCGGGTCTTTCTCCTGGCAGTCGGCCAGCTTGCCGGGCAGGGACGTGATGTCGAGCGCCGACTTGCGGCGCGTCAGCTCGCGCGCCTTGCGGGCGGCTTCGCGGGCGGTGGCGGCCTCGACGATCTTCTCCATGATCTGGACGGCTTTTTTCGGGTTCTCCTCGAACCACTCGCCAAGCTTCTCGCCGATCAGGCTCTCGACCACCGGGCGGACCTCGGAGGAGACGAGCTTGTCTTTCGTCTGTGAACTGAACTTCGGGTCCGGCACCTTCACCGACAGCACGCAGGTCAGCCCTTCGCGCGCATCGTCGCCGGAAATCTCGACCTTCGACTTCTTCGCAATGCCGGTCTCGTTGGCATACTTGTTGACGATACGCGTCAGTGCTCCACGGAAGCCCGCAAGGTGCGTGCCGCCATCGCGCTGCGGGATGTTGTTGGTGAAGCATAGCACGGACTCGTGATAGCTGTCGGTCCACTCAAGCGCCGCTTCGACAGTGATCCCGTCTTTCTCCGCGATGACGTAAATGGGCTCGCCGATCAGCGAGGTTTTCTGCCGGTCGATATGCTGGACGAAGGCTTTCACGCCGCCTTCGTATTGCAGGATGATTTCGAATGGCTCGGCGCCCCGCTCGTCGCGGAAGATGATCTTCACGCCGGAGTTCAGGAAAGCGAGTTCGCGCAGACGGTGTTCCAGCGTCTTGCGGTCATAGTCGGTCATCGTGAAGGTCGTAGTGGAGGCGAGGAAACGCACGGCAGTGCCGGTGAAGTCCTTGCCATTCTCGCGCTTCGGAGACTTGCCGCGCTTGACGAGCGGCGCCTCGACGCGCCCGCCTTCGACGAAGCGCACGAAGTGTTCGTGGCCTTCGCGGTGGATGGTCAGGTCGAGCCAGTCCGACAGCGCGTTGACGACGGACACGCCGACGCCGTGCAGGCCGCCCGAGACCTTATAGGAGTTCTGGTCGAATTTCCCGCCCGCGTGCAACTGGGTCATGATGACCTCGGCGGCGGAGACGCCTTCGCCCGCGTGCAAGCCCACGGGGATGCCCCGGCCGTTATCGGTGACCTCGGCGGAGCCATCCGGGAACAGCGTGACGGTCACGCGGTCGGCATGGCCGGCGAGGGCTTCGTCGATCGCGTTATCGACGACTTCGTAGATCATGTGGTGCAGGCCCGAGCCATCATCGGTATCGCCGATATACATGCCGGGGCGTTTGCGCACCGCGTCGAGGCCCTTCAGGACCTTGATGGAATCTGCGCCATACTCGCCTTCGCCTCCCTCTTCGGGGGCCTCGGGGACAGTGTCATCCGCCATGGGAAATTCTTTCTCGGGTGATTCTCGGAATTGTCTTGAAATATACGGGATTTACGCCCCCTTGGGAACGTCCCGGGGGCGTATTTTGCAGTGCCGAAACGAATATAAAAACGCTATTCAGAACAAGGTGTTCTGGCGCAGTTTTCCGTCAATTTCCAAACCCGTCAGTCGCGGCCGCCGGAGGGGCCGCGTTTGGCCGGTTTCGGGCCGGATTTGAAGCCTGTTTTGGGGCCCTTCGAGGTGCTTGGCTTTCCCTTGAAGCCGCTCTTGGCGCGCGCGGCGGCGGTGCCGGTCTTGGCGGCGTACTTGGCGCTCGGCTTGGCGCGGGGCTTGCCGCCCTTGGCGCGGTCGTCCTGCACGTATTCGGAGGGCGCAAAGGCGCGGGGCGCAGGGGCCTCGTCGAAGCTGCGCTCACGCGGCGCGCGTTCGCGGGCTGGGCGTTCGGCGCGCTCGGCCGGCGGACGCTCCTTGCGATAGGCCGGGCGGGGGGCGTCGTCGCGGCTGTGCTCGCGGCGCGGCTCGCTGCGGGCTTCAGAGGGCGAAAACGGCTCCGGCTCCGGCACGCCGTCCAGCGGGAAGGCCTGCAGGCTGCCTTCGAGGCGGCCGGACTCGCCGACTTTCTCGAACAGCCGCATCGCGCCCTGCGGCGTCAACTCGACATGCGTGTTGCCGGTGTTGATGCGGATCTGGCCAATATCGTCACGCTCCAGGCCGCCGGCCTTGCACAGCATCGGCAGCAGCCATTTCGGGTCCGCGTTTTTCTTGCGGCCCACGTTGATCGCAATCCAGATCGCGCCGGGAAGATCGGCGCGTTCCGTGCGCGCGCGCTTTTCACGCGGCGGGCGATCTTCACGCGCAGGGCGATCCTCACGCGTGGTCCATTCCTCGCGGGGCGCGCGGTCCGGACGATCCGGGCGAATGCGTTCCGGCCGGTCGCGCAGCGAACGTTCGGGGCGTTCCCAATCCGGCTTGGCTTTGCGGTCGCTGGCACGGTCATCGACATCACGCAGCTCTTCCGGCGCCGAGCGGCCCTCGCGCTTGGCACGCACGAAAGCGGCGGCAACGGCAGCAGCGCCGTGCTGGGCGAGGAGTTGCTCGACAAGCTGTTTCTCGTGCGCATTGGCGGGTTCGCTGATCGCGGCATCAGAAAGGAGGCGCGCGTCATCCTGGCGGGCGATCTCGTCGGCCGAAGGCGGCTTGCCCCAGGTCGCGGAAATCTTGGCGTCGCCCAGCAGGCGCTCGACGCGCCGGCGGGCTTTCGGGGCCACCAGCAGCGCGCTGACGCCTTTACGCCCCGCGCGGCCCGTGCGGCCGGAACGGTGGAGCAGGGTGGCGGGATCGCGCGGCAGGTCCGCATGGATCACGAGGCCGAGGTTCTGCAGGTCGAGCCCGCGGGCGGCGACGTCAGTCGCGATGCAGACGCGGGCGCGGCCATCACGCAGGGCCTGCAGCGCGTTGGAGCGTTCCTTCTGGCTGAGCTCGCCCGAGAGGGCGACGACCGGGAAGCCCCGGTTGCCCATCCGGCTCATCAACTTGTTCACGGCGGCGCGGGTGGAGCAGAAGACCAGCGCGCTTTCGGAATCCGAATGGCGCACGATGTTGACGATGGCATTCTCTTCATCGCCCGGAGCGACGAGCAGGGCCTTGTATTCGATGTCGACGTGCTGGCTCTTCTCGGCGTCCGTGGTGACGCGCGCCGCGTTCTTCTGATAGCGCGCGGCGAGGGCGGCGATACCCTTCGGCACGGTGGCCGAGAACATCAGTGTACGGCGCTCATCCGGCGTGCCTTCAAGGATCAGCTCAAGCTCTTCGCGGAAGCCCATGTCGAGCATCTCGTCGGCCTCGTCCAGCACCACGACGCGCACGCCGCCGGTGACCAGAGAGCCGCGCTTGATATGGTCTGCCAGGCGTCCCGGCGTGCCGATCACGATATGCGCGCCGCGCTCCAGCGCGCGGCGTTCGTCGCGCATGTCCATGCCGCCGACGCAGGTGGCCAGGCGGGCGCCGGCAATGCCGTACAGCCAGCCCAGTTCGCGGGCGACCTGCATGGCGAGTTCGCGCGTCGGTGCGACGATCAGCGCCAGAGGGGAGGAGGCGGGCGAGAGCGTGTCTTCGCCTGAGAGGAGAGCGTCTGCCATGGCGAGGCCGAAGGCGACGGTCTTGCCGGAGCCGGTCTGGGCGGAGACGAGCAGGTCCTTGTCGGAGAGGTGCGGGACCAGGACGGCGGACTGAACCTGCGTGAGATCTGTATATCCGCGTGCGGAGAGTGCGCCGGCGAGTGCGGCGGGAAGCGTGTCGGGGAGGGTCATAAAGAGGCTTTCGGGCGTTAATCCGGCCTCATGGCACGTTTCCGGCCTCCCGGCTACGCCCCGCCTGCGGGGTTTGGGTTAACCGGCAAGGGTTTTCGCATGGTGGGCGATATGCTCGTCCATGAAGGTCGCGATGAAGTAATAGTCGTGCCCGTAGCCCTCGCGGAGCCGGTTATCGAGGCGCTGGCCGTCCTTTTCGCAGGCGGCGATGAAAATCTCCGGCTTCAGCTGGGTCTCGAGGAATTGGTCCGCCGTGCCGGTATCGACCAGGATCAGCGCTTTCGACTGGCGCTCCTTCACCAGTTCGGTCGCGTCATATTGTTCCCAGGCTACTGTGGGCGGGCCGAGATAGGCGGTGAACGCCTTCTCGCCCCAGGGCACGCGGGCAGGCGAGGTGATCGGCGAAAAGGCCGAGCAGGATTTGTACGTGTCCGGATGTTTCAGGTGCAGCGTGATCGCCCCATGCCCGCCCATCGAATGGCCGAAAATACCTTGCCGTGCCATGTCGGCCGGGAAATTCGCGGCGATGATCCCGGGCATTTCATCGGTGATATACTGGTCCATCCTGTAATGCTTCGCCCAAGGGGTCTGCGTGGCCGTCAGGTAAAACCCCGCGCCTTGCCCCAGATCATAGGCGTCATCATTCGGCACCCCCGCCCCCCGCGGGCTCGTATCCGGCGCAATGATTATCACCCCGTGCCGCGCCGCATGTTCCTGCACGCCGCCTTTCTCCATCACGTTGGCCCAGGTGCAGGTCAGCCCCGAGAGATACCAGAGCACCGGCACCGGCCCGTGCGCGGCCTGTGGCGGCGTATAGACTGCAAACCGCATCGTGCAGCCGAGCACATCGCTCTCATGATCGTGCACGGACAATGTGCCGCCAAAGGATTTCCAGGAGGAGACGGGCGTAAGGGTCATCATACTAATCCTTTAAAATTGGAGCAGGGCGCGGCTTCGGAAACGAAACCGCAAATCCGTCCTCGGCATAGCCTTCATCCGGCGCGTTATGCGGCGTGCCCGCTTCGGTAAAGTAGGCGAGGTCCGGCCAGCGCGCCTCCACCTCGGATTTCAGCTCCGGCGCCAGCCCGTTCGCCATGTGAGCGACCAGCGCCTTGGACCATTGCGCCACCGAGACCACCCGGTTGCCGCGCGCAATCGCCCGGTCGATCACCCAGCGGATGGAGGGCGACCCCACCGGGGAGATGTCCACCGGCAAGTCATCGCGCCATGTCATTCCGGCAACACGGCAATACACTCGATCTCCAGCGCCGCATTGAAGCCGAGCCCGTTAACGCCGACGGTGGAGCGCGCCGGTTTCGGGTCCGGCAGCGCCGCGGCATAGGCCGCGTTCATCTCGCCATAGTTCACCAAGTCGCCCAGGAAGACTGTGCATTTCACGAGGTTCGACAGGTCCGCGCCATACGCCGCCAGCATGCGTTCATAGTTTCGGAAAATCTGCGTGGTCTCCGCGCCCGTCCCGCCGGGCACGAGTTGGTTCGTGGCCGGATCAATGCCGAGCTCGCCCGAGAGGTAGAGCGTCTGCCCCACCCGCACCGCGCGCGAGAAGGGCAGAGTCTGTCCCGCAATCGGCTGGCCGGTATTGTAGGAAACATCCGGCCTTACCGCTGCCTCTTGCACATCGACCGAGACGCACGCAGGCAGCAGGAGAGCTGCGGCAAGCGCCGCCGATATCAAAATGCGTTTCATGCCGCAGCCCTCCCGTGACTTACTTGCGGTGCAGCGCGCAGAGTTTGTTGCCGTCCGGGTCGCGCAGATAGGCGAGGTAGAGCGCGCCGGCGCCTTCGCCGCGCCAGCCCGGCGGGTCTTCGATCGCCTTGCCGCCCGCTGCAACGCCGGCCTTGTGCCAGGCGTCTGCTTGCTCGGTCGAGGTCATCGCGAGGCCGATGGTCATGCCATTGCCGCTGGTGGCAGGGGTGCCATCAATCGGCGGGGTGACGAGGAAGATGCCGCCATTGTGCATGTAAACGAGGCGGCCCTTCGGGTCCGTGATCCCCGGCTTTCCGCCTACGGACGAAAACAGCGCATCATAGAACGCCTTGGACTTAGCGATGTCGTTCGAGCCGACCATCATGTGACTGTACATAGGTGTTTCCTCCAGTTGTGTTTGAGTAGAGTTCAGTTCGCAGGCGGCCGGGCGCCATGGTCGGCAAAAGCGGCCATGGCGGGGCCGTAGTCTTCGGGCGCCGGAAAACCTTCATAGCTGAATTCCGCGCCCGTGGTCGCATAAGGCAGGCGTTCGCGCGTCATCGTCTCGATGATGAGGCGCACCCAGCTGGCATCCTCCAGCATGCCGGGCCGGAAGTTCACAAAAGGCAAAGCAGGCATCCGCGTGAACAGCCAGTTCTTGCAATGCGGGCAGAACATCTGCTGGTTCTCGGCGTGCAGCCCGCCGACGACCGGCGCGCCTTCCGTTACTTCGAAGCCATCGACAGGCAGCAGCAGCGACAGTGAATAAGGCCCGCTCGTCAGCTTCTGGCAGCCCGTGCAATGGCACGCCATCGAAACAACGGGCGTCGCCGTGATGCGCATCTTCACCTGTCCGCACAGGCAGGCGGCGTTCCAGGGGAGATTCCAGTCGCTCATCAATACACCACCACGCTGCGAATGCTCTTGCCCTCGTGCATCAGATCGAACGCGTCGTTGATCTTGTCCAGCGTCATCACGTGCGTGATCATCGGGTCGATCTCGATCTTGCCGTTCATGTACCAGTCGACGATCTTCGGCACATCCGTGCGGCCCTTGGCGCCGCCGAAGGCCGTGCCGCGCCAGTTGCGCCCGGTCACCAGCTGGAACGGCCGTGTACTGATTTCCTTGCCGGATTCCGCCACGCCGATAATCACGCTCGTGCCCCAGCCGCGATGGCAGCATTCCAGCGCCTGGCGCATCACGGCCGTGTTGCCCGTGCAGTCAAACGAATAGTCCGCCCCGCCGCCGGTCAGCTCCACGATATGCGCGACCACGTCCTTCACATCCTTCGGGTTGACGAAATGCGTCATGCCGAACTTGCGTCCCCATTCCTCCTTGGACGGATTGATGTCGACGCCGACGATCATGTCCGCCCCCGCCATCCGCGCGCCCTGCAACACGTTGAGGCCAATCCCGCCCAGCCCGAACACAACGACGTTCTCGCCGACCTGCACCTTCGCGGTATTCACCACTGCGCCCACGCCGGTCGTCACGCCGCAGCCGATGTAACAGGCCTTGTCAAACGGCGCGTCATCACGGATTTTCGCCACGGCGATTTCCGGCAACACGGTAAAGTTCGAAAATGTCGAGCAGCCCATGTAATGGAATACGGTCTGGCCCTTGTAGGAGAAGCGTGAGGTACCATCCGGCATCAGGCCTTTGCCCTGCGTCGCGCGAATGGCCGTACACAGATTGGTCTTGCCCGAGAGGCAGCTTTTGCACTGGCGGCATTCCGGCGTGTAGAGCGGGATGACATGGTCGCCCGGCTTCACGCTGGTCACGCCCGCGCCCACCTCGCGCACGATGCCCGCGCCCTCATGGCCCAGCACGCTTGGGAAGATGCCTTCGGAATCCAGGCCGTCCAGCGTATAGGCGTCCGTATGGCAGATACCCGTCGCCATGATTTCCACCAGCACTTCGCCAGCCTTCGGTCCGTCAAGGTCAAGCTCGACGATCTCGAGCGGTTTCTTGGCCTCGAAGGCAACGGCGGCGCGTGTTTTCATGAGTAGGCTCCTTGTTCCGGAACCTACCTAGAGCGATGCGCCGCCGGAATCCAGCTAGGCGACGGCGGTGGCTTCAAGTTCGATCATCAGGCCGGGATCGAACAGGCGGGTCACGCCCACCAATGTCGCAGAGGTTTCGGCGCCGTCGCCTTTGATCAGGCCGGTAAACTCGCCTGCGACCGCCATCAGGGCATCGACATCAGTCGTATAGATGTTCAGCCGCACGAGGTTTGCGGGCGCCATCCCGGCTGCGGCCAGGGCATCCTTGAGGTTCGCCCATGCCAGCTTGTACTGCGCGGCGATGTCGCCGGCATGCAGCGTGGAGCCATCGGCAGCTGTCGAGGTCTGGCCGGAGATGTAGAGCGTGCGCGTCGCGCCGGTGACTTCGACGCCGTGGTGCATGTTGAAATGCTCCATCCAGGGCGTCGGATTGATAGTGCGAGTTTTCATGATGAGGTGTCCTCCCAATACATGTGAAGCTATCAGCGGCAGGGGGCCAGCGCAAACAAACCCCTTGACGAAAGTTTGAAGTCAAACCAAAGGATTTGCCTCATGACTTCCCGGCGCGGCGTATTGAAACTCATCGGAGGCGGGGTCGTGCTCGCTGCGGCCAGCGCAGGCGCCTTCGTCGCGCTCAACCAGCCCAGCCGCGCCGCCCGCGAAGCCTGGCGCACAGCCGGGCAGGAAACCGAATTTCGCCGCCGCTTCCTTTCCTACGCGCTGCTGGCGCCTAACCCGCACAACCGCCAGCCCTGGCTCGTCCAGTTGGAAGGCGATGACGCGCTGACCCTCTATGTGGACCTCGAACGGCGCCTGCCGGCCACGGATCCTGTCGACCGGCAGATCATCCTCGGCTGCGGCGCCTTTCTTGAGCTGCTCCGCCTCGCCGCCGCCGAAGAAGCCTATGGCGCCGAGATCACGATGTTCCCGGACGGCGCGCCGGACATGACCGGCCGGCTCGATGCGCGGCCTGTCGCCCGCGTCCGGTTCACGCCCGCCACGGCGACGCCCGATCCGCTCTTCGCGCATGTCCTCGCCCGCCACACCAACCGCGAAGTTTACGAGGCGCGCGATGTCGAGCCTGACAAGCTCGCCGCCCTCGCCGCCGCCGGCACGGCTTTCGGCATCACGGGCCACGCCATCGGAAACGATCAGACAGCGGAGCAACTGCGCAGCCTCACCTGGCGCGGCCACGAACGGGAATCGACCACCGCCTACACGATGCAGGAAAGCATAGACCTGATGCGCATCGGCCCGCAGGAAGTAGCTCGTCACAAAGATGGTCTCACTCTCGAAGGCCCGGTCATCGGCCTCGGCAAGCTGGTCGGCGCCATCTCGCGTGAAGCGCTCGAAGACCCGAACTCGGCGGCGTTCAAGCAAGGCCTCGACATGTATCGCCCGATGGCCGCCTCGGCCCGCGCCTTCGCCTGGCTCACCAATGACGGCACGTCCCGCGACGGGCAGCTCGCCGCCGGGCGCGCCTACATGCACCTCACGCTGGAGGCCGCCGCGCACGGCCTTGCCGTCCATCCTTGGAGCCAGGCTCTGCAGGAATATCCGGAGATCGCGGACCTCTACGCCGAAGTGCACGCGCTCATCGGCGGGGGGCAGACCCTTCAGATGCTGGTCCGTGTCGGCTATGCCAAGCCGGTCCCGCCGGCGCCCCGGCGCGGCCTTGAAGCCCACATGATGAGTTGATCCGTATGCCCCCAAAATCGGCCAAGCCGGACGAATCCGGCCCGCTTTACTTCCAGCTGTTCAACGAGATCGGCATCATCGCCCAGCTCTCGGCCAACCTGTTCGAGCGCGTGTTGCCGCACGGCCTGACGCTGGCGCAGTTCAGCCTGCTCAATCACTGCGTCCGGCTCGGTGATGGCTGGACGCCCGCCCGGCTCGCTGCCGCTTTCCAGGTCACGCGCGGCACGATGACCAACACGCTCCAGAAGCTGGAATCCAAAGGCTTCATCCGCGTTGATCCCGATCCTCATGATGCCCGCTCGAAGCGGGTCTTTCTAACTCCATCCGGAAAGCAGGCCCGTGACGCCTCCCTCATGGCCCTCGCCCCGGAGCTGGCTCAACTGCCGGCAGGTTTTCCGCCCGCGCTGGCCGCTGAAATTCTCCCCACGCTTGAACGCCTGCGGATCTGGCTCGACACGAACCGCTGAACCTTCCATCATCGCCCCATCAGGGGAGGGATGCATGAAGTGGGTTCTGTGGAGTCTCGGCGCGCTGGCGTTCGCCTTCTGGGCGAGCTGGTCCTGGGCCGGGCGCGACCTGCGCCCGCTCGACGAGATCGAACGGGCGCGCGCGCATGGCCAGTTCGCCGAACTGCCGGGCGCCAGGATCCACTATCGCCTGACCGGCCCGGAAGGCGCGCCCCTGATCGTCATGGTGCATGGCTTTTCGACGCCGGGGTTCATCTTTGACCAGAACGCCGAAGCCCTGCGCGCCGCCGGTTTCCGCGTCCTTCAGTTCGACCATCTGGGCCGAGGCTGGTCGGACCGCCCCGCGAGCCGCTACGATACCGACTTCTACGACTGGGAACTCCTCGCGCTGCTGGACGCGCTGAAGATCACCGAACCCGCTGGTTTCGTTGGTCTGTCGATGGGCGGCCCCGTCGTCGCCGAATTTGCCGTGCGCCATCCCGAGCGGGTTGCGCGCGTCTTCCTATT